>TARA_B100001057_G_scaffold497335_1_pt1 | contig 11772 bp, 9 predicted proteins | sample TARA_B100001057 | Tara Oceans TARA_B100001057 (sample SAMEA2621839) | marine metagenome | biome: marine biome (ENVO:00000447); feature: surface water layer (ENVO:00002042); material: "saline water (ENVO:00002010), including plankton (ENVO:xxxxxxxx)" | depth 5 m | reverse complement strand
CGCTTATCTGTTCCTTTGGTAGAACCTATTTAATTCTCTTTGAGTATTAAATACTAAGAATCTGGATCAATTTTGTTCCTCATTGTTATCTGAGCCATCATTGCTTGAGAGTTCTTTGAGAATTTCGCTTTTTAACTCAGTCTTAATTTCATCTTTGATTTCTTGGATGATTTCTTGCTTAAGATCGTCTCTCAGTTCCTCTCGGAGTTTTCTTTTGAGCTCTTCTGTAGGACCACTGTAATACCCATCGCTGTAGTAACCGTGGTCATCGTGATCGTAGTGATGATCATCATGGTATGTATCTGAATCTTCCGGTACCTTGCCTCCCTTTGCTTCATCGCTGTACCCCCATACAGCATCACTTTTTGGATCAACAGAATTAGCGTTTTCATCAAGACCAGTATGGTATTCGTCAAAGGCTGCACTATCATCAGAAGTCTTAATTTCATCGCTATTTTCGTCTTCGTAAACTGCCGCATTATCTGGATCGTATTCAAGCGTGCCAATTTCTTTATCGCTGTCAGCTTGCCTCCCTTCTTTATCTTGAATTTCTTTTTCTGATCTTATTTGTGCAATGAGTAACTTTCTCTCTCTCTCTTTTTCTTCAGCTTCTCGTTTTGCTTCTTTCCTTTCCATGAACCAAGCCATCCAAATGCATATTTCATAAAGGATCACCATGGGGCCTGCGAGAAGAGACATCGTAAAAATATCTGGAGTAGGTGTAATGACTGCAGCTAGAACAAACATCGCTACGATTGCGTAAGAACGTGTAGCTCTCATCATTTTGGAGTCAAGCAGACCAAGTTTGACTAGAGTTAAAACAACAACAGGAAGCTCGAAGCAGAGACCAAAGACAAGGCTCAGCATGGTCACAAAAGAAACCGTGTATTTGAAACGAAGGTCGGTGTCAATTCCTACTCCTGAATTAAAAGTATCAAAAAATACTAAGGCCCTAGGTATCACTACGTAGTAGGCAAAAAGAACACCTGTAGCAAACAAGATAAAACTGCCGAAGACGACAGGAATAATTAATTTTTTCTCTTTTTCATTGAGTCCAGGGATGATGAATTCACCGATAAAGTAAAGAAGTAGAGGGAAAGAGCTGATAAGCCCTGCGTACAAGCAAATCTTAATGACGCTCATAAATCCTTCAACAGGACTAAATACACTCAGTGAAGTTTCCAGGTCAGCTCCCGCAAGATTAGCTTTTTCGATGGGTAATTTTACGATCTCAATCAGATCCTTATAAAAGACAAAAGCCACTACCGTCGAAATGACTAGAGTAAGAATCACTTTAAAGAGCGTTCCTCTAAGATCTTCTAGATGGTCCAGAAAAGGTTTTTCCTGATCCTGAAACTTTTTTGAAGCTGCGTTTCCGCCAAGGCTAAGAAGTTTCTTTAAGAAAAACATATGATTTTATTAATATGGAGTCGCGGATTTTGACGGTCTGGAGTTTGCCAGTTCAGTTTAAAGCAACCAAGGAAAATTTTCAATTTAATGCATCAAAACTAGTAAGAACCTTATTCTGACAATTTCTTTTCCCACTGCGATATTTGGTTTGCCACATTTTTTGGGGAAGGTGCCCCGATTGCAGTGCGTGAACTTAAGGCTGATTCAATATCAAATAATTCAAATACGGTTTCATCAAATTCGTTAGAAAGGCTTTTGTATTCATCAAGTTTAATATCCTGAAATGAGATTTTCTTTTCAATAGAGAGCGCTGTCAATTTCCCCACTATTTCGTGAGCATCCCTGAAAGGGACCCCTTTAATTACCAGATAATCGGCGATGTCTGTCGCGAAAAGGAATGGGTCTGAGCAAGCCTCGAGTGTGTTTTCTGTATTAACACTCATCGCTGCGATCATTTCAGAAAATATAGCAACTGCATTTTGGATGGTATCTATAGAGTCAAATAGTGGTTCCTTGTCCTCCTGAAGGTCACGATTATATGTCATCGGTAATCCTTTCAATGTTGTCATTATTGAAATAAGGTTTCCATTGAGCCTTCCAGTTTTCCCTCTAGTAAGTTCAGCGATATCTGGATTCTTTTTTTGAGGCATTAGGCTTGAACCAGTCGTATGCTGATCTCCGAGGGTGACAAAATTAAATTCTGCACTGGCCCAAAGTATGATGTCTTCACTGAGCCTTGATAAATGAATGCCTATCATAGCCAAACAGAATAGCCCTTCAGCGACAAAGTCTCGATCACTGACCGCATCCATGCTGTTTTGAGATATCTCAGAAAATCCTAAGGTTTCAGCAATGAATTCCCTATCTAAAGGTATTGTGCTTCCTGCAAGTGCCCCAGATCCCAACGGCATTACATCAACTCTTTTAATGGCATCCTCCAGTCTATTTGCATCCCTTGAGAACATTTCAATATAGGCTAGTAAATGGTGAGCAAAGAGGACTGGCTGGCCTCTTTGGAGGTGTGTGTAACCAGGTAATACCGTATCAGGAAAACGCTTACAACAGTCTAATAATGAGCTTTGTAGGTTTTTGACTTCACTCACTAAATGAGATATTTCTTCTTTGCAGTACATTCTCATGTCGAGAGAGACCTGGTCGTTTCTACTTCTAGCAGTGTGAAGTTTTGCTCCTGCGTCACCAATTCTTTCAGTCAGAGCGGATTCGATATTCATATGAATGTCTTCAAGTGATGTATCAAATTCGAAAGTTCCACTTTCAATATCTTTTCCTATACCTTCAAGGCCATCAGTAATGCTCTTGAGTTCTTCCTGTGTAATTATACCTTCTTTGTTGAGGGCTTTCGCATGAGCGATTGAACCTAATATATCATGCTTGTAGAGACGCCAATCAAAAGATATTGACTCGCCGTATATTGTTAATAGTGAGGATGGCTCACTCTGGAATCGACCTTTCCACATATTATTTAATGATATTTATTAGAAGACGGATCAATCGTTTAATTGAGTTTAGCGCATCCCCCAGTCTGCCTTAACTTGTCGCATTTAGCCTTAATCTGGATGCTCTTACTTGCAGGACTAAAACCTAGCCTTTTAGTAATACAGTCCTCTAGGACACTAATATGTTGATCTTCGAATTCTATAACTTCAGAGCAATCAACACAGATAAGGTGATTGTGATGAGGGCTTTCAATAAAGTTGGGGTCATAAGAAGTTACTCCTTTTCCTAGATCAATTTCATGCAGGAGGCCACCCTCAACTAGTAGGCTCACTGTTCTGTAAAGAGTGGCTAGTGAAGCGCTAGTATCAATTTTTTTAGCCTTTTCGAAAAGCTCTTCTGCGGTGAAATGATCACCTTGATCAGAAAAAGCTGCTTCTAGAATGACTTGTCTAGGTCTCGTCATTCTAAGCCCCTGTTTTATGAATAATGATTCAATTTTTTCTCGCACTTCTGGGTTCATTAGGCAAATTCTTGTTATGTCCACATTCGACCGAAGAAATGCACTCGTCAAATGCGTGACTCCAGTAAAATTCATTAAAGGCCTTGATCCTAGGATTGCTGGTCCAGTTCTAATATTTTCTATTTTCATTGTTGCCCTTTTTCTCTGGTTTTTAGGAAAAACCCCTTCAAAGAATAATTGGGTAATTTTAAGAGATTATGAAGGTTTAAGGCCTCATCATGTACCTCATCCTGTTGATAACTCTTACCTTGAAAGTTTCGCCTTTGTACGTCCAATAGAATCCGCGCTTACACCTAAGTCTGTTAGATTTGATAGCCCCTTGGGGTCTGAACATGGTGCGATGACTTATAACGCACAATCATTTATGGTGTTGAATTCTCGTTTGGGTAGCAATCATTTGGCAGATGATTTGAATGGAATCGGTGGAATGAATACTGATCTAGGTGATCCTGTTTACTCGGTTAGTGCAGGCCGTGTCATTTATGCCGCTGATGCTGGAGAGGGTTGGGGTAATATGGTAATTATCGAACATGCTATTGGTGATGGGAAAAATAGGAGATATGTGCAGAGTCTGTATGCTCACTTGAAAGTCATTTATGTTTTAGCTGGAGTCATTGTGCGTCGTGGTGAAGTCGTTGGAGAAGTTGGAAACGCTAACGGCAAATACCCCGCTCACCTTCATTTTGAAATGCGTGATTCAAATGTGGCAGACCCCAATAAAGGATATTCAAAGAAACCTCTCAACAGATTGAATCCGACAGAAACTTTAAGAGAGTGGAGAGGAGCAGATAAAGATTTACTAAATGTATCTCCAAAGATTCAAGGTGCAGATGAATTTTATCAGGACCTTGAGTTCGAGTTTTAATTTATAAAGTTTACTCAGTGGCTGCCAGAGAACTACGGCACCATTGAACAAACTACCGTTGCTGCCGTCAGGCCCTGGCGGATTCGTCAGTCAACAGTCCATAGACCCTGGACAACCGTTCCCAATCTATTCGATCAAATCAAAGGGACAACTTATTTTTACAGTCCTTTACAGAATATTAATTATTCGTTTTTAGAAGTCTAGATGTCACCAGAGTTAATTTTTGCTCCGACGCATTCGGCAATGTGAAGATAATAATTCAATTCATCTTCAGAGTAACTATTTTCTATTATATGATCCAGATATTGAATAGTCTCTTTTGATTTGCAGCCGACTATATGAGGTAATCCGCAAGATTGTAAATTTATAGCATCTTCATTTGAAAGGTTGAACATGATTGCGACATCGAATTCAGATTCGGTAATAACTTTGCGCAAAGTGGAAGTCCAATCACTTTTTTCGATGATCCTAAATTGATTCTTATTATCAGTCCATATATCCGCATGACCATGATCACAGAGAACCGTTACTTCTGCATCAGGTCTGCCTTTTGCAATAATTTCAATTGCCGGAACCGATGCTTCACAGATCTTTTTTGTTTTTGGTGTTAGTATCAGGATTTTAAATTTTTTTAAATTGTCTAAATTAAAGTTACTTGGTATGTGATATCCTCTTTTATGGTTTCCAATTAAGAATTTAGGTTTGAGTGTTTTCCAGCGATTATGCAGCCAGAACCAATCTTTTGGAGAATGGCGAACCATCTTTTCTACTAATTGATTCATTCTTGCGGTCGTTTCAGAAATTCTTTCACCTCCATTTATTAGAAAAGGCTCCAATATGGAGACCTTCCATTTGGCTGGCTTTACGGTGGACAAGAAGTAGGGAAACATCGTGGCTCCTGTCTTCTTTGCTAGGAGGGGTGCTAGATTTGAGGTTGATGCTAGTTTACCAAATAGTGGGCACCATACTCCTTTGTGCGCCGCGCTCTGGTCCACCATGATACCAAGGGTTCCACCTTCTTTGAGGTGTTTGATTGGAATATGAAAACCATCATTTCTGTCGAAGGCTTTTAGTCCGCGTGTTTCCCTTTTTTGAAGCACATGCTTATCGATAAGTTTATTTGATAACGCTCTATAAAGAGCACCTCTTTTCATCGTAGGGACAATAGAGTCAATCTGTGCCAGTAATTCCCAAGCTCCCATATGAGGAGTAACATAAATAATGGGAATCTTTTCTTTCTCGTTATGGATTAAATGTTGAACGCCATCATACTCAATGAAATTTGCTAATTTTTTATATGGGAGGGTCCCAAATTTCAAGCTACATAAAAAATTTGATGCGAGTGTTGCAAAATGTAACCTTGCTAATCTCTTCTGTTCGCATGGAGAAAGCTCTTCTCCGAAAGCTATTCTTATATTTCTAATGGCCAGTTCTCTATAACGCTTAAGTAAGAAATAGAGTAAAGTGCCAGAAATGCTTCCGACCCAAAAGCATAACTTCATTGGCGCTATGAGCAATATCGACTCAGCTAATCGGAATAAGATATATGTAAGCCAGTCGACTAATGTTTGGTGCCGCTTGCCCATATTATAATGAGTTTGCGGTCATAAAGACCTCAATTTATTTAAGGAGATTCCTTGGTATCTTCCTCAGGTGATTCGTTCTCGGTGCTCGGTACCTCTTCAACCGGAGTCTCACTTTCTGTCGCTGCAGGATTCTCTTCAGATACATCTGAATTATTTGCTGGAGCCGGGCTGTCTGATTTTTCCTCTATCGGAACTGGTGCCCGTTCTAGATTAGTTTCTGATTCGACGTCAATAGGTTTCTCGTCTGGCACGATAAGAGATGGCTCGGAATCAGTTGAGACAGGTCCAATGCTTGGTGGCTGGTCAGCTTTTACATCGAGTCCCCCTTGTCCGTGCTGTTGTTTTTTTGCAACTAATACGGATAGTATTAATGTGATAACAAAGAAAATAATAGCTAGGCTTACCGTTGCTTTTTGTAAGACATTAGATGTCTGGGCGCCCCACATTTGGTCCGTAATACCTCCACCGAATGCTGCTCCGAGGCCTTCTTGCTTGGGGCGTTGCATAAGAACTGCAACGACCATCAAGAAACAGACGAGGGCTAAAATAACTATCAGAAATACAATAAAAGCATTTAACATGGGGCGCGAAGTATACTGCTTACCCTTAAAATGTAAAGGCAAGGAATTGCCATTCCGATCAATCTATACTTTACCTATATAGAATAGGGTGTATAATTGCATTCCCCCAAATCCTGAAAATATGGCATTTACCCTTAAAAGTAGGCATAATTTTCATGTTTCTGAAGAAGCTGAACGTTTAGAAAGCGTTCAGCTGGATGAAATATTACAGTGGTGTTGGGATAATTTTGGAGATAAGGCGGCTATTGGGACTAGTTTTCAAGGTTCAGGACTCGTAATTATAGATCATGCCATTCGGAACAAGTGTAATTTTCCAATATTCACGATCGATACTGGATTCTTATTTCCTGAGACTTTGGATCTTAAAAAAAGGCTCGAGGACTTCTGGGGAACTAATATTCAAAGTGTATTGCCCGAACAGTCCATCGAAGAGCAGAACAAGACCATGGGTCCTGAGCTCTGGAAAACAAGACCAGATAGTTGCTGTCAAATGCGTAAGGTTTTGCCTTTGCAATCCAAGTTGTCGACTCTAGATGTTTGGATTACTGGCTTGCGAAGGGGGCAATCTGAAGAGAGAAAAAAAACTAAGGTTCTTGAAATGTATGAGTTTGATAAATTGCGTGAGAGCTGTATTTACAAATTGAACCCTATGGTTGATTGGAGCAGGGAAAAGGTTTGGAATTACATTCATTCCAATGAGATTCCATATAATGTTTTACATGACAAAGGGTACCGTTCGATTGGATGTTGGCCATGTACAAAGGCGGTGGCAAACGAACAGGATGAAAGAGCAGGCAGGTGGGAAGGTTTTAACAAAACAGAATGTGGAATTCATACGTTCCTAGGAGAAGGAATTTAATAATTTTCTGGAGTATATTTCTATCACGCTATTTCTGATGTCATCTTATCAAGTAAATCACCTTCAGCAGCTTGAAAGCGAAGCTATCTTTATTCTACGAGAAGTAGCTGCCCAATTTGACAATCCAGTAATGTTATTTTCAGGTGGTAAAGATTCTATAGTGATGGCGCACTTGGCTTCTAAGGCTTTTCATCCAGCCAAATTGCCTTTTCCTCTTCTCCATGTAGACACGGGACATAATTTTACGGAGACCATTGAGTACAGAGATAACTTTGTGGCTGATGTAGGAGCCTGGTTAATCGTTGCTCAAGTTCAAGATTCGATTGATACTGGTAGGGTAATTGAGGAAAAGGGACCATTAGCGAGCCGTAATGCTTTGCAAACGGTTACATTGTTAGATGCTTTAGAGGAGGGTAAATACGATGCAGCCTTGGGCGGAGGTCGACGAGATGAAGAAAAGGCGCGAGCAAAGGAAAGATTCTTTAGTCATAGGGATAGTTTTGGACAATGGGACCCAAAAAATCAACGCCCTGAGCTATGGAATATCTTCAACGGTAGAAAGGAACACGGTGAACACTTTCGTGTTTTTCCATTGTCTAATTGGACTGAAATGGATGTCTGGCAGTATATAAAATTGGAAAACATTCAAATACCTAATCTTTACTTTTCTCATGAGCGTGAAGTGGTAGAAAGATCTGGAACTCTGATAGCTGTTACTGAACATACCTCGCTTCAAAATGATGAGTTAAGTGAATCAAAAAAAATTCGTTTTAGAACTATTGGAGATGCGACTTGTACAGGAGCAGTTGAATCGAATGCAATTACGCTATCCGAAATCATAGCCGAAGTTGCTTCTGCACATCAGACAGAAAGAGGAACTAGGTCTGATGACCGAAGGACAGAAACAGCAATGGAAGATAGAAAAAAAGAAGGTTATTTCTAGTAATAGTATGTGATGATTTAAATGGATGTCGAAAATATAGAAGAAAATGATTATGCTGAAATGGATCTTTTAAGATTCACGACTGCAGGTTCTGTTGATGATGGAAAGTCGACGTTGATTGGTCGTTTGCTTTACGATTCAAAAAACATTTTTGAGGACCAAATTGAGGCCGTTGAAGAATCTTCAAGAAGAAGGGGAGACGAGAATATTAATCTTGCACTTCTAACGGACGGGCTCAAAGCCGAACGGGAGCAAGGTATAACAATTGATGTGGCTTATCGATATTTTGCTACCCCGAAAAGGAAGTTTATTATTGCAGACACCCCTGGTCATATTCAATACACACGAAACATGGTGACTGGTGCCTCAACTGCAAATTTAGCAATTATATTGGTTGATGCACGAAAAGGGATCGTTGAGCAGACTTGTCGTCACGCATTCATTGCTAATCTTCTTAGGATTCAACACGTTATCGTAGCAATTAATAAGATGGATTTAGTAGAGTATAGTAAATCTGTATATGAGACTATAGTTGAAAGTTTCAAGTCATTCTCTTCGAGGTTAGATAATTTTATAGATGTTACTTTTATTCCAATTAGCGCCTTGCATGGGGACAACGTTGTAGATAGGTCGAACAATATGCCCTGGTACCCAGGCTCAACACTTTTGTATCACCTTGAATCGGTTTATATTGGTTCCGACCAAAATCACGTTCAAGCTCGGTTTCCTGTTCAGTGGGTCATAAGGCCTCACTCAGATGAACACCATGACTTCCGAGGTTATGCAGGAAGAGTGGCAGGAGGAGTCTTTAAGCCTGGGGATGAAGTCCAAATATTACCTTCCGGATTTTCATCTGAAATTGAATCAATCCATACGGCTAATGGCTCAATTGATGAAGCATTCGCTCCGCTTTCGTGTTCTCTTTTATTAAAAGAGAACATTGATATTAGTCGTGGTGATATGATCGTTAAGGTCAATAGCCCTCCGGATAGAGGACAAGATATTGAAGCGATGCTGTGTTGGTTTTCAGAAAAGAAAATGGTGGTACGTGGCAAGTATTCGCTTCGTCATACGACGAAAGAGGTGAAGGCTATTGTAAGTAATTTACAATACAAAATAAACATTAACACTCTCAGAAAGGTCGAAGAAGAGGATGAGTTTTCAATGAATGAAATTGGACGAGTTACCATAAGAACTTCTGCCCCTATTTATTATGATTCATACAAAAACAATCGTACAACTGGCAGCTTTATACTCGTAGACGATATGACAAATGAGACGGTAGCCGCTGGAATGATTGCGTGATTAATATTTCGAATTGAGCTTTTTTGCCAAATTTTCTCCATCTAATTAAATTTATTTTACATTTAAGGGGCTGGTTTAATTAGACGGGTTGCACTTGGGGCCATTATTTGTCAGAATGTTGCATGCCTAACGAATTAAAAATACATTTCGCTTTTATATGTGCTTTAGTCTTTTTTTTGGTTGATGCATTTGGGGAAGAGAAAAAAGAAAAAGCTAAGCCCGCACCAGGACATTCCCATGTTGGTGAATCTTTTGATGCGGGTCCTAGGCAATCTGCCATAAAAGTTGATGGCACTGGAGATGTGCATTTTCCAATTACAACAAATTGGTCAAGGGGGCAGCAAATGTTTGATCAGGGAATTGGCCAATTGCACGGATTCTGGTATTACGAGGCCGAGCGAACCTTCAGACAGATAGCTGCCGAAGATCCAGACTGTGCGATGGCTTATTGGGGGATGTCGATGGCAAATTGGGAAAATTCTAAAAGGTCAAAAGGGTTCATTGCTAAGGCTGCAGAATTAAAAGACAAAGTGACTGACAGAGAGAAATTATATATCTCAGCTCAAGAAGCTTTCTTGGCTGAAGAGCCTAAAGATATTAAAAAGAGAAGGCAAAAACTCATTGAAGATATTGAAAACATTATTCATGAGTACCCTAAAGACATTGAGGCAAAAGCCATTTTAGTTGTCCGCCTATGGCAATTTAGTCATCGAGGAATCCCTATTGGTAGCAGGGAATCGATAGATGCTTTAATGCAGCAAATATTTAATGATAATCCATTACATCCTGCGCACCATTTCAGAATTCATTTATGGGATGGTAAGAAGCCCGCAAGAGCATTGTCCTCCGCAGCGGTTCTTCATCAAACCGCTCCTGCGATTGCTCACATGTGGCATATGTCAGGACACATCTATGATAAATTGAAACGTTATTCTGAGTCTGCTTATCATCAGGAGGCATCGGCCAGAATGGACCACAGTAAACAGTCTGAATTTCAGGTTTTGCCTGATAGGATTCATAATTATGCTCACAATAATGAGTGGCTTGTTCGTAATTGGAATCATATAGGCAGGGTTAATAGTGCAATTACCATGTCGAAGGGGCTCATTGATAACCCTCAGCACCCTAAACTTAACCATTATGGCAAAGGTTATTCGTCATCGGCTTTTGGTAGAAAAAGATTGATTGAAACTTTGGAAAGATATGAAAAGTGGGATCTAATATTAGAGCTATCCAAGACTCATTATCTTGAACCTACTAACAATGAAAAACTTCAGGCTGAGAGGATGTTGGTTATAGCCAGATCGCATTTTGAGATGGGAGATCATAACTCTTTAAATAGTTCTTTAAATAAGATCATTGAAAGAGTTTCAAGTGCAGAAAAAATAAAGAATGAGAAGAAAGAAGAGGCAAAAACAAAAGCTGAAAAAGAGAAAAAAAATAAGGAAGAGACTGAAAAAATAGTTAAGGAGGCTAGTCGTTCAAGCGAAGACAAACTAAAGTATTTAAGACCTATACGTGATGAGCTTGAGGTATACCGTGAACTATTAGGCGGCGTTAAATTAAACGATGATCTGGCAAAGAAAGTTAAAAGAAAGAAGCCAGCTCTAGCAATGCTGCAACTTAAGTATGGAGACAAAGCTAAAGCAAAAGAGATTTCACTTCAGGCAGTCAATGAAGGAGTAGGAAAAGTTTTGCCGCTAGCCGTGTATGTTCATGTTTTAGAAGTTAATGGAGACCAGGATGAGGCGGCAAAGCAGTTTGCTGTTCTTGAAAAAAATTCAGCTCAGATAGATATTGAGGCGACTCCTTTTGTTCGACTTCTTCCAGTTGCTAAGCGACTGGGTAAACCCGAAGATTGGAGAACGAAAGAATCTTGGAGAGGAAAAGATTTTGGTGAAAAAAAACCGGCTGATCTTAATCATTTGGGCCCACTAGTTTATCAATCACCAGTTGCACCAGATTTTGATATACTATGTGAAGATGGATCCCGATCTTCTCTGTCTTCTTTTTCTGGAAAGCCAGTCTTACTAGTATTTTATCTTGGTCACAATTGTGAGCACTGTGTAGAACAGCTAAATAATCTTGCCCCAGTTGCAAAAGAATTTGAGAGCGCGGGAATTGAAATTGTTGCTATTGGCCCTGAGGCGCTTACAGAACTTGCTAAAGCTCATAATTTATGTTCTTCCGGAGAGGAGAGATTTCCATTTAAATTGTATTCGGATTTAGAGTCTGCCTCATTTAA
>TARA_B100001057_G_scaffold501056_2_pt1 | contig 11774 bp, 12 predicted proteins | sample TARA_B100001057 | Tara Oceans TARA_B100001057 (sample SAMEA2621839) | marine metagenome | biome: marine biome (ENVO:00000447); feature: surface water layer (ENVO:00002042); material: "saline water (ENVO:00002010), including plankton (ENVO:xxxxxxxx)" | depth 5 m | reverse complement strand
TCCGCGGTCTTGTCTCTGAGCTCGGATACGAATTCGTCGGCCCGGGATCCGGAACCAGCCATTCTGCGTTCGAGGACGACGTCTGCGTAGTCTTTTTTACCAAGAATCAGAGCTTTTTCCTGCCTGAGCTCGAGGATTTTTCGAATCAAATCAGTATTGTCCCTGTCTCCCGTCCAACCGATCCTGGAGGATTCTTCCCAGAATTCCCGGCGGATGGATGAGTCATCCAGGTATTTCATAATGGGCATGATGGAAGGCGCATGGAGAGTGAAGAGCCAACCGTCCATCTCTTTTTGCTTGGCCGTTTCCCGCGCTGCAATTTTTGCGCTTTTGGGCAAGCCTTGGAGGAGGGATTCGTCCAGGATGCTTTTGCTCCAGGCATTTGTGGAGTCCAGCACGTTCTCGGAGAACTTCTGGGTGGCTTGGGCAAGTTCGGTGGAGAGCTCTTCGAGCCGGGTACGACTGTCTTCGGGGAGATCGGCTCCCGCTTCCACGAAATCGGCCACTAATTCGTCGAGCAATCTCCTCTTCTGTCCTTGGAGTGCTTGGGCTTCGGGTGTTTCGGTAAATCCCTTGACTTGGTTCCAAAGTTTTTGGTCGAGCAGCGCTTTGGTTCCGAAGGCGGTCACTTGGGGGAGCATTTCGTTGTAGGCCTCGCGCAGTTCTTCCGAATTACGGACCTGGTCGAGATGGGAAACCACGTTCCAAGCCTCGCCCAAATCCTCTTGGGCCTGACAGAACCGCAAGGGTACGCTCTTAAAATCAACTTCCTCAAGAGGCATGTTGCGAATGATTTCCATTTCGGACTCCGCTTTTTTCAGGGCAAGCGTCATATCGGGGACGACGTCCTCGGGTTTCAGCGTGGACCAGGGAATATGAAAGGATTCGTCTAGGAATGGATTCATGGCGTTTCGGTTTGGGCAATGGGTGATCTAGTTAATGCAGAATTCCAGAATGCGGACGGCGGTGCGTTTGCCGCTCTTGATCGAAAGTTCAATCTCGTGGGGTCCGGAAGGCAAGTCATGAGCGAACATCACGGACCGAGGGTAGTGCAATCCCTTGCTGTATCGATGATGTAAGTCGATGCTGCCTTTTCGTTTCCCGTCGATTGTGAATTGAAGGATTCCAGCATCCGGACCGGCGCTGACGAAAGCACCGATTGCTTGGCCTTCGAACTTGATGCGGATGGGGTTTTCCGGACTTTCGCAGTGAAGAAGAGGCCGGCCGAGGTACCTTCCGCGTTTTCCGCCGGGAAGACTTTTCCAATTGGGTTCGGAAAATTTCCATCCGTCGGTCAGCGAGACTTTTTCAGGTGATAGAAAGCGTCCCTTGAAGTAACTGTTGGGGTCCATGGGTTCGGGAGGAAGCGTTTTCTTTTCGGTGGCTTCTTTGAATTTACCACTCCATGCCTTTGTCAGCATCTCGATATGCATGTCGGCGCATAGCCGGTTGCCGGGTTCCTTCGGGTGAGTGCCTCCGAATTTTTGCCAGGAAAACGAGCCCTTCTTGATTTGATGAGCGAGTTCGCGGGCCAAGTGAACCCTCGAAACTCCATACTTTTCCAGGACCTGCTCGTGGGCCGCCATGGGTAATGGATCTTTTCCTTCCTGCAGCTGTTTGAGCATGCCTTGGTTGACGAAGTAAGTGACGACCAAATCAGTCTTCGGGCTTTTCATTCGCATTTGCCTGATGATTCCTTCCATGCCGCGAATACAGGCCTCTTTCGAATGACCGGCATCCTGATCATCGTTGACCGCGAATTCGATAAAGAACAAATCAATGGGACCGTGATCAAGAACGTCTTTTCGCAGGCGAAAAGCTCCCGTGGTCGAGCAGGTAGAGGATATGCCTGCATTGATGAACTCGAACTTGGTCTCCGGGAATTGTCCCTCCAACCATTCGGCGATCATCGGTCGATATCCGTTCATTTCGGTAATGGAACCTCCCATGAAGGCGACCTTGGCCATCTTTTTTTCAACGAAAGCCAAGCGGGCGTACGAGAAAGAGCCACGAAGGCTGGCGTTTTCATTCTCGATGCCAAGAAGTCCATGAAAGAACAAGGCGCATGCGGCCGAAGTGAGAAGGCTTTTGAGTTTCATGTCTTGCGATTACCTAGAGAAAGGGATGCGATGGCAAGCTCAGTAATGGCCGTAAACTCTTTCTTTTCGATTAAAGTCAGCGGAGTCAGCCACGAACCCCCGACGGTCAAAACTGCCTCGTCTTCGAGGTAAGAGGATACCTTTTCTTTCCCGATCCCACCCGTGGGGAGATAGTCGAGATTCAAAGAACGAAAGGGGGCAATGAGCGATTTCAAGTAGCCGACTCCACCTGCTGGTTCGATTGGGAAAACCTTGAGCGTCCGGCAGCCCGATTTACAAGCCCGGGTTAGTTCGGTTGGAGTTAGAACGCCCGGAATGAGTGGGAAATCAAGATCTTTGGAATGAGACCACAGGTCGTCGTCCCATCCCGGGCAAACACCGAAGTCGATACCCATATCCTTGACTTGGCTGATTTGTTCTTTCTCCAAAATCGTCCCGGCTCCGAGGGTCAAATCCGGGAATTCTTTGCGCACTGCTTGCAAGCAGATGAGAGCGTTTGCGTTTCGCAGGGTGATTTCGAAGGCTCCGATGCCTCCTTGGGTCAAGGCTTCGGCAACCCGCAGTGCGGATATTTGCTCGGCCAAGTTGAGAATGGGGAGAACGGGGAATGAACGAAGTCGATCAGGAATCGTCATTTTTGAGTCTTTCGAGGTTGCGCTTGTGGCGCATTTGCAGGAACTGGATGGCCATCGCAAACCCCATGGGTACGTAGATCAGTTCTTTGTCCACTTCCTTGCCCATTCCTTCCATGAAAATCGTTATCCCGATGACGATGAGAAAGGCGAGGGCAAGAATTTTAAGGGCGATGTGATTGAGGATGAAATCGCCGATCGGTTTGGCGAAAAACAGGATCACCACGAAGGAGCAAAGGACGGCGGTTATGATGATCCATTTCTCGTTCGTGAGACCGACCGCGGTGATGACCGAATCAAGGGAAAAAACGACGTCCAAAATCAGGATCTGCGAAACGACCGCGAAAAAGCTATCCTTTGCCGTCTGTTTACTCTCATGGTCCTCGAGTTCGACGGTCGCATGGATTTCCTTGACCGCCTTCCATATCAGAAACAAACCTCCCGCCATCAGGGCGATGGCTTTCCACGAGTAGTCGAACCATTCGGGGCCATCGGGCCAGGCCGGTTCGGTGAGTTCCAACAGCTTGAGTCCGGCGAAGACCATGACGATGCGGGCGACCATGGCAAGGATCAGTCCGAAGTTTCTGGTCACGTTTCTCTTTTCCTCGGGTAAGCGAGAAACCAAGATTGCAATGACGAGGATGTTGTCGACCCCGAGTATGAGTTCGAGTCCGACCAACAAAGCGAATAAACCAATGACGTCTGCTTCCATCCACCCATCATCGATACCTTGGAGCGATTGAAAAGGAAAAAGCGCATCGAATGGAGTTTGACCCCTCCTGTTTTTTATTTCACTTGTTCGCGATGGCATCATCCAATTTTGATATTTGCATTCTCTCCTCCGACTTGAATTTCGTTCCGGTCGAAACCAGAGTGCCTTTGAAATTCGGAACCGAAGTGCTGACCTCGGTCAGTTGCGCCAGAGTGAGCCTTCGCGTTCGAGATCGAAAGGGAAACGAATCGGTCGGTTGGGGAGAGACTCCTTTGAGCGTTCAATGGGTTTGGCCTTCAACCGTTCCCTATGCAGAGCGCCTCGACGCGTTGTTGGCTTTTTGCTCGAAACTCTCGCCCGAATGGGCGGACAACGGATCCTTTGGGCATGCTCTTGAGCTCGGGCACTCTCTTTTGTTCGAACGATTGCCCCGGGTTCTCGAATCATACAACCGGGAGGAAAGGGAAGGACTCGAACCCATTCCCTGGCTTGCCGCTTTGGTTTGCGCATCGGCTTACGACTTGGCTTTGCACGATGCTTACGGCATTGCCAATAAGTTGCCCACTTACGAGTGCTATGGTGAAGAACATTGCAACGTCGACCTTTCGGCCTTTCTTGACCCTGCCGAGAAGGCCGAAGTTGACTTCTCGGGGAAACATACCGCCGATTTTCTTGTTTTGCCCCGGCCTGAAAAAATTCCGGTTTGGCATCTCGTAGGAGGTCTCGATCCGCTTGACCAAAGCGAACTCAAAGGTGATGAACCCCAGGATGGTTACCCTGTGCACTTGGAGGAATGGATCGAAACCGATGGGCTCAACTGCCTGAAGATCAAGCTGCGGGGAAATGACTCCAGCTGGGATTACGAGCGACTTAAGTCGATTGGCCGGATTGCGGAATCCAAATCAGTCGATTATTTGACAACCGATTTCAACTGCACCGTGACCGACCCAGCTTACGTCAACGAGATCCTGGACCGTTTGCAACGAGAGGCTCCCGAAGCTCATCGAAAAATTCTCTACGTCGAGCAACCTTTCCCTTACGACCTGGAAGAGCATCGCATCGAGGTGCGTTCGGTTGCCCAAAGAAAGCCGATCTTCATGGATGAAAGCGCTCATGACTGGCAGCACGTCCGTCTCGGACGCGAACTCGGATGGACCGGAGTCGCTCTCAAGACATGCAAGACCCAAACAGGCGCTTTGCTCTCGCTCTGCTGGGCTAAGGCTCACGGCATGGAGTTGATGGTCCAGGATTTGACCAACCCGATGCTTGCCCAAGTTCCTCATGTCTTGCTGGGAGCCCATGCCGGAACGATCATGGGTGTCGAAAGCAACGGAATGCAATTTTACCCCGAAGCGTCATCCCTTGAAGCACGGGTGCATCCGGGGATCTACAGACGCCGGGAAGGCGAGCTTGACCTTTCGACTTTGTCTGGTCCGGGTTTTGGTTATCAGATGGACCGGATTCTAGAAGAGTCGGACGGGTAAGCCAAGACCGTCTTCCTTTCCCATCGGTTTTTGCCGTTATGACAATTCAAACAGAGAGACTTGGGGGATCTTCTTTTCTTGAAAGGTTGATTGATCGTTGGTCCCGACTCTCCGAGCATCGCGTTTTGCTTGAGTCCTACCTTGCATGCTCCCTGCTGCCCTTCCTTTTTTCAATCTTGCCTTCTTGGGTCGTTGTAAGTGGGGGACCGATCCATCGGGATGGAGTGGTTGATTACAGCAGGGGGCTCGATGCCATTCTCCTTGCCCCCATCTTGGAGACGATATTCATCTTCGCTCCGGTGCTCGAAATTTGCCGGTTTTTCAAAGTCAGACCGTTGTGGGTTGTCCTTTGTTTTGCTCTTTTTTTTGAGCTATTGCATACCCAAAGGGATTTTTTCGGGCACTTGATGTTGTACCCCACGATGGTTTCAATGACCTTGGTCTACCTTGCCATGCGAAGAAAATCTTTTGTTTACGCCCTTCTTTTCACGATCGTAGTGCATGAGCTTTATAATTTCACGGTAGTCATGGGCAATGCCTATACTTACGACCGGTTTTTTTACTAAAGCCGAAGACGAGTATTTATTTTTGGACCAAGTTCATTGAGTTCTCCAGTCTGGAATGGCGCGAAAAGGATCCGCCGGCTTTTCTCGTTCCTTTGAAATTGCCAAAAGCTTCGCTTGCCACGAGGCAGGTAAAAGTTCATATTTGGCCGTCTTCATGACTTCACCCACCATCCAATCGGACAACATTAGAAACTTGGCCATTGTCGCTCACGTCGATCACGGGAAAACCACTTTGGTTGACCAATTGTTGAGACACTCCGGTGCTTTTCGGGACAACCAAGTTCTCGAGGAGCGGGCCATGGATTCCATGGATCAGGAACGGGAGCGTGGAATAACGATCAAGGCCAAGAATACTTCGGTCCAATGGGGGGATTTTTTGATCAACATAGTCGACACGCCGGGTCATGCCGATTTCGGAGGCGAAGTGGAGCGGGTTATGAAGATGGTCGATGGCGTGATGCTCGTGGTGGATGCGTACGAGGGACCGCAGGCGCAGACCCGATTTGTATTGCAGAAGGCCTTGGCTGCCGGATTGAACCCCGTAGTGTTCGTAAACAAGATCGACCGCCCCAATGCTCGTCCCGAGGTAATGCAGGACTTGGTCCTCGAACTTTTTCTTGAACTGGAGGCGAGCGAGGAACAATTCAACGCCCCGTTTCTTTTCGGAAGCGCCAAGGATGGTTATGCAAAACGCTCTCTGGAAGATGAAGGCAAGAGCATGACGCCCTTGTTCGAAGCGATCACCGATTGCGTTCCCCCTCCCGCGGTGGAAGAAGGCCCGAATTTCAGGATGCTCGTCTCGAACGTGGATTGGTCTGATTACGTAGGGAGAATTGCGGTGGGCAAAATTTTGTCGGGGAGCGTTCGGATGGGGGATTCCATTTGGCGCTTGAGGAATGATCGACAGCCGGAGAGAGCCAAGGTCTCCAAGGTTTTTGAATATTCGGCCCTCGCCACCAACGATGCCAGCGAAGGAGTGGCTGGAAATATTATTGGAGTTTCGGGCTTTGAGGAGATCGATATCGGGGAAACCTTGGCTAGTGACGCCGAAGCCGAAACCCTGCCTTTCGTTGAAATTGATCCTCCCACCGTGATGATGTCCTTTTCCGTAAACGACGGTCCGATGGCTGGACGGGAAGGGGACCGTGTGACCTCGAGGGAGATTCGAGACCGCTTGATCAAGGAAGCCCGGACCAATATTTCGATCAAGTTCGAGGAAACCGGTGAGTCGACTGAATTCAAGGTCAACGCACGCGGGGCCATGCAGGTCGCTGTCGTAGTGGAGGAAATGCGCAGGGAAGGTTTTGAAGTTCTCGTCAGCCGCCCCACGGTGATCAAAAAGGAAATCGACGGACGGTCCCATGAACCTTTCGAAACACTCTACTTGGAAGTTCCCGACGATGCGGTCGGGGGATGCATGCAGTCTTTGGCCAACAGAAAAGGACAAGTCGAGTCCATGAACGCCAACCGGGGCAGAACCTCTTTGCAGGCCACGATTCCAACCCGCGGTCTGATCGGTTTCGAGTTTGAACTGCTCAACCTGACGAGCGGGGAGGGCATCATGTCCCACTTATTCAAGGAGTACCGGCCGGATTCGGGCGATATCAGAACAAGGCGGACAGGTACTTTGGTCTCCATGGAGAAAGGCGAATCCATGACCTACGCTCTGCGTAATATTGAAACGCGCGGGAAATTGTTCATCGGAGCGGGAGACGAAGTGTACGAAGGTATGATCGTTGGTGAAAACCCGAGGACCGAGGATCTTCCGGTCAACCCCACGAAGGCCAAGCACGTGACCAACCACAGGGCTGCGGGCAGTGACAAAAGCGAAGCCCTTACCCCGGCGTTGCGCTTTTCTTTGGAGCGAGCCATTGAATACATTGCGCCCGACGAGTTGGTTGAAGTTACTCCCAAGAACATCAGGCTGCGTAAACGCATTCTTGATTTTAACGCTCGCAAGAGAGAGACGAAGAAAGTCTCTTCCTAGGTTGGCGAGTATTGAGTTTTACCATCCTTTCTTTTACAATTGGATCATGACTGATTTTATTCGAATTTTGTTTTCGGCGCTGCTGATTTTACTTGCTTCTTGCGGCGCCCGCAGTCTCTACAATTCTTCGCACTACTCGGAAACGAAACTTGGGGAAAACTTAATGAGGGTCACCTTCCGTGGAGGGGCGCACCCTTTGTCCGGTGAACTTTGTCTTCTTCGTTGCGCCGAGCTCTGCCGCCAGTCCGGGTTCACCCACTTCGAAGTCGTCGACTCGGAGACCGGAAGTTCCCTGCGTAACAACCCGTCACCCTATCCGTTCCATCGTCATTATTACCAAGACGACCCTTTTCTTACGGACATACCTTTCGTCGCCAAAACGATTCGGTTGCGAAACTCCGATCCGGAGGGAGGCTTCGCCTACGAGGCCAGTGAAATCGAGGCTTCCCTAAAAAGAAAGTATGAGATTACTGAATAAACGTTTTTTCTCTTTTTCGCTCCTTCGTTGACGAATAGATGGATTACGGTTTTAATGGTGGGTTATGAGCCAACAACCTTTTGAAATTAAAATACCCGATTTGATACGCAACGGCGTCATCTTTTGGGTTTTGATCGTCGTAGTAGTGATCTTTGGACTGATCACGTCGATTTACACGGTGGAAGCCGAGTCCGAGGGAGTTATCTTGCGTTTTGGCAAGGCCCAACCGGACAAAGTCAAGCCGGGACTTCATTTCAAATTGCCTTTTGGAATCGACGAAGTGTACGTCTTGCCTGTGGAGAGACAATTGAAGCAAGAGTACGGGTTTGCCACCGAAGGCGGAACCAACTCGAATCAATTCTCGGAGCGTCGGGGCAGAGATAGGGAAAAAAGCATGGTGACGGGAGATTTGAACGCCGCCGAAGTTGAATGGATCGTCCAATACCGGATCGATGATCCCAAACAGTATTTGTTCCAAGTCCTTGATCCGGAAGGAACTTTGAGGTATATTTCCGAATCCGTCATGCGTACAATCGTGGGAGACCGAACGGTGGACGAGGTCATTACGGTGGGTCGTCAAAAAATCGAAGAGGATGCCATGAAAATGATGAAGGATTTGGTCGCAAAATACGAATTGGGGATTGGTGTCGATCAAATCCAACTTAAGAACGTCAACCCTCCCTTGCCGGTGCAGGCCTCATTCAACGAAGTGAATCAGGCCGAGCAGGAAAAGGCTCGCATGATCAACGAGGCCCAGGGGCAATACAATAAGGAAGTGTACGTCGCGGAGGGTGTGAAAGACCAGAATATCGAGGCCGCGGAGGGTTACGCTCTTAAGCGGGTGAATGAGGCGGAGGGAGACGTCGCCCGATTCAAGGCGGTCTTGAAGGAGTTCGAAAAGGCCCCGGAAATCACCAAAACCCGACTTTATCTTGAGGCCATGAGCGAGGTCGTCCCTCAAATGGGAAAAAAGATAATTCTCGATGAGGACGCTTCTCAAGTTCTGCCTCTGCTACAAATGCAAACGGACAAAGGAGGCGTTGGAAGATGAAGCTCAAATACCAACTTTTCATCCTTCCCGTCTTTGTGCTCTTGTTCGTCGCTTACCTTTCTACTTACGTCGTCAAGGAAACGGATCAGGTCATCATTACGCGGTTCGGCGAAGTCAGAGGTGAACCAGTCGAAGCTGCCGGTTTGCATTGGAAAATGCCTTTTATCGACGAGATCAACCGTATCGAAAAGCGCTACCTACCTTGGGATGGTCCTGCCAGCGAGATGTCCACCAAGGACAAGACCTACCTGATCATCGATACTTACGCCCGTTGGCGCATTAGTGATCCGAAGAAGTATTTTCTTCGCTTGAGGGATGAACGTAGAGCTCTTTCCCGATTGGATGATATTCTTGGCAGTGAAACTCGCAATGCGGTTGCCAAGTACGAGCTGATCGAAATCGTCCGTTCGGACAAAGACCGTGAAATCAAGTCCAACCAGTCTTTGGCTCAGGCAAGCGAAAGCTCCGGTCAATCCTATGCGATCGTTACCGGTCGTACGAAAATTCAGTCTGAGATTCTGACAAAGGCAGCGGGGAAACTCGGCGATTTCGGTATCGAATTGTTGGACCTTCGTTTCAAGCGGATCAATTACAACGAGACTGTTCGGAGACGGATCTACGAGCGCATGATCAGTGAACGTCAGCAAATTGCATCCAAGTTCAGATCACAAGGCGCTGGCGAGGCGGCCAAGATCACTGGTAAAAAACAAAAAGATTTGCTGAAACTTTCATCCGAGGCCTATCGAAAGGTCGAAGAAATCCAGGGAGAGGCGGATGCGAATGCCTCCGCTATCTACGCCGAAGCTTACACCCAAAGTGAAAGTGCCTCCTCTTTCTACGAATTTACCAAAACCTTGGAAACCTACAAGAAGGTTCTCAATTCCGACATTTCTCTTATCCTGACAACGGATTCTCCACTCTTCAATCTGCTTAAATCTTTCGAGTCCGTTGGAGAGTCAGTGGAAGAACAGAAGTAGCCCCGTTTAATCAGGGACGGGTAAGTCGCCCGAGCAACTCGTCGAACCATGGCACCATCTTGTACTTCGGGATTTCCTCGGGCTTTACCCATGCGAACTGATTGTGCTCCCAATCGATCTCCACTTTGGATTGGGCGGAATCGAATAGGAACCAATACGACTCGAAAACGAGGTCTTCCGTTTCGGAGAAATTCGGCCCGTATTGAGATCTTAGGGCGAGGGAAACCGCCTCGATCCGAGTTTCTTCGGTCACTTCGCGAAGAGCTGTTTTCAGTGGGTCCTCCCCCTCCTCGACGTAACCGGAGATGCAGGACCAATACCCCTGAAAACTTCCAACCAGGGATGACCGTTCGAGGATCAGGAAACGATCTTCATTGTGCAAGAGGGTGCTTACGACTCGTTTTCGAGGCTTGTCCATTCTCTAGACGGGTGGCTGTTTTCCATATCAAAAAAATTCATAAGCATGCCTTCCTAAGCACGATGAGTTGGAGAGTCCACTCTGAAGCCTTCTTTTTTTCATAACTTTGAGGGAACGTAAAATCAAGGATCGACAAGCTTCGATGATGACTTTTGATTCTGCGCCATGAAGGTTAAGTCAATATGATTTGGTATTTGATTAAGCTAGTCCTTACGGCGGTCACAATCGTGCTCGTTTCCGAGGTTGCAAAAAAGTTGCCCTTGCTTGGCAGTTTGATTGCTTCTTTGCCTCTTATATCCGTCTTGGGTATTATTTGGCTATACGGAGAAACGAAGGATATGGAAAAGATAGCTTCCCACTCAGTGGGAACGTTTTGGTACGTGTTGCCTTCCCTTCCTATGTTTTTGGTCATGCCATGGATGATGAGAAAGGGAATCTCCTTTCCTCTTTCCATGTCGACTGGTATCGCGATGACAGGTGTTCTTTATTTTCTCATGACTCGGGTTCTGGCCAAGTTCGGGATGAATTTATAGCCCCTTGGTTAGTCTGCGAACCATTCGTCCGTCGAGTCGAAAGCAGGAATGGGAACATTGATGATTTTCAGTTCACCTACCGCCCGGTGCAAAGTGTTTGGGGGAATGAGAACGGAAACCCCGGGCTTCAACGGGATCTTGTCGCCGTCGATTTCAAGGTGGCCTACTCCTTCCAATACATAGTAAATTTCAGTCATATTCTTATGGTAGTGGGGGCGACTCTCCTTGGAGATTTCCACAAGGTGCATGGAGGCGACTCCGTTGCCGTCCTGGACGAAAGCTCGTTTGGATTGCCCGCAAGGGCAGGGCGTTTGCTTGATTTCATCAAAATCCGCAACTAGGTAGGCTTTCCGCTTGTTCATAATATTTATAATAAGAAGAGAAGAGGTTAGTTTGCCAATGTATTTCGTTTAATGGAAAAAAGTTTTGCGACGGATTTGAGTCGGTGATTTCATTCGTCGTCATACGAGTTGCTCCTTCTGGGGAAATTGTTTTGGTTCCTTCTTGGCTCTTGCTAGAATTGCGATTCAGTGCAATTAATAGAATATGTACTTGTGTAATCGAGGGGAGTTTTTGCAAGGGATGATAAACAAAATATGAATAGAGTAAGGTATGAATAAAGCAGTCTTGGTTTTCATTTGGGTTTTAACGGGCCTTTCCGCATATTGGCTTGGTTTGCGCAACGGATCCTCAAAGTCGGATTCTACCAGCGGACTAACCCGTAAGGTTCCAGGGCAAAAAGCGCCCGTTCAAGAAAAAGTTCGAGCGAACGGAGTTTCTTTTGCTACGAACCGCCTTTCCGATCGACTGCCCGAACCGGGAGAAGTCGATCAAGGT
>TARA_B100001057_G_scaffold70295_1_pt1 | contig 11775 bp, 9 predicted proteins | sample TARA_B100001057 | Tara Oceans TARA_B100001057 (sample SAMEA2621839) | marine metagenome | biome: marine biome (ENVO:00000447); feature: surface water layer (ENVO:00002042); material: "saline water (ENVO:00002010), including plankton (ENVO:xxxxxxxx)" | depth 5 m | reverse complement strand
ATGCATCATAATCCTATTGAGGGAACAGCCGGCTGGATGAAAGACATTGGTCTGCAAAACCCTCATAGTTTCTGGGATATAGTCAAAAAATCCAGTAAGTTCAGAGCAGTAGTCTATGGTCATATTCATCAGGAGCTTGACTTAATGTATGAGGGCATCAGATGTCTATGTACTCCCTCGACTTGTATTCAATTCAAACCCCATGTTGTTGATTTTGCGCTGGACCAGATGAACCCCGGATATCGAAGTTTGGTGCTTCACTCAGACGGCTCCATCGAAACGCGGGTCTTTCGCGTCGGGGGTGAGCAATTTGATGCAGACTTCAACAGCGGTGGGTTTTGACCCACCGCGCTTGTTTGTTTGCCGTCTAAATTTTGCTATCACACCAGCTTTGGTTGTCGTCGCTGTGCTGAGAAACCACATTGTTTACTGATCTCCACATTCTGTACCTGCACGGGTTTCTGAGCGGCCCGCAATCAAGTAAAGCCCAGCAGACAGTGGCTTATTGCAATTCCAGGGGCTTGTCAGGTCGCATTCACGTGCCTTTTCTGAAGTTCGGGCCTATTGCAACAATGGTGGAACTCAGGGCGCTGATTGATACCTTGCCAATCGACAGGTTGGGGTTGATTGGAAGCAGCCTTGGCGGATTCTATGCAACTTGCCTGGCGGAGCAGTTCAATTTGCCGGCTGTGCTGATTAACCCGGCAGTCGGCCCTTTTGACACTTGGAGCTCCTATTTGGGTGATCACAGGAACTACTACATCGATTACGTTCATAAAGTGACGCAAGACTATATCGGAGAGCTGCACGAACTTGACTGCAAGGCCCTTAAGTACCCCCATAATTTCAGGGTGATGTTGCAGACTGATGACGAAACTCTGGATTATCGTCTCGCCGCTGAGAAGTTCAGCGAAGCCGAGCTTGTGATCAGGCAAGGGGGCAATCACAGCTACGAAGGCTATGCAGAGGAATTACCCGCGATTGAGTCGTTCTTTCTATCAAGAATTGCTGAATCCGTGCGATAGGTTATTATTGATCTGCAGCCACTAATGCACCTGTTCTGAATCCATTTTAGATGTCCAATAACTACAACGCCGATGCGATTGAAGTACTTACCGGGCTTGATCCAGTTCGCAAGCGTCCGGGCATGTATACGGACACAACCCGTCCCAACCACTTGATTCAGGAAGTGATCGATAACAGCGTCGATGAGGCCTTGGCGGGCTTCGCCAGCCAGCTTACGCTGACTTTGCACCAGGACGGACTCGTTGAATTGAGCGATGATGGCCGGGGAATGCCTGTTGATCAGCATAAAGATGAAAAAGTCTCGGGCGTCGAGCTTATACTGACTCGCCTTCATGCGGGTGGTAAGTTTTCCAATAACAATTATCGGTACTCAGGCGGGCTGCACGGGGTCGGTGTATCTGTGGTTAACGCGTTGTCAAAAAGGCTTGAGGTGACGGTTAAGCGTGACTCAAAAGTCTATTCAATGATGTTCAAGGGCGGAGAAAAAGCCTCTGAGCTCAAAGTCACTGGCAAGGTCGGTAAGCGAAATACTGGAACTACCGTGACGTTTTTGCCGGATGAGAAGTACTTTGATTCTGTAAAGGTCTCCATTCCCAAGCTCAAACATGTGCTGCGCGCTAAAGCGGTCTTGTGTTCCGGACTGCGGGTGATGTTTGTCGATAAAACAGTCAGCGAGGCTAAGGCGCAAAGCGAGGAGTGGTGCTTTGAAGATGGTTTGACTGATTATCTGATGCAGGCAACTGCTGACTGCGAGTGCGTCCCGCAAGAGCCTTTTTTTGGCTCTATCAAAGGCAATGATGAGGCCGTTGAATGGGCGCTTCACTGGCTGTCGGATGGTGGCGATGTTATTGGGGAAAGCTATGTCAACCTGATCCCAACTCCGCAAGGGGGCACCCACGTCAACGGTTTACGTACTGGTTTGTTGGAGGCGCTGCGGGAATTCTGTGAATCGCGTAACTTGCTGCCGCGCGGAGTCAAGCTGGCAACTGAAGATGTTTGGGAAAAGTGCAGTTATGTACTGTCTTCCAAACTGGTCGACCCTCAGTTTTCGGGTCAGACCAAGGAAAAGCTGTCTTCTCGTCAGTGCGCAGTTTTTGTTTCCGGCGTCATCAAAGATGAATTCTGCCTCTGGTTGAATCAGCATACCGCTGAGGCGGAGGCAATCGCTGAGTTATGTATCAGCAATGCGCAGCGCAGGCTCAAGGCCAGCAAAAGAGTTGCGCGTAAAAAAGTCACAGCTGGGCCGGCGCTGCCCGGCAAATTGGCGGATTGCTCCACCGAAGACGTGATGGCAGGCGAGCTCTTCCTTGTGGAAGGGGATTCGGCTGGGGGCTCAGCCAAACAGGCGCGGGACCGCGCATTTCAAGCGATCATGCCTTTGCGCGGCAAGATTCTGAACACCTGGGAGGTAGACTCGGCCGAGATTCTGGCTTCACAGGCTGTTCATGACATTGCCATAGCGCTTGGTGTTGATCCCGGGTCCAGTAAGATCGATGATCTGCGCTACGGGAAAATTTGCATTCTGGCAGACGCCGATTCGGACGGGCTCCATATCGCGACACTGCTGTGTGCGCTCTTCGTTAGGCATTTCCGGCCGGTGGTGGAAGCCGGCCACGTGTACATTGCCATGCCGCCGCTGTTCCGTATCGATGTGGGCAAGGAAGTCTTTTACGCACTCGATGAAGATGAGAAGAATGGCATTCTCGATCGTATCGCCGCAGAAAAGCGCAGCGGCAAGATCAATGTCCAGCGCTTCAAGGGGCTGGGTGAGATGAATCCAATGCAGCTGCGAGAAACTACGATGGCTAAGGACACACGCCGGTTGGTAAAGCTGACCCTTGAAACCGCGACCAACAGCAAAAAGAAAAGCACGCTGGAGGTGATGGACATCCTGCTGGCGAAAAACCGGGCATCAGATCGGAAGGCTTGGTTGGAAGAAAGCGGAAATTTGGCTGACTATGCTGAATAGTTGCCCCGCAACTACAGGTTGCCAGCGAGGAAACCTATGAACAAAGACATTATTCTCGGTGACGACGGCGTTGAGCAGATTGCGCTGCGCAGCTACACCCAGCATGCGTATTTGAATTACTCGATGTATGTCATCAATGATCGTGCGTTGCCCAGTATCGGCGATGGGCTTAAGCCGGTGCAGCGCAGAATCATTTATGCGATGTCTGAGCTTGGCCTGAAGGCTTCAGCAAAATTCAAGAAGTCGGCGCGAACCATTGGGGATGTTATCGGCAAATTCCATCCCCATGGTGATGCCGCCTGCTATGAGGCCATGGTTTTGATGGCACAGCCATTTGCCTATCGATATCCACTTGTGGATGGACAGGGTAATTGGGGTTCGCAGGACGATCCCAAGTCCTTTGCGGCAATGCGCTATACGGAATCTCGTCTGCGTGATTTTGCAGACGTACTCCTGGGTGAGTTAGGCCAGGGTACCGTTGAATGGAAGCCGAACTTTGATGGCACACTGGATGAGCCGGAAATGCTCCCTGCGCGTTTGCCAAACGTCTTGCTTAACGGTGGTAGTGGTATTGCTGTCGGGATGGCGACAGACATTCCGCCGCATAATCTTCGCGAAGTCGCAAAGGCTCTGATTGACCTGCTCGACAATCCAAAAGCAACACTTAAAGATATAAGCAAGCACATCAAGGGCCCGGATTTTTGCACTGAAGCGGAAATTGTTACTTCTCAATCTGAAATTGAGGAGATGTACCGTTCCGGTCGCGGAACTATTAAGGCCCGGGCGACCTACGTTAAAGAGAACGGTGAGATTGTCATCACCGCCTTGCCTTATCAGGTCTCCGGGGCAAAGATCCTCGAGCAGATTGCCGCTCAGATGCAGAAAAAGAAACTGCCTATGGTGGTCGATCTGAGAGATGAATCGGATCATGAGAATCCAACGCGAATCGTTATCGTGCCGCGCTCGAACCGGGTTGAAGTTGATAGCGTCATGTCGCACCTTTTCTCTACCACCGATTTGGAAAAGAACTATCGTGTAAATTTCAACATGATAGGAATCAATAAGCGCCCCGAGGTAAAAGGCCTTATTAGCCTGTTGAGAGAATGGCTGCAGTTTCGAACTGTCACGGTCAGGCGCAGGCTTCAGTTTCGTCTTGATAAGATTCTTGACCGCTTGCATATTCTTGATGGTTTGTTGGTAGCGTTTCTGAACATGGATGAGGTCATCAAGATCATTCGTAAGGAAGATACGCCCAAGCAGGCGTTGATGAAAGCATTCAAGATAAGCGAGCGACAGTCAGAAGCGATTCTTGAGCTTCGTTTGCGGCACCTGGCTAAGCTTGAAGAGATCAAGATCAAAGCCGAGCAGAGAGAGCTTAGCGATGAACGAAAAACCCTTGAGCAATTACTTAAGTCCGCGAGTCGCCTCAAAACATTTATCAAGAATGAAATCGAGAGCGATGCAGAGGATTTCGGCGATGCCCGGCGGTCTAGGCTGGTGGAGCGCGAAGAAGCCAAAGCCTTCAGCGAGACGGAACTGCTCTCTACTGAACCGGTCACGATTGTTCTGTCAGAGCGGGGGTGGATGCGCTCGGCCAAAGGTCACGATGTTGATCCACGCACGTTGCAGTACAAGTCGGGTGACGGCTTTCGGATAGCAGCGCGCGGGAAAAGCAACCAGCCGGCTATTTTCCTTGATTCTACGGGTCGCGCGTATTCCCTGCCGGCGCATACGTTGCCTTCGGCTCGCGGTCAGGGGGAGCCGGTTTCTGGTAAGGTGAATCCGCCGTCAGGTGCGACTTTTGAAGGGGTAGTTATCGGTGATGACGACAGAGACGTCTTGCTGGCTAGTGATGCAGGTTATGGTTTTGTGGCCAAACTTGGGGATCTGATTAGCAAAAACAAGTCGGGCAAGGCCATATTGCGTTTGCCCAGAGGGGCTGTGTTGCTGCCGGCTGTGCTGATAAGAGACTATGGCAGCGAGATGATTGTCTCGGTGACCAACGAGGGACGGATGCTGATGTTCCCGCTTGGCGAACTTCCCCGTTTGGCCAAAGGCAAGGGTAACAAGATCATTAATATCCCGAGCGCTCGAGTTGCCGAGCGAATTGAATTCGTTGTCGCCATGACGACTTTATCCGCGAAAGATACCCTTACTGTTTATGCCGGTAGACGTCACCATAATTTGAAGCCTGCTGACTTGCATCATTACCGGGGCGAACGCGGGCGGCGGGGTAACAAGTTGCCCCGCGGCTTTCAAAACGTGGATCGCATCGAAGTCTTGGTTTAGGCGGGTTGACTCGTTATGGGTGAGAAGTAAGCTTTGAGGGATGGATATTAAGACTTTAGTCGGCGAACAAATTAATTAGCTGAACCGCCTGCCTCTCTATCAACAGCTTGTATTCGGACATCGGCTCTCCTGCGAGAAAAGTGGAAATCAGCTCTGTTTCGCAAACCTCGGCGTGCTCCTCTGCATGCAATCGGCTCGATCCACCGGCTTTTTCATAGGTGACGGCTGAAATCAACACGGCATTATCTGGGCAGCTTTCGCATATGGTCCGCGCTTCATCTAGCGTCTCACCTCTCAAGTTGTTGCTGGTTTGGGTGATGGGCGAGTAGAGGCGGTTGACTTGTTGCCCACTGTGTACGGCTATCCTGTATTTCGCCGGTATCGTTTCATCGGCTATCTCGTTGATGCCATCAATGATCTTTAAAAACAACTGTGCGCAACAGACCCCGAAAAAAGCCTGATCATCGACGATCCTAACTTCGCTGAAATTGATGAAAGCTTCACCATCTGCGCAAAAACAAACGTTACCGTTGTAGAGGCGAGAAGCTTTATCAATGTAGAAGTAAAATTTGTTTAACAGTTCAACTAGTATCTTGTTTGGTAAGGTCGAGGCAAGATACTGATAGTTGGTTAAGCTGATTACCAGGAACGTGGTTGCATGCTCTCCAGCCGCGATGGCCTGGTTTTGATCTTCCGAATTGAGCTCCTGAGTGCTGGGCTGCTTCAGAGAAGCATTTTGTGCAAGAAATTCTGCTGTTGCATTATACTGACGAATTGCGGCACTGAGTTCATGATTGGCATCGGGCTCCGGGCACGTGTCTATCTCACCCTTGCGGATATTGCTGAGAGCAAACGCCAACAGATTGACTGGGAAGCTCACCGCGTATTGGAAATACGTACCGCTAAGCAAAACACAGACGGTGAGCAACAGGCAGGTTGCGCCAAGAATAAGCAGTAGACTATTCGTTGCGCCCGCTTCAATATAGTCGAGGTTCAGCTCCAGGCGGACTGTTCCGGCTACTGCATCGTCGAGTGTTATCGGCGCTTCATACTCTGCGCGTATTGACGCAATGGGAATAGGTAAGGGTACCAGTGGCCGTATTGCCTCAATGTGGCCTTGAGCGTCGGCAAGAACGGCATCGTCAACGCTTAGGACTGAGATACGCTGAATGCCAGCCACTTCAATCAGGCTATTGAGCGCCACGTTCATACTGATGAGATCGTTGGCCAAGACCAGTTCAGTGAGCTGCATCGCGGTTTGTTCGGCGAGAGCCTGACCAAGCCTATCAGCCTGCTGCTGCAATAAATTGCGATTGCTGTAGCTACTGATTAGCCAGAAGGCGCACATGGCGAGGACCAGGAGTAAACATCCGGCGACAGTAAATTTGGTCGAGACCCTGGTTAACGACGGCCCGCGCTGAGAAGGTTGTTCTGCGACTGTATCAGATTTCTTTGTCAAGCCAGATAGTCTTTTCGAAGTGCTAAGCAGCGACAAGAATAGCAGGAGCGCCGCATTGTCCCAAACGGTTGAAGATCACTATTTCGATGCGACTCATCGAAAAAGCAAAACACTCTGCGGGAAAGCGCAAGCTTTCGGATGCAGAATGCTTGAAAAAAGCTGACTGCGCTCGATTTTAGAGCCTTCAGCCAAGTCGTGTTTTGCTGTTGCTTCCTGGGTCTTCTCTGACGAGTTGAGGCACCAAATAGCCGGGGAGGATACTACGGATTTTGGCGATCAATTTAAGACCTTCCTGGTCGTCGACCAGAAAATGTCCAGTTCCGGTAACCCGATCCGGCACGTGCAGGTAATAAGGCAGTACATCCATGTCGAAGAGCTTATGACTCAGCGAAACCAGGGTTTCTGCATCGTTATTAATTCCCCTTAGCAGAACGGTTTGGTTCATCAAAGTTGCGCCCGTTGATCTGAGTTTCTGCATGGCGAGCTGAACTGAAGAGTCAATCTCTTGGCTGTGATTGCAATGGATGACAATTACCAGTTTGCTGTCCACTGAAGATAGTGTCTGGCAAAGGCTGTTGGTAATGCGCTGGGGTATCACCACCGGTAGACGAGTATGGATGCGAATGGTCGTGACTTGTTTTAGGCTATCGATCTGCGTCAACAGCCACTGAATTAAGTTGTCTCCTGCGGCCAGCGGATCACCGCCGCTTAAAATTACTTCAGAGATGCTGCTGTCTCTGCTGATTTGACTCAAGGTTTCCCGCCACTGCTGCTTGCCCGGGGTGTTCGCTGCATAATCAAAGTGTCGCCTGAAGCAATAACGGCAGTGCACCGCGCAATGAGGCGCTGCGGTTAGCAGGACTCGACCCTGGTATTTATGGAGCAGGCCTGTTGCCTGATTGAAACTTCTCTCTTGCAGAGGGTCTTCGCTGAGCGAACAATCGACCTCGTCCTCAAGCTGGCTAGGCCATACTTGCCGCAACAGTGGATCGCTCCAGTTGCCCGGTTGCATCCGCTGAGCGAACGGTCTGGGCACTTTAAGCGAAAACTCGCTCAGCCCAGACCGAGCTAGGCGGCTATTAACGCTTCCAGTGCTTTCTAGCTGGAGAATTTCAGTTAATTCCTTTGGATCTGTGATTAGATCAGCTAATATTTCCTGCCATTTTTCAGGCGAGTCAGAAGTAATGACCGATAAGGCAGCGTTGCTCATAACTGAATATGGGTGGTGATTGTTTGGGGTTCAGACCGGGTTAGGGTTTGCGCAATTAGTCAAAGGCATCATAGCAACAAAGCGGATGACACGCAGGATTATCCAAAAAAAACACAGGTAAACTATTCGCCAGGGATTCGGTCGCGTCCGGTATTCACAGGCATGAGGGGGAGGCAGCAAATGGCAAACTACGTAACCAATGAATTTAAGTCTGGACTGAAAGTGCTGGTCGACGGAGAGCCTTGCTCCATCCTTGAAAACGAGGTTGTAAAACCGGGTAAAGGTCAGGCCTTCAATCGCGTTAAATTTCGCAACCTGCGTAACGGCAGAGTTTGGGAGCGCACCTTTAAATCCGGTGAGTCTGTTGAAGCGGCTGATGTCATGGAAATCGACATGGAGTATCTGTACGCGGATGGAGAGTTTTGGCACTTCATGAAAACGGACGGTAGTTTTGAGCAGGTGGCGGCGGACGCTAGCGCAATCTCTGATGCGAAAGACTGGCTCAAAGAACAAGATGCTTATCAGGTCATTCTTTGGAACGAGGCGCCAATCTCAGTGTCGCCGCCAAATTTTGTTGAACTCGAAGTCACTGAAACAGACCCTGGCCTGAAAGGCGATACGGCCCAAGGCGGGACCAAGCCTGCCACTTTGAGTTCGGGTGCGATGGTTAAGGTGCCGTTGTTCGTCAACATCGGCGATGTGCTACGCGTCGATACTCGCACGGGCGAGTATCAGAATCGCGTTAGCAAATAAATCATTCGCCTGCCCAAGAGCGCTGACCTGACGTGGCTGATAGGGAGCATCCGGCCTTTCCAGAGAGCCTGAGGCTGCGCGCCTCGGTGCTGGCTGAGGTTAGACGCTTCTTCGCAGAAAGGGGCGTGATGGAGGTTGAAACCCCCTTGCTTAGAAGCCACACTGTAACGGATGTGCATTTACAATCATTTGAGGTTAGGGCGCACGATCATTCGCCGCCCCGTTTGTTCCTTCAGACCTCACCCGAGTATGCGATGAAGCGGCTACTGGCCGCGGGATCAGGTCCGATTTACCAGATTGGAAAAGCCTTTCGAGCCAAAGAACGAAGTCGCTTGCACAATCCCGAATTTACGATCCTTGAATGGTATCGTCCCGGCTTCTCGCTGGCGGATTTAATGGATGAAGTGGAACAGCTCATCACTCACCTTCTGTGCCGCCAAAAGATTATCAGGTACACCTACGGGGAATTATTTAGGAAGTACCTCAACTTGGACCCGCACTCCATTGGATTGCAGGAACTGCAGCAGCGCTGTGCCGAGTTGATTGATGTCAGTGGAGCCGATCTCGATACAACTGATTACTTGCAGCTATTGATGGATCAAAAGATCGAACCGATGCTGCCGGACCGTTGTTTTGTATACCAGTACCCTAGCGCACAGGCAGCATTGTCGGTTGTGGCGCCCGATGTTGACGGAGTTCCCGTCGCGCAGCGCTTTGAGCTTTATCTGGAAGGCATGGAGTTGGCCAATGGTTACTTTGAGCTGACCGATGCTGCAGAGCAACGGGCGCGGTTCGAGTGCGATCTGGCAAGAAGGCAGCAGCTTGGCTTGCCGGAAATCCCTATAGATGAAGATATGCTTGCCGCTCTGGAGGCTGGTTTGCCCAGTTGTGCAGGTGCGGCGCTGGGTTTCGATCGCCTGCTGATGGTGCTCGGCGAAAGCCGGGATATTGGCGATGTGATCAGCTATCCACTGGATTAGGCGTTCAGCTCTTGCGTGCTTCCTGCAATACGAGATCTGTATAAAGAGCACGCATTTTCATTGTGATAGGGCCGGGTCTCCCATTTGAAATCTGAACCCCGTCTATCTCAACAACGCCAAGCGCCATGGTTGTTGCACTGCTTATAAATGCTTCTTCTGCTGTAAGCGCTTCCTCCACAGAAAACAGTCGTTCTTTAATCTCAATGCCCGTTTGTTCAGCCAGCTCCAACAGAGTCCTGCGTCGGATACCTGGCAGAATAGAATTTGACAGCGGCCGAGTGATAATTTTGCCGCCAATAACAATATATGCAGAGGAGGACACTCCCTCAGTGACATAGCCGTCTTCCACCATCCAGCCTTCCTTTGCGCCTTTGCTGACCGCGTCCTGTTTTGCCAAACACTGACCAAGCAGATTGATCGATTTTATGTCGCGCCGCTTCCAGCGCAGATCGGGCGTGGTCACGACTTTGATGCCTTCAATTGCGGCTGGGTTTCCGAGCAGATTCATCTCCGATGAAAATGCCATAAATCCAGGCGCAGTATTGGTTGGAAACGGGAAGTCCCGCTCAGCAACGCCGCGAGTAACCTGTGAATAGACCACGCCCTCGTAAAGGCTATTCCGCCTCACTAGCTCTGCCATCACGTTGAGATATTCTTCCTGACTGCAGGGCCAGTCGAGCTGAATCTGGGTGAGACTGCGGTCAAGGCGCTCGAGTAAATAAGCCTTGTCGACAACCGCCCCTTCGAAAACGGGAGCAACTTCATAGATACCATCACCAAAAATATAGCCGCGGTCAAAGATAGAAACCTTTGCCTCATCGGCAGGGAGGTACTCACCATTCAGATAAACAATTCTGGTCAAAGCAAGATCCTTATTTGGTCGACATTCAGCTGTCCAGTTACCGCGTGCTTCTTGCTCAGTGTTTGAGAGCTAACAGACCCATATGGGCCATAACTCAGAACTCTTTTGCGAAGCTGTCGAGCGCCGCGCCATCGAGCCGCTGCACTGTCCATTCATCCATGGGCGCTGCTCCGATCGAGCGGTAGAACTGTATGGAAGGCTCATTCCAGTCCAGCACTGACCACTCGACGCGCGTGCAGCCCTTGTCGACGGCGAGCTTGGCGAGATAGGCCAGAAGGCATTTTCCAAAACCTTTGCCACGCATGTGCGGTTGAACATACAAGTCTTCCAGGTAGATCCCCGGCCTCCCGGTAAAGGTGGAGAAATTGTGAAAGAACAGAGCATAGCCGATCGGGGTGCCTCCATATTCTCCAATGACAGACTGTGCATAGGCCACCTCGCCGAACAAGGTTTCCTCCAGCGTTTCTGCGCTGGCAACGACTTGATGCGACAGTTTCTCATATTCCGCAAGTTCCTTGATGAAACTCAGTATTAGGGGGCAGTCGTTGATAGTTGCCTTTCGCAAGACAAAGTTAGTAAGTGAAGTGGCTATGGTCATTGCTTGCTCGTTGCTGCAGGTGCTGTTGGTATCGGGAAATTTTTCCTGACGTTTGCGCAAATTTTCCTGAGTTTTAACACTATGCCTTGACTGCTATAATTTACAACGAATCTTTTAGTCAATCGTCAGGTCAATTGCGTGTAAGTAAGGAAACATGATGTCAGCGAAAAAATCTACCATTATTTATACCGAAACAGACGAAGCTCCAGCGCTGGCAACCTATTCCCTGCTGCCGATTATCGAGGCCTTTACCCGGGCTGCCGATGTCGATATCGAGATCAGGGACATCTCTTTGTCTGGTCGCATAATAGCCAACTTCCCTGACCATATAAGCGCTGATCGGCGGCAGCCTGACGCGCTGGCTGAGCTGGGCGATCTGACTCAGGATCCTATGGTGAATATTATCAAGCTGCCAAACATCTCCGCCTCCATTCCGCAGTTGAAGGCTGCTATTGAAGAGCTGCAGGGTAAAGGCTATACCCTCCCCGACTATCCGGAAGAACCGTCGAGCAGTGAAGAGAAAGATATCAAGGCTCGTTATGATCGCATCAAGGGCAGCGCGGTTAATCCAGTTTTACGTGAAGGGAATTCCGACCGACGTGCGCCTGCTTCGGTAAAACGCTATGCGA
>TARA_B100001057_G_scaffold25017_4_pt1 | contig 11777 bp, 7 predicted proteins | sample TARA_B100001057 | Tara Oceans TARA_B100001057 (sample SAMEA2621839) | marine metagenome | biome: marine biome (ENVO:00000447); feature: surface water layer (ENVO:00002042); material: "saline water (ENVO:00002010), including plankton (ENVO:xxxxxxxx)" | depth 5 m | reverse complement strand
TCTCTTTGCAACCCAACTAGATCAAGCCCGTCTTCTACAAAAGCTAAATCGTAATTCTCTAGCCTAGCATCTCGCTTGCCACCAAATTCCAAGAATGGTCCCAGGAATTAAGAGCATCGAATGGGAAAAACGACGCTAACTCAGTCGCCATAAAAAAATTTCAAACAGACTATTTACAACCAGAAGATCGATCTGGCCCCACTACTTTTTTCGACCTTTGCTTCGATCCTCAGCCCCTTGGCACGAATTGAATTTTTTACTGAAGACTCCGCCGGGCCGCTTGATACGAAAACCTCGTTTCAGAACGAGACTCTCTGCCTACTCGTAAATAATCTGGGATCCAAAATATGATCTGTTTAAAAAATAGGTGTTGGTTCATTTTCTACAAAGAATAGCTCGAATCCTCTAGTGAACAGCCTTGAGGGGATATCATGAATTGGATTACGTGATTGTAACCCGCCTTTGAGAATTATAACCTTGGCCTTTCGGCTGCTCAACAGCCTCTCTTCACCGCAACACATCTTCTAAGGTATGCTAACTGTCATCTCCTTCATTCTCTTCACTGCCTTCGCAGCTATCCTGACTTGGCGTATTACCCGCAAAGACGAAAATAGCAGCTCCGAAGGCTTCTTTTTAGGAGGCCGCAGTCTCACTTTTCCTATTATCGCGGGTTCGCTACTTCTCACAAATCTCTCCACCGAACAAATGGTGGGGCTAAACGGATCGGCATTTAAGAATGGATTTAGCGTAATGGCTTGGGAGGTTGTCTCCGTTATCGCCCTCGTTCTAATGGCCGTTTTCTTCCTTCCCAAGTTCCTTCGCGCTGGGATTACGACCGTCCCACAATTCCTTGAAAAACGATTCGACAAGGGAACACAAACCTTGGCAAACACCATTTTTCTTGCGGCCTACGCACTTCTCCTCATTCCCATCATTCTCTACAGCGGAGCAAAAGGACTTATCAATATCATGGACCTGAAAACCATGACCGCGATCGAAAGCGACTACCTGATCCTTCAAATCACGTGTGTTGGAATTGGCATCGCAGGTATGGTCTACGCTCGCCTTGGCGGCTTGCGTACTCTCGCTGTTCTCGACACCATCAACGGAATTGGCCTTCTCGTCGGAGGATTCATGATCGCTTGGTTTGCCCTTCGGCACCTCGGTGGTGATGGAGGCGTTTCCAGTGGCTGGCAGACTCTCAGAGAGGTCCATCCCGAACGCCTAGACTCCACTGGAGAGTCAGGCTCAGAAGTCCCTTTCGCTACTCTTTTTACTGGAGTCGCGCTTCTCAACCTCTTCTACTGGTGCACTAACCAGCAAATTATCCAACGAACCTTCGGAGCCAGTTCACTTGCCGAGGGGCAAAAGGGAGTGCTTCTCACAGCCGGGCTCAAACTCCTTGGGCCAGTTTACCTAGTTCTTCCAGGCATCATAGCCTACCACCTCTATTTCGGACAGGATGTTAACAATGACGACGCCTACGGTAAACTTGTTGCCGACGTCCTTCCACCCCACCTTACCGGTTTCTTCGCTGCCGTCATGGTTGGAGCGATCTTGAGCTCCTTTAATGCGGCGCTCAACTCCACCTCCGCCCTCTTTTCTATCGGCCTTTACAAACACAAGATCAATCCGGTCGCCAGCGATGAAAAAACCGTCAAAACAGCCAAGCTCTTCGTCACCGTTATCGCAATCGCCGCAATGCTTGGAGCTCCTCTTCTCTCGAAGACTGGAAGCCTTTTCAGCTATCTCCAGACGATGAATGCCATCTACTTTATACCGATCTTTGCAGTCGTTGTAATGGGCATGCTCAATCGTCGCGTTCCTTCGAAAGCAGCTCTTGCCAGCATGGTAGTTGGTCTAGTCATCCTCATCTCAACCCTCATCATTTACCCAGCAATCAATGAAGGAGAAAGCTTCGAAAAAGTCACAGGCTTTAGTAACTTCCACCTGATGGGCATAACTTTTGCAATCCTCGTAGGAATAATGTTTATCGCTTCTCTTTTAGCCCCCCGTGCCGAAGCTTGGACGATGAAAACAAATACCCCAATCGATATGACCCCTTGGAAAGGTGTCCCCATCGCGAGCGGAGTTCTTATCACCCTAGTTCTCATCATCTATATATCTTTCCATCGATAAGGTGTTTTCGGCATCTTTTAAAAGCCCCGCCACTTGGTGTGCGGGGCTTTTTCTTACCCCTGCCTTGCCCGCATCCCCTTGAGCCGCTAAAGAGCTAGCTATAGTAAATGCTTGAAACAAACATGACTGTCTCCGAACTCGCTTTAAGGGCGAAGAAGGAGTTGGCATCCAACTTCGGAGTTGAAAGCACCTTGGTCGCCGTAGCTCCTGGGCGGGTCAACTTGATCGGTGAACACATCGACTACTGCGATGGATTTGTTCTTCCCCTTGCGATTGAGCGTTATGTCGGGATCGCTGCTCGGCCCAACGACTCCCAAACCGCCCGGGTTACTAGCACTGGAGAGTCCACAATTGAAATCGATCTTTCTAGAGCGCAAGAGATTGCCGATCCTAAATGGTCCAACTATCTCCGGGGAGTTATTCGCGGATTTCAGGACCTCGAATACAAACTTCCTGGATTCGATGCCTCCATTGTCTCCTCTGTCCCCCTCGGGGCTGGTCTATCCTCATCAGCCGCCCTTGAGTGTGCCTTTGCCACACTACTCGAAGACCTTGTCGACACCGTCCTCTCCAAAGCAACTAAAGCCTTCCTCGCCCAAAAAGCAGAACATGACTTCGCTGGTGTGCCTTGCGGGATTATGGATCAATTCGCCTCCACTTTCGGCATGGAGGATCAACTCATTCTCATCGATTGCCGCACTAGCGAGCCCGAAATGGTGCCTTTTTCAGATCCTTCTATTTCCATCATCGTCGCTAATACCAAAGTTTCCCACGACCTATCTGACGGAGGTTACAGAACACGCCGTAAGGAAACAGAAGAGGGACTTGCCCTCGCAGGAAAAGAAAGTTGGCGAGACGTCACCATGGAAGATGTTTATGCTGCACAGGAGAAAATGGGCGATCGTATTTTCAGACGCTCCCGACATGTCGTCACCGAAATCGCCCGTACTGCCCAAGTAGTTGAGGCGTTCAAATCCGGCGACTTCTCAAACATCGGCTCCCTTATGGAAGGCTCGCATTTATCACTTCGCGATGACTTTGAAGTTTCCTGTGATGAACTCGATCTCATGGTTGCCCTCGCCAAAGAAATCGGCTTTGAAGATGGCGTGCTCGGCGCCCGAATGACGGGAGGAGGCTTTGGCGGCTCTACTATCACGCTCTGCCGCTCCATCAATGCCGAAGCAATCGCGAGACAAATGCACGACCGCTATCTAGCCCAAACTGGCATCGAGCCACTCCTTTTCATCACCCGCCCCGCCGCGGGTGCTCACCTAGCATAGCAGAAGCACACCCGACTGAGGCTCCACTGCTTTACGCGGACCACCCGTTAAACTAAGGCTTTAGCAAAACTTTTAAAAGCCCCTCTTTCCCATCCCTCGAACGCTGAAAATAGTCCCCACCTTCATCGAGCGGAGCCACTGCCGAGATTAAGGGCTTAACCTTAATTTCTCCACTCGCAATTGCCTCTAAGGCCTCCTTTGTTTCACCTGCCGCTGCACATGATCCCAGCAAGGAAATTTCGCGTGTCACCACCCACTGTAAGGCCAGCGGCACCTCTGCCACAACGTTTCCAACCAGGCCAACCCGGCCACCTTTGCGAACCGATTTCACCGCCTTTTCCAAAGTCGGAGCTGCTCCCACTACTTCCATCGCGATATCAAACTCGTCCCCAGAATCTTCATCCGGAGTATACGCCCCTGTTGCACCAAGCTTCAAAGCCAGATCCAATCTTTTCCGGTCCGTATCAACTGCAACCACCTCGCCAGCGCCTGCACGCTTTAGAGCCTGAATCACCAACAGGCCAATTAAACCAGATCCAACTACAAGAGTTCTCTCACCTTTCTTAACCTGCACCAAATTCACCGCATGTAGGGCCACTGCCAGCGGCTCGGTAAAAGCAGCTTCTTCAAATCCCAAACCTTCCGGTATACGCTCTAAAATCAGTGATGGGACAACTACCCACTCCGCGAAGGCTCCATCACGCTTAAACTCCTGACAAGATACTCCCATCACTTGGCGGTGATGACACAGATTCGTTTCACCTCGCTTACAGTGCTCACACTTTCCACAATACACCATTGAATCAAACGACACTCGGTCGCCCTCATTCCAGCCAGATACCTCGGCTCCGACCTCTTCAATCACCCCACTCGCTTCATGCCCCATGATCATCGGAGGAATACGGCGGCCACTACTATTATCCATCCCGTGAACATCACTTCCACAAATTCCACAGCAAGCCACTTTGATTAGGACCTCGCCAGCCTGGGGCACAGGTTTCTGCTTCTCGGAGATGACAAACTCTGACGGGGCAACAAGCTCAAGGACTTTCATACGCGCATCATGCTGATCACTTCATCGGCAAGCAAATCTTTACGACAGGTTCTTCCCAATTCTCATCTTCGTAAATCTCAAAAGGCGGGAACCGCTTAGACTGCCTAAATATCTTCGCTCGCCCATGCATTCTTCCTGCCGACCAGCCATTACTCAAATGAGAATACGGGCCTCGATGCCGCAATGCGTAGACCTCCATCCCAGGCACATTAATCAGCTCCATCCCATCTGGAATGACTCCTGGAGTTTTATCCAACCTCACCCCAATGAAGTACGCTACCTCCTTCCTCACCAAATCCCATTTGTAATAGACACTGAATACCTGCCCTTCCGGATAGTAATCCTTCACCTCCTTATAACTGGTCTCGATATCTTGCTCAAACCCATTCATGCTCCCTGAGCGCTTGATTCCAACACCCACGAAACTGGGACTCGGCTCCCGTCCCAAAAATTCGAGATGAGACGGCACCGAGCCAGTCTCAATCAAATTCTTCAACATTAAGAATCCACGATCATAATCTACTTCAAGGTAGGCTTGTATCGATTTTTTCTTCCAAAACAGAAAAAATGACAGCGAATGTTCCAGCGTCCAAGTCACCTCAGTGGCATCGCCTTTGACTGCCAACGAGATATGAATCCTCGCTTGCGATTTCCATGGCTTCACAAAACTTAAATCATAGGTAATCGACTCGTTCGCTTCGTCCCGGACCAAATCCATTCGCCCGGAACCGCTAATCGCCCCTTCCCAAGAATAATAATCATTTTGGACGTCCAACTTAAAATCAGGATCAGCAATTAACCATGGTGACCAATCCGGACACGAATGAATATCTCGCAACACTTCAAAAACCTTCTCAATCGGACTCGCTATTACCTGAGTTCTTGAAATGGGGATTTTTGGCATGCCAGTCCCTAACATGAAAATTGTTTTGAGGCACACTTTCAGTTGCGTTTTCCAAAATCAGGTTTCCTTTGCCTCTAATGCACAAACTTCTAATTTTCCTTTTTTTGACAGCCACTCCGGTTTGCATCGCACAAGACACAGGGATCGAAAAGCCCTCTTACCAGTCCGAAGCACCTCTTCCCGAAGGTTGGCCAGCTCCGGGGCCCTACGATCAAGTCTCCGAAAAAACATATCCCAAATACCGGGCCGCCGTAACCACGGGAGGTAGTGGAATGTCCTTTTGGACGCTCTTCAGCCACATCAAGAAAAAAGAAATTCCCATGACCGCCCCGGTCGAAATGAAGATGGAGAACAAGGGCGAAAAAATGGAAAAAGTTGATATGGCTTTCCTCTACCAGAACACCAATGTCGGAACGACGGGTCCAGATGGTAAGAAAGTTCAAGTCAAGGACGTCGAAACCTCAAAAGTATTAAGCTACACGTGGATGGGAGCTGACTCGAAAGCAAAATTCAGCGAGGCCAAGGAAGCTCTAGATTCAGAGCTCGAAAAGCGAGGCCTTAAGGCTCAATCCTTCCGGATGCTCGGCTACAATGGCCCCGGGACTCCTCGCAGTAAACACACCTACGAACTTCAAGTCATCCTGACCTCCAAATGATCGCTTTCTTACGATTTAAGGAACGCCCAAAGATCGCTCATCGATTGTAAGTCGATCACTGCCTCGAGTCCCTCTGGCATAAGAGACCGCCCCGAGCTTATAATCGATTTTATGTTTTTACGAAGGATCTCGCTTTCAACTCCACCGGCTCTCCCTAAAGTTAGACTTGAAGCTGATTCACGCACGATTCGACCTGACACTGTTTGACCATTTTTTAGAGTTACAAAATACAGTTCGAAATTAGCTAAGATTTCCCGATTTGGATCGAGAATTTGAATCAGAGCTGATTCGTAGTCCCGGTTTTTAACCGTGGCGACGTCAGGCCCTATCGCATAGCCCTCCTCACCATGGCGATGGCAAGCGACACAGTTCTTTCGAAAAATCTCCAAGCCCTTATTAGCATCACCCGCAAGCTTGAGTGCGGCTTTATATTTTTGGACGATTTTGTCGCGGGGAGTCTTCTTGGCTGAGAACAATTTCTTTGCCAGCTTTTGTATCGTCGGGTTGGGATGTTTCAAAAGGCGCTTTTGTTGGGCTTGTGAAATTTGATGGGTTAAGGTTTTCTTTTTCTCAATCGACACAAGAAGGTCCTCAACCCAGGCGTCGCGCCGCAGGAGGACTTCTGTGGCTTCAGACCGGACGGAAGGAGAAAGCTCTAGCAGCTGGTCAATCAATTTACCCGCCGAAGACCTCCTTCCGAATTCAGCAATCTCAGCAAGAGCCGCCTGTTGAACTTCTACGGTTCGTGAAGGAACCAGAAGTTGGTGAAGATCGCTAAGGAACTGGTCGTCCGCTTGTCCCAGAATTTTCACCGCCTCAATTTGCTTTCCTGACGAAACACCATCTCTTTTCAAAACCATTCGCGCTTCTTCCACTAAACCCACCATCACCTCAGCTGCTTTTGGATAATCACTCAAGTTGGCACCCGAGCTCTTCAATCCCTCCCCTAACTTCGACATCACCGCCGCAACTGGAAAATTAGACGAAGTTTTTTCCAAAATTCTTAATAAAGCCACCACTTCACTTTTTTCATGACGAGCCCCAATCACAAACGCAAGCGGCTCAAAAAGAGAGCTCTGATGGGTCTGATTTTTAAGTTCCCAAAAAACATCGAAGGCCGTCTCAGGCCGCGCGCTCAGTACTGCAAAACGTATCCATTTATTGGCTGCATCTCGGATCGACATCTTCGCGAGCGCCGATGCAACCTCTGCACCACCTAAATCTCCCAGTGCCAGAGCAGATTGAAATCTCACCCGAACATTCCCATCAATCGCTAGCTCAAACAACCTCCCTCGCAAGTTTGTGAACTCTTCCCGATAGAGCTTAAGGCCATGCTCTCTCAACCCAGCCGAAATATCTGAGAGAGCAAGATTAAGATCACTCTCTTCAAGCTCGCCCAAACCAGCAATGGCATAGAGAGCATGAAGTCTTGCCACGTCCCAATCGCTTTCACGAAGCAAGGCCCGCAATCCCGGCAAAGCATCCGTCCCACCCCTTTCAACGATCAACCGCCCTGCTGTATCACGCCACCATCCATTTCGGTTTTCCAAAGTCGTTATCAGCTCAGGTAATGTGACCTCACCCAAGCGGGGAGGAGGAGGAGGCTCAAATCCTTTTGGCGCCAATCGGTAAATCCGACCGAATTCCCTCCCCGAGCGAAAATCAACCATCTCAAAAATCTCTTCCACCATCGAGTCTGGAGTCTCGATTGTTTCGCGATACATATCCACTACATGCAGCGTCCCGTCAGGCGCATTCACCAAATTCGCGGGCCTAAACCAATTGTCCTCCGACCGTAAAAACTCGCTCTTGAGCTCTGTCCGCTCGCTCGTAAAAGTCATTCCCTGTGGAGCCAAACTCCGCCGATGAATCAGATTTCCCTGAACGTCACCAACAAACAAGTTCCCCCGAAACTCTTTAGGATAAACCGCTCCCCGATAGATCTGTAATCCTGAGCAGCCACTGAAAACGTCGTGAGATACCGAAGGGGCCGGATAGCTCCGGTTTTCCGCAAGCCGAAGCTTTGTTCGGGCCAATCGCCAATCCTCAATTCGACTCGCACGATAAATAGTAGGATCTTTCCACAAATCGACCTTAGCTGAAGGAACCGGGAGAAAAGGATTCCTCTTAGAACTTTCCGAGGAAAGGACCACATTTACGGCCGGTTTAGAATTTTGGCTCAGAAACCGATTTCCCCAGTCATCTATGGCATTACCAAACTGCTCGGAGCCCGGAATCGCCTCAAACTTACGAGTCTTCGGATGAAATCGGAAGTCCCTCCCCCTGACCGAAACAGTTTTCTCCTCAGGCCTCAGGAGACTTTTGATTTCCCCACCACTGTTCGATCCCGCTCCGTATATCCAATGATCCAGACCCCAAATCAAATTGTTCGCGGTTCCCTCGTCATTTCTAAAACCGAACCCTGTGAAAACCTTCTCCCGATGATCAGCCCGTCCATCTCCATTGGTATCTTTTAAATACCAAAGATCTGGTGCCGCAACGACATAAATACCACCATCCCAGCAACAAATTCCGGTCGGCCACTCCAGCCCTTGCGCGAAAATTTCACTTGTCTCATAATGCCCGTCGCCGTTCTCGTCTTTGAGCAAACGGATGCAGCCATCCGGTTCATCACTCTTACCATGGTGAGACGGGAACTTGAGATACTCTGCGACATACATTAGTCCGTTTTCATCGTAACTCAATACGATGGGCTCGTGTATTTGTGGCTCGCTAGCCACCAATTGCATTTCAAAACTAGGAAGAGTTTGGAAACCTGCCATCGCCTCTTTGGGAGACTTCGGGCCTGCCTGTCCCTGCTTTTTCCCAGGCTTCACTGACAGCAACTTTTTCATCGCTGAGGTAAGAATTTTTTCCGAGCCTGGACCCACGGCACTGGCTGATGGACTGGTCTCATACCCACCTTCCTTGTAGCCAATCTCGGTCCCGATATAGCCCGTGCCATATTCACCATACGCCGCCATCGCGACCTTAAGGTCAGGACGCATTGCCTTTGCCTTGAGTTGATACTCCACAAATAACTCGCCCGGCATATGCAGAACCCGGGAATCCCCAACAGACAGACATGAAACATCAATTTGGTTTCCAGCCTTATGACGAAGCATGAAAGCCGCCTGATCCACGTTTGCAAAATACCCACGTCCCGGCTCATTTTTAAGGGCCTCCATAACTTTTTCTTCATCATTAAGGTGATTGGCCAGAGGGAGCCGCACTTTCTCAACCTCAAAGAGAATTCCATCCGGACCAACCTCCCACTTCTTCGTCGCATTCCAGGCCTTAAGCATCGCCTCGGCCATTCGATTTGCCAGAATCATGCGGTTCTCCTTATTCCCATCGTTGTATTTTCCAGCCCCGAGATTTCCACCCGCTCCGTTGAAGTGCAGATGCAAGGCCTCGGGCACCCCCTGCCCACGCATGAACCTAGCAATACCTGGGAAGTCCGGACTCGGCGTCCCCGTGAGATAATAACTCTGAGGATGACAAGCATAGTAACTCAATACCGCTACGGGCTTGTTGTTACTCCAAAACGAGAGCAACGACACATCCGGATCAATCGTGCCTTCCGGCTCCGCTCGCAGCGCTGGGTCGCGCGTCGTCGTGTAACGAACCGCTCTCACTTTTCCATCGGGTCCTAAAAGTCGACGATTTGAGGCCACCTTTTCCACTGCAGCCTCACCCCACCCGTAATGAGTCACTTTCTGCGCCTTAGGAAGTGAATCACGAACAGCCGCTGCAGCCCGCCCAATCACCTCTCTATGAAAATCGCCTTTCGTCCGTTCATATCCCTTCAGCCCAAATTTCTTTACTAGTTCCTCTGCTGTAAAATCACACCCCGGCGCGTCATGTTGATGAAGCGCGTGAAGAGCCACCCAGTCACGCGTAGTGCCCGCAGCCTTTGCCAAGGCATCCCGGAATTGATCATAACCTTCGTTGGCAACTCCGATCCAATCGATCGCGCACATCACAATTGGTTTACCTGCCCCTAAAACAATAACACCCCGGCATCTTAACGAAAGCTCCGGACTCTTCTCAACAATGGTGTAAGCCATTGCCGATCCCACCGGCGGTGTTACATCAAGATCGAAAGTCGCTACGCGAAGTATCGTCTCTTTTTCCTTCCCTGCCCCGGCAGCAAAGAAAACAGCGACCACGACAATTGAGAACACCAAGGGGATTTTCACAAGGAAACAAAATCATACAGAAGGCTCCCTGCCAAGATCGCAACCAGACGAAGTCGTGACAATATTCCACAAAATTGTCTAAACTCTTCCTGGACCCACTTAGACTCCAAAAAAGAACACTTGAAAGTTATGCATAATAACTGAAAAGCATAAAGCATCTCGTCTTTTATGCCCAAAACCCAGCCCAAGAAATCTCTCTATCTTCCCCCATGAAATCCTGTCTTGTTTTTTCCCTCCTTATCCTCTCTTCATTTGCACAAGACACGTGGCCACGTTTCCGAGGTGAAAACGGCACCGGAGTTTCCTCTACCAAGATTCCGACCGAGCTTGGAGAAAACACCCTCTTGTGGTCAGCCAAGCTCTCTGGCCCGGGCTCCAGTTCCCCTGTCATTTGGAAAGACAAACTTTTCGTTACCAGTGAAAACCGCGACAGGAAAGCTGTCACTTTGCTCTGCCTCGATGCCAGATCTGGAAAAACCCTCTGGAGTAAATTCCTAGCCGTAGGAGACTACCACCTCCACCGATTCAATAACACCGCGGCAGCAAGCCCCGCCGTGAATGAGAGCATTGTCGTCATCAGTTGGTTCAACGGAACCGATAACAAAGCCATGCTAACTGCCTTTGACCATTCCGGAACCAAGCTCTGGGACTACGAAATCGGAAAGGTCAAAACCCAACACGGATTCAGCCTTCAACCAGTCATTCACCAAGAACAAGTTGTCATCGCCCACATTCACATGGACGACGGATTCGTCGCTACCATTTCAGCAAAGTCCGGTAAAGTGACCTGGAAAACAAGGTTTCAAGGAAACGGTGAAAAAACGAGCTACATTACCCCCTTGGTGCACAAAAGCTCAACCGGGTTCGAAGTGATCTGCGCGAGCCAAGCTCACGGAGTGGTCGCTCTCGACTTCACTTCCGGAAAGGAGAACTGGACGCTTCCCGACACCATGAAACAAAGAACGATTGTTTCCCCCATCAATGTTCTCGCTGGATCAAATAGCAAAGAACCCCTCATCGCCGTTGGCTGTAAAAACGGAGTCTATTTTGCCGTCCGCCCACCCTCGAACAAAGGAGCTGCTGCTGAAATTGCATGGCATATGAAAGGGAAAACCCCTTACGTGCCAACTCCCGTTTCAAATGGTAAAACGGTATTCGCTCTTTCCGATGGAGGAGTGCTGACCGCGCTTAAAGCCAGGTCGGGCAAAGAAGTATGGACCCAAAAAATGCAGGCTAATTTTTATGCCTCACCCATCATTGCCGATGGCAAGCTCATTGCCCTCTCACGCGAAGGCCAATTAATCACCGCCGATGTTTCGGATGGCTACGAAGAACTGTCACGTTGCAGCCTCTCCCCCGGCCCCGAATCGGAGTGGAGCGACGCCACCCCGGCAATCGCCAACGGAAAAATTTACCTACGCCTTGGGTCTCGTATTGATTGCCACGGGGGGAAATAAGATGGAAGCCCATTGACCCGAAGACTTTACGTGCTCTTCTTGCAGTATAACTATGAAAGATTTTCTTCTTTCCCTACTCCTCATA
>TARA_B100001057_G_scaffold151746_4_pt1 | contig 11779 bp, 10 predicted proteins | sample TARA_B100001057 | Tara Oceans TARA_B100001057 (sample SAMEA2621839) | marine metagenome | biome: marine biome (ENVO:00000447); feature: surface water layer (ENVO:00002042); material: "saline water (ENVO:00002010), including plankton (ENVO:xxxxxxxx)" | depth 5 m | reverse complement strand
GCTATGACAGTTAACGCCCAAGAATTAATTACAGCAGCAACCTTTAACGGATTACAGAGTAGAATTGAGACTGTACTAGGACAAGGGTTTAGTGATACTGGGTACGGACAAACACTAAGTAGTTCAATTGTTGCAGCAAATACTGTAATTACGGCTACACATCTTTCTAATTTAAAATCAGATATAGATAAATGTAGAGCTCATCAAACAGGTAGTCTTACATCTCTATCAACAATTAATGCTACTGATAGAATTGGTGCATCAGAATCTATAGACAAAGATGGTACTACAGATACTAGCAAAGGTGTCAATGATTATCTTTCTATACTTTCTTCTCTAGAAGCAGACAAACAATTATGTGATGATACACAAGCATCTGTTGAGTCAGTATTGCAAAGCACAAGAGTATCTGAATGGAATGGTACTATTACACATGTTTTTACAGTGACGTTCACAGACGCAGATGCAAGACGTCATTTTTTTAACGCTGGAGGACAAATTAGATTTCAAGCTAACTTATCTAATGGTAGTGGAGGTAAAGACTCAGATTGGGCTTCTATGTTAGCGGCTATGGGGACAGTATCAATAGCATCACATGCAACTACACAAACAGGGTCAGGAGTGCCAACAGCAATAGGAAATTTTGAACTTACTAGTTCTTCTCAAAGAATATTTCATAAATTAGGCACAGCTTACGATTATCAAAATAACATGTATACTGTAAATGCTCGTACACTTGCTGATAATATTATTGAATTTAATATAGAATTTCAAGATAATGCTGACGGCGGCGGCGATCCAAATGTAACAGGCGACATATTAAGTTCAATTACACACCGTAGACCATCGGGTACATACGTTTCAGTACCATCGCCCACATACAACAACACTTCAGAACTCTAAAACAAACACCTAATCTTTCGATAAATACATTATATTACAGTATAATGGAGAAAAAATATGCCATCTGTTGGGTCTAATGTTGAAGCGGCGTTGTATAATGACTATGTACAACGAGTGAATTTAATATTGGGTATTGGTACCGGTAAGAAAGGCTACGGTGTGGCAATGTCAAACACCGGCACAGCAGTAGTCGGCACTACTGATATCAGTGCATCTCAATGGGCTGGCTTAAGAACAGACTTAAATTTAATTCATCAACATCAACTTAACACTACAACTGCAATAGGTGAAATTGTAAGTGGCAATATAATTGGCGCAGATGAGTCAAATGTTGGTACCGGCTCAACAGTACTTAGAGATAATGCCACTGATACCTTTACCATTGTTAATCCAGATACTAATAAAGGGGTAAATGATTTTGGAATAACATTTACTGCCATTGAAGCAGATCCAGAACAGGTATTTGCTAGTCATTTAGTGCTAGAATCTAAAATTACTCCTTCAACATCGGGTGCATCTTATACTACTACATGGAACGGCACATTGACAGCAATTATAGACGTTGCATTTGCTGGCGGCTATACTTGTAAAAACAACGATGGATCCAGTGTAACTGCAAATGGTGATGATCATAGGAGACATTTTTTTAACACAGGCGGTGATATTAGATTTTCAACAGCAGGAGCAAACGGATCCGGAAGTAAATCAGCAGATTGGAATACTATGCTTACTAATTTTGGAACTATTACTTTCAAAAATAGTTCTACTACTACAACAGGAACTGCTACAGTCGGCTCAGGGTTTGGTTCAGAAGATTTAACAACGTCATATCAGCAGGTTGCAGTAAAATTTGGCTCAGCCGCAAATTATGCAGAAAATAGTATCAAAGTCGAAGCTAAACACAATGGTAGTGGCACAATAAGTTTCCGATTTACATGGGCAGATACAGATACTGGAGATCCGTTTACTGATGAAAGTGTTGATTTGGATATTAATCTTTCCATGTCTCAGACCCGTTGTAATGGTCCTATTAGTATTGCAACACCAACATATTCTTTAGCTCAATCCATTAGCTAAGCCAATTATACCATTGACAACTATCAATTTTTAGTATATAATAATAGTATTACTGAAGGAGTATTCTATGGATGAAAGGCTAGAAAAAGCATTAGATTTTTCCAATCACATGATTACGTTAAACAATCAACGTAGTCTTATTCATGAAAAATTTTTGGAAAACTGTGTTCATTATGTCAACGGCGGAAAATTTAACGTAAACAGAGAATTAATTAATTTTTGTAATACTTTGATACAAAATAATCAAAGCAGTTCAATTCTTATAGATGATAACAATTCTCCAATTGAAATTGAAAATTTACAAGATTTTCTTGATAAAATTTTAGATATATATTCTACAAATTCAAATTTGTATTTACAAAAATTTAATGAACTTAAAAAAACTAGAACTGTTGAAGGCATTCTAGATCTATGACGCAAGGTGTATTACTCTTTGCATTAAATAATTTAGAAGTAGACTATATTAAACAAGCAGTTTTTTGTGCAAAGAAAATTAAAGAACATTTAAGGTTGCCTGTAGCTCTTGTTACAGATAATTCTCAGTATCTAGAAACAACCTATACATTTTACAAAAAATATATAGATCAAGTAATAGATATTCCTAATACACATACAGAACAAAAACGTATTTTTCTAGATGGAGTATATAGTACAAAAAAGTTAGCATGGAAAAATCATTCAAGACCAGACTGTTATAATTTAACACCGTTTGATGAGACTATAGTATTAGATGCAGATTTTATTATTTGTAATGATAAATTGTTAAATTGTTTTGACATAAATCAAGATTTTTTAATTTATAGGCATCCAACTGATATTGCAAAAACTTTGAGAAGATTGCAGAAATTTGATAGGATAAGCGATCGTTCGATTGATATGTGGTGGGCAACAGGTTTTTACTTTAAAAAAACAGACTTTATGGAAATGTATTTTAATTTAATACAACACATAAAAGATAATTGGTCTTATTACAGATTAATGTATCAAATTCCTAACAATAATTATAGAAATGATTTTTCTTTCAGTATGGCAATACACATTTTGCAAGGATTTCAATTAGGCCCTTGGCCACAAAAAATGCCAGGGAATATGTATATGGCATCAGACGGTGATATGTTACATGAACTTAAAGGCAATAAGATGTCGTTTATCTGTGATTATACAAGTGGTGGTAGTTTTGTAGGAGCAACAATTGAAGACTCAAATGTACATGTAATGAATAAATTTAGTTTAGGAAGAGCAATAGATAAAGAGTTTGAAAATGAGTGATGGATTTTGTTTACTAGCACAGAATAATTCTACGGTAGATTATATTAAACAAGCATATGCTCTGGCCGTAAGTATTCATAAATTTAATAAAGGACAAAACATATCCTTAATTACAAATGATAAAGTGCCTGAAAAATATAAGCATGTGTTTGACAAAATAATTAATATTCCTTGGACTGATCAAGCAGAGCATACAGATTGGAAGATTGAAAATAGATGGAAAGTGTATCACGCTTCTCCTTATGAACATACTATTGTAATGGATGTAGACATGCTAGTCTTGCATGATATATCGCATTGGTGGAAGGAACTGAAAAAAAGAAATTTATTTTTTGTAAGCAATGTAAAAAATTACAGAAATGAAAATGTAATTTCTAGACATTATAGAAAAACATGGGATGAAAATAATCTTCCAAACTTGTATAGTGCATTTTATTATTTTAAAAAGTCTGACAAAGCTCATGAGTTTTTTAAATTATTAGAAATAATTATGATTAATTGGGAATTATTTTATGGAAAGTTTGCAGGAAATTACTATCAAAAATGGTGTAGTATGGATTTAAGCTGTAGTATTGCTAGTAAAATATTAGACAATACTTTAGAAATTACTGATATTAATTCTTTTATTACATTTACTCATATGAAGCCCTATTGCCAAAATTGGCATGAAACTCCTAATAAATGGACAACTGTTTTAGGAGGGTATTTTACAAAAGATCAAACTATGCTGATTGGCAATTTTTTACAACGAAATATTTTACACTATGTTGAACCAGAATTTTTAACAGATAGATTAATTGATAGACTGGAGTCTGTGTAATGTTTTATGTCTACTATAGTGATTCAGGAGATTTATTATCAGTTACAAACGAATTAACCAGTGATAATCCGCATTTAGTAATTGATAAAGATCTATATGTTGATTTTGTATCTGGTAAGTGTAATCTTGTAGATTATTATGTTCTTTTAAGTCCTGAATCTCCACCAAAATTTTTAAGGAAAGATGAAACAGAGAATTTTGATGTTGATAAAAGTATACACGAAATAAAGAGATTAGATAAAGTTACAAAATATGATCCTTTATCATTTTATATTTTCCAAGATAAAAAGAAAGAAAAATGGCAGGGAAAAGCTAATATTTCAGGACTAGTTGAGTCAAGAATCCTTAACAATAAATATTTGAGCCAGTATAAAAAAGTTTATGTTACAGAGGAGAATAATCCTAATATATTACTAGGACAATTAACTATAGACATGAAAAAATTTGCAGATAAAAAATTATTTGATATAGAATCTGATAACAATAGTATTGTTGTGTTAGATAAGATTAGTTTATATTGCCCTGTAAATGATGAAATTTTTTATCATGTTGTGAGGAAATGAAATATATATGCCTAATAAATTTAAAGTTTTGGATTATGATGTTATCTATTTAAGCTATGATGAACCAAATGCAGAAGAAAATTATTCAGATTTACTTACAAAAATTCCCTGGGCAAAACGTGTACATGGTATAAAAGGTTCAGATGCAGCTCATAAAGAATGTGCAAAATTAAGCGAAACAGATAGATTTATTACAGTAGACGGTGATAATAAAATTAAAGATAATTTTTTAAAAGAAGAAATATCTTTTGAAGATGATGTAGAATTAGAAAACTGTGTAATTAGTTGGGCTGGAAAAAATGAAGTAAACGGCTTAGTATATGGAAACGGTGGACTTAAATGTTGGCCAAAAGAATATGTCCTTAAAATGCGTACACATGAAAATGCGGATCCAGATAACGAACATGCTCAGGTTGATTTTTGTTGGGACTTAAAATATGTGCAAATGAATAGTTGCTTTTCAGATGTATATAATAACGCTACGCCACAACAGGCATGGCGAGCGGGCTTTAGAGAAGGTGTAAAGCTATCATTAAATCAAGGTATAAAACCTGAAAAAAATGATTTTTTAAACTTACACTGGAGATGTTTACACTGGTTATATATATGGGCAATGGTAGGCGCAGATGTTAAAAACGGTGACTGGGCAATGCTTGGTACTCGAGCAGGTGTATATAAAACAATGTGTACTGATTGGGACTATGTTAATGTAAGAGATTTTGAATATTTAAATAATCTATGGCAAGAAGAATTTTCTTTGATAGATAGCAACAAAGTTACTGAAGAGTCAACTTCATATGGTACAAAACTTGTTAATGAATTACAGCTACCTATTGCTATAGAGCCTTTTACAGAAAGTGCTAGTAAATTTTTTAAGGTAATTTATCAACAACCTGATCGAGTCAACAGACATAAAGGACTATCTGGATCAGGGGTTAAATAACATATGCACAAAGATATGATTTATGATGTCCTAGACCATCATCACAAAGAGGCCAAGGACTGGGTCGTTGTGAATTGGAACTTAGGAAATATGTGTAACTACTCTTGTAGTTATTGTCCTCCTATTTTAAACAACGGTAGCTTTGGTTGGCAAGATTTTGAAGTAATTAAAAAATTTATCGATACATGCGAAAAACACTATGCACCGAGAAAAGTATATTTTGAATTCACTGGTGGAGAAGTTACGTTATGGAAAGACTTTATTAAATGTGCTCAATACATAAAGTCCAAAGGGCATGACATAGGATTTATAAGTAATGCAAGTCGTACTATTCGTTGGTGGGAAAAAAATAAAAATAATTTTGATCATGTTTGTTTAAGTTTTCATCCTGAGAGTGCTGAAGCTGGTCATTTCTTAGAAGTAGTAAAAATTATGTCTAAGGTATGTAGGACACATGTCAATATTATGATGCATACCGATCTTGGTAGATTCAACAATGGTGTTGAATTAACAAAAAAATTAGTAAAAGAAGTACAAAATTTCAGTCTAGCTTTACAACCTCTTGTGGTTGACTTTGGAACAGAAAGATTTCCATATACAGAGCAACAACTAGATACAATAGATAGGCAATGGGAAGATTTTGGTAAGCATATTAAATATAATAAAGACTTTAAGTTATATAGAGGCAGTATGGATATGATTAATTCTAAAACCGGCAAAACAAAAAATCAAGCGCCTCATAGGTTTATTGCCGATAATACTAACAACTGGGAAGGGTGGAAATGTTATAGCGGTGTTGAACAAATCGTTGTAGACTTTGATGGTACTGTAATGATTGGCTGGTGTAGGGTAGGAGGTTCTTTAGGGAATATGAAAGATCCTGATAATATAGCGTGGCCAGTTGATCCTGTAATATGTAATAAAAGTTATTGTCATTGTAATTTTGATATAATGAGTAAAAAGGAGCTTGTCTAAGTGGATCAACCTACAGGCAACAAACAGCTCCGAATTTATAATAAAAATAATCAGTATAGTCTGTTTAGTGTAGATGAAGTAATAGCTAATAACCTAAATACTTGGCAAGGTTGGAAGTGTAGTGCTGGTGTAAGGAGTTTGTATATAGATTACGATGGAAATGTATGGATAGCAAATTGTGCAAGTGCATCACACTATGGTAAAATTCATAATGAACGAGTAAAAAATTATACTAATCGTGATCAAAAATTAATAGATAGATTATGGAAAGAATACAGAGAATCTGTTATTGGTGCAGACGGAAGCGAAAAACGTAAAGAGTGGATAAATGCAAATACTGAAAATGGCTGGCCGATGCCGAAGTATAATTATAAAGAAAGTGAACAGCAACATAAGTTAATGGCTGAAATTGGAAGACTTGAAAAAAAATTCTTTGATGATCCTTATAAACAATTTATGAAAGATCCTGCTACTTGGCAATGGAAAGCAGGATTAGATACCAAAGTATGGGGCTTACAAGGTAGTATATTTACAGGTTGGAATACTCCTAAAGAGTGGACAACTTGTCCTCTTGCAAGTTGTGGGTGCGGAGCAGATGTAATTTTAAGTAAAGCCAAAGACGAATCAGCTTTGCAAAATTTAAATGTTACAAAATATGGTTATGACGGACAAGATAAAGGAAACTACCAAGATGCTGTTGCTAATCCATATAATGCATTTGATACTACACCTGTAGGAATTGAAATGAACTTTCCAATTGATTATCAGATTCTTTGGGATATCACCAGAAGATGTAATTATGACTGTGATTATTGTTGGCCAAGTGTACATAATAACAAAGAAGCACATCATGATTATAATAAAATTATAGAAACTATAGATAAAGCAATTGATTCATGGAGTAAAGGTGCAAGTATAAGATGGAACTTTGGAGGCGGAGAGCCTACAATAAATCCTAAATTTTTAGATATACTTAAACATCTAAAAAGTAAAAATCAATGGGTGCTTGTAACAACAAATGGTAGTCGTAGTACAAAATACTGGACAGAAGCATGTAAATATATTAATAGTGTAAATATGAGTGCTCATTTCGGTAGTATGGATTTGTATCCAGGTAATGAAGAAAGATTTATAAAAAACTGTGAAATAATTATAGAAAGACATAAACAAGTATCAGATGATCATTGGTTAGAAATTAAATTAATGACACCTCCTGGTATGCTAGACAGAGCAAGAGAATCTTACAGCAAAATTGTAAAATTAGGAATAAATGATATAGGCGCAAATGAGAGACAAATAGGAGCAATAAGTTTAGTACCAATACGTGGTCATGACAGCGGGCAATTAGTAGGATATAGTGATAATGAAATTGGATTTTTCCAACAACAAGGATAATTATCTTTTGTTATATACCGCTGGTGTAGGCGGAGAAATAATTACGTATGCATTAAGTCAGTGTGTGCGAGAATTAAATTCTATTCCCACAATAAATGTAGGTAAAAATAGATGGTTTACAATATGTAAAAAAGTCTATTGCAGAGACTCAAATCCCCATACACATATATACTCTGGTGAGGATGATCCAAACAAAAGCGATTTGTACAAAGATCACTTTGATCCTCTAGTATTATCTTATTGGGATAAAGACATGACTGTGTTGTGTTTTAATCTCACAAAAAACTTTGAATACTGGACAAAATTAGCTTGGCATAAACTAAAAGATATAGAACCTATAAAAGACGACTTTATTGATACACATGTTGATCAACACAAAAAGGATTTAACAATATTAAATCAATATGTAAATCATTTTAAAAAAACACATCTAATAAATTTAGATGACTTAGATAAAAATTGTGAAAGCCTTATAGTTCAATTACAGAGAATATTTCCTAGTTTAAAGACAGTAAAATTTAGGAAAATTATTACAAAATGGATAAAGAAAAATAATAAAATTTTACAAAAAAAATATACAAAACCAATGTCTTTTGATTTGAATATTTTTCGTACAATGCAACAACGTATTGAAATGATACAGCATCCAGATTGTCCTATTGACGTAATGGTAATAGTTGCAGAGTTTGACAAAGATCAACAAGTACTTGAAGCGTTATGGAACAACCCAAATTTACCTAATATGGACTCTCCACAAGGGCGTAAAATAAGGACACTACTAAAATTAAGATTAGAAATAGATACAGATAAATTAGATAAAACACAAGAAAATATTTTAATCAACAAAGATAGATGGAAAGCATTTTGTCCTATTGCGTGGAACCATTTAGCAACAAATGCAGATGGAAGTATACGCATGTGTTGTCAAATGATTTATAATCCATATGGAACTGTGTATAAAGAAGATGGTACAGTTCTTACCGGAAAAGATAATATTACAGAACATAGAAATGCTCCAGTCTGGAAAAAATTAAGACAAGATATGATGAACGGTATAGATCCAGAATTGTGTAGATTATGCACAGCAGAAGAACAAAATGGAATCGGTAGTAAACGACAGTGGACAAGAAAGTTGTATGAGGATACATATCATAAAGCAGTAAGTCTTACAAAAGCAGACGGTTCTATAGATGACAAAGATTTTCCTATTACATATATGGATTTAAGATTTGGTAACAAGTGTAATTTAAAATGCAGAAGTTGTGGACCTACAGATAGTAATTTATGGTATGATGATTGGGTAAAATTACATCCTGGTAAACCGTTTAATTATAGAGAACATAATAAAGTATCTATAGAAACTTTACCTGATGGTACAAATACTGTGCCTAATTTATTCGAACCAGATGAAACATATAGTAAGCTGTGGATTCATATAATGAATAATTTAGACACTATTAAACGATATTATTTTACAGGTGGCGAGCCAACTATTAATTTAAAGCATAGAGAATTATTGGATTATTACATAAAAAGAGGAACTGCAAATCAAGTTATTTTAGATTATAATACTAATATGGCTGGAGTGCCCAGTAAGGTGTTTGAACAATGGAAATATTTTAAGCAGATAAACTTAGGAATGAGTATAGATGGAATAAACAATCATTTTGAATTTATAAGACATCCAGGAAAGTTTTCTACTGTTCTAAAAAATATGCGTAGAGTTGATAGAGAAAAAGGTTTTGAAAAATTAATTGCAAGTATCACTTTAACACTGAGTGTACAAAATGTTTTACACTTTCCTGAAATGCAGTGGTGGATGAAAGAACAGAATTGGAATCGTATAGAGGAAGTTATTATTGTACATAATCTATATGGACCAGACATGTTAAATATTCAAAATTTACCTATAAAATATAAAAAATATATTGATTCAAGATATAAAAAATTTATTAAAGATATTAACAATAGATGGAATAACAGCATAGATGAAAAATCATTTTGTCGTAAAGTCGAACAAAGATGTAATAGTATTCTACAGCATTTATGGGATAAAGAACCAAACACAGATGCATATGAAAGATTATGGCCCTGGATGGAACAATTAGATTCTATTAGGAATGAATCTTGGAAAAAATCATTGCCTGATATACAAAGAATGATTGAGGAATGTAGTGAGTAAGAAATATAATTTAGATATAGAATCACAAATAAAAAATAATCCTGCATTCTGCACAATGCCGTTTACTCATCAGTATATTGCAACAGATGGTTTTGTAAATCTTTGTTGTCTTGCTGATTATAATAAACCAATTGTAAAAAATGTGCAAGGACATGATTTGCAAAAAGTATGGACTAGCAACATAATGCAAGAAATACGCAAAAAAATGCTAAAAGGGGAATTCGAACCAAGATGCAAAACTTGCTGGAAGCAGGACAAAGAAGGAGGCGGGTCTGATCGTGAAAGTTTGAATACAGTATATCTTAAACACAAATTAAAACAACATCCTATCACTTTAGATATCGAAAAAGGAAATAGCACAGGTGGCCCTACATGGGCAGATTTGCGTCCAGGAAGACTGTGTAATTTTGGCTGTAGAATGTGTTTTGGATCAATAAGCAGTACAATAGCTCAGGAACAGTTAGAACATCCTGAAACTCAGGATATTATGTTCGAAGAATGGAAAGATGTAAAAGACTGGATAGACGATCCAGTATGTTTCGAAAGTATTAAAAAACAAATTCCAAAAATGAATCTAATTAAACTAGCTGGCGGCGAACCTTTGTTTATGCCAGGTGTATTTAAGCTACTAAAATGGTGTATTGATAGCGGTAATACACACTTAATGTTGGATGTGACTACAAATGGTAGTAGGATAAAAGGAAAAACAACTAGTTTATTACCTAAATTTGCAAAAGTAGATTTACAATTTAGTATGTGTGGAGTTGGAGTTGCAAATGATTATATCAGGTATGGAGCAAACTGGGCTCAATTAGACGAAGCGTATAAACATTATTTAAAGCTCTCTGGACTAAGGGTGCAATTACTTGCAACTGCTCAAATTTACAACGCCTGGGACTTAGCAAATCTTATTGACTACTGGTATGAGACAGGTTCATCTCCAAATATTGTTTTCAATCCAGTCAACGGACCTATAGATTTAACGATAGATTTACTACCATATGCTTATAGGGTTGAAATTGCTGAAGATTTAAAGAAAAGATTGTGCCTTCTTACACAAGAGCAACAGCGAATAAGTAGAATTCATCATATTATTACAAGACTTACAAAGCCAGAGCCTACAGATTTAGAAACTATAGACAAATATAAAAATTGGCGCACACATTTTGTGAAAAGAACCTTACTGTATGACAGAATTAGAAAGCAAGATGTTACAAAAATACATCCTAAATTAACAGAAGTATGGAATACATGGTTGAAAGAATATGCCGATTAATTTTTACTATGATAAAATCACTAATGTAGGCCCTGTGCCCAATGGTATCACTTCGTATTACGATGACAATCCAGATGTTTGGCCATTACCTTTCGGCACTATTGATAGTGTAGACAGCATGGTAGAAGTAATATCAAGTTTTTATTATTCAATGCAAAAAAATAATGTTGAAATAAGCCTATTTACAGGCGATGATATATTTGATCCTGTAAAAGGATTTAAAGAAGACATATTTTATCCTTTTGAAGTATCATATGGAATCAATATTAAAATACCACACAAAACGCTAGATTATTTACGTGCTGGAAAAATGAAGGTATTGTTGTTAGGGCAAACATTGCAAGGTTATAATGAAGTAATTCGTCTAAGACATATA
>TARA_B100001057_G_scaffold397976_2_pt1 | contig 11787 bp, 7 predicted proteins | sample TARA_B100001057 | Tara Oceans TARA_B100001057 (sample SAMEA2621839) | marine metagenome | biome: marine biome (ENVO:00000447); feature: surface water layer (ENVO:00002042); material: "saline water (ENVO:00002010), including plankton (ENVO:xxxxxxxx)" | depth 5 m | reverse complement strand
GACTTGTAAGGGACAAAGTTAACAACACCAGCCACCGCCTCGTTTCCATACAGTGCCGCAGCACCGTCAGCAACGATGTCCATGCGCTGAATAGCGATCGTTGGAATCAGGGCGTTTACGTTTTCATTTACAAGTCGTTTGCCGTCGAGCAAGGTCAGAGTGGACCTTGCACCCAGACCACGAAGGTCGACGGATGATGAACGAGAATCTGTTCCCTGAATCGTGTTGGTTACCGAGGATGCTGCACCGTTAACGAAGGTCAGGTTTTGCACAACCTCACCGATGTTGAGTGTACCCTGTCGCTCAAGATCGACTGCATCGAGTTGAGTCACAGAAGAGGCTTGGGTAAAGCCCTCACTGCGACGGATGAAGGATCCTGTTACAACAACCTCTTCAACTTGCTGGTCCTGCGCCAATGAAGCGCCAGCCATTGGGAGCAGAGACAAAGAAATCGCCGTACAAAGCAGATTGCGCTTATGCGGGTTTTTAAACTGCATACTATCTCTCCAGTTTTTCTTATTTAAGAAGCTTCTTATTTTATGCCTTGAGCGAGCAGAAACAGGGTTGCCTGTCCGCGCTTGCCCAGCTTAGAGAATAGACCGCCGATGAATGAAGTCAAGCCTTATATTACTGCTTTTCTCAGTAATTTAAGGATACAAAGTAACAAGTAGCAGTTGCTCTTATTGCATATAAGACTGATTTTACTCGTTATTTTACTGAATACTGCAATATCTATTGTAGTCACCCCAAATTATTGAGCCGGATTGCTCAGAGCATGGAACGGCTTTTAATTTAGCATCCCTCAGTACGTATACCATCATAGACGCCATAGTAGGGGTAATTAAGCTCACAACCGTATTCTTCCTCCGAAAGCCGACTACTCATGAGCTCTCCAATCACAGCCTTAAAAGACCGAAACTGCAGTTCTCTCAGTTTAGCTCAGCTTGCATCGGCACTGGCAGGGAAATGCATCCAGCCGGTAACTATATATTTCACACCTGAATCAAGCGTGTTGGCCCTGTGCGCGTGAGTCCACTCAGCCGGCCAGATAAGGGTATGCCCGCACTTGGGCTGCACTATGAGACCCTGGTGAGTGAACTCGGTTGAACCCCCGCTTGACACATCGTTAAGGTATGTCATCCAAGCAAGGACCCGGTGGGAGGTGGCAACAGTCGTTCGCTCAGAGTGCACCTTGAGGAAATGGCCCCCCGGCTCGTAGCGCTGAATATTGAATGAGCCGATATGCGCGCGTGGCAGTACCTGCTGCAGAAACGGCCACTGCTGCAGGTAATCCTGATGACAAGCAAACAAACCCTCCAGATAGGTCCGGACGGGCCTGTGGTCGGCTTGCTGTAATTCTCTGGGCCGAATGGTAAGGTCAAGTGACTTCTTCGACTCTGGATTCAAACCTCCCGCAATCTTACCCTGAGCATGGTTTTCAGGGTGCGCTTCGAAAAACGCCACCAGGTCATTGCACAGAGAAACTGGATCAATCACCCAGCTACCAATGAAGTGAGGAGCCTCGGATGTGGAGGATAAGTCCAAGCGCTCCACTTGCACTGTCGCCGGACCAGAATTATCCAAATCGAACTCCTTTTTCAATGTCAAAAATCACTACACCAAAACCCTGCTGTTCTTTCAACAATCCTTCCTCAGCCTTGCCAAGAGCGAGGAGGAGTGAGCCAATTGAGCCGGCCACCTCCCTGTCTTCCGGGCTCAACGCGAATGCCTTCTCGTAATGCATGAGCGCTTCCGCTAATTTACCCTGCAGCTCCAGAACATTTGCCAGGCTGGCACAATAGGTTGAATTCTCTGATTCAAATGCGAGCGCAGAGCGGTAGCTTTGCTCTGCTTCCACCAGTGAGCCTGTTCGCTGTAGTAATTGTCCGAGACTGCAGTGCGCGGCGGCCAGCTCAGGCTGTTGGGAGATTGCCCTGCGCAGCGCAGATATGCCGGCTTCAAATTGTCCCTGCTGTCTGAAAGCCGCTGCCAAATTGCACAGGACTCCAGACGAAGCTGGGTGCAACTTCAGCGCCTTTTCGAAATAGATCACAGCCTCTTCAGGCCTATCACTCTGACACAGCAGACTGCCTAGATTATTCAAGGTATCGATGAGATCAGGTTTCAGTGCGAGCGCTCTTCGGTAATTTTCTTCCGCCCCTGCGGCGTCACCCAAGCCCCATTGAACCAGGCCCAGATTCCCGATTGCCTCAGCATAATCTGACTTAAGCTCAATGGCATGCCGATAGGCCGAGGCTGCAGATTCAAGCTCGTCGAGATCACGGAGCACATTGCCCAAATTATTGTGCGCAGCGACATAGTCAGGCGCATTATGAATCGCCCTGCGGATCAACTCCAATGCCATCTCACTTTGGCCCGCCATGTGAGCCAGCACGCCCAACAGGTGCAATGCCATCGGCTGGGCGGGTTCTACCGCGAGCACCTGGCGATACAGTTGCTCTGCCTGCGCATACTGGCCGCGACTCTGATGCGCCATGGCAGCTTTTAACGCCTGCTCAATACCGGGAAAGTCAGGATTGGAGGAAGTGCTCGGTTGCGTTGGTAAGTCACCCATTCGAATTCGATCAAGCAGAACTTTTTCTGCCCGCCAGTATATTGAATGCGATGCTTACTCGGTCGTCATCGCTTTCGTTTTCTTCTACCCCATGCTCTAGCCATCCGGGAAATACATACATTCGTCCTGCTTCAGGCTTCATCCTAACTTCTTCAGTAGTGAAGTCTGTTGGCCGAGTCGCCGGGTATGTGAGCATCCTGGAAGCAACTCGAGGGTCCCGAAAAAAGATGTTGCCACATTCAGGCGCTTTGACGCTAACGTAATAAATGCCGCTGAAGTGACAATTCGCATGGTAATGAATCTTGTTCGATGCGCCGGGCGGATTGATGTTGATCCAGGCCTGCAGATTGAACCCCAGATCAGGCTCGAAGTACTGTGATTCACCGATTCTCTGACAGACCTGCACGAGTCGCAGGCACAGATCCTCGAATTGTGGCAGGCTCTGAATATTGTTAGGACTTTGCCAACCCTTGATGTTGGTATTTGCGACTCCCTTTGGGTTCTGTACCCGCAAATCGTAGATGCGCTCCAAAAGCGCGGCGTTGAATGTGCTGCGATCGTCAAAAAGCGTGCTCCAGACGGCAGTAGGAAAGATGAAATTGGGAACGATTTCCAAGTGTAGAGTCCTCCTTTCGCAAAGCCGATGGCGTAAAACTCAACAATACTGGATTTTTGTAGCGTCCCCAAGTGCTCGCTGATAGCCAACACGCCATTATCTCGAGTCCAGACCAGGAAACCCTTACTTCTGCAAAGCTGATATAGCGCCAATGCCAAACAGGATCTCGAAATCACTGAACTAGGCACATCTGAACCTGATGGAGACGATCTCTCATATTTTGGCACTCGCCGATCAAGCCATGCGAGGGCATATTTCAGCATCAAGCGCATGGTACTCAAGGCCTATTTCTTGTATTTTTCGTTCAGTGACCACTGACGCGCTGGCTAAGCCAACTGAATATTGGCCCGGCGCAACACTGAATAGACCGTAACTTTCAGCTAACAGGAATTTTTATGAATTTTGCCCGTGCATTTCGTTCGTTCAGGCGCTCCTGCCTTTCCTTTTCAATACTCAGCGCCATGAGCCTTTCGGCATCGGTTACGCAAGCCCAGCAAAATGAGTCAGAAGACTGGATCACAGCCACCCTGTGCGCTGCTGACGAACGCACGGTTGACCTCAGTCAGGCGCCCTCTTTCACCTACACTGACGCCGACGGCAATAATTCGCGCTATCTCAGTGCAGAACAGTCTGGACTCCAAACTGCCGACTTTGCGGAGCTCGAGCTGGCTTGGGCGATTGCTTTTCCCGCCACTTCCAGCATGCGAGCAGCGCCGGTGGTTATCGGCTCTACGGTTTTCTACTCCGCGACGGATTCAGGCCGATTGTTTGCTTTAGACACGGAATCAGGATGCGCTAAGTGGGCCTATGAATCGGGCACACGCTTACGCTCTTCCCTCGCCTACGATGTTATTGACGACGAAGGGGTCTTGGTATTCAGTGATCAAGCCGGCATGATTCACTCAGTCAAAGCAGCCTCAGGGGAAGTAAACTGGGTATCCAGTGGACAGGCTTCAAATAATCAGGGCATGCTCACTGGCACACCGGTCATTCATGGAGACCGGATCATCGTGCCGATATCCGGCTCCGGAGTCATTACCGGCGGTAACCCCAACTATGAATGCTGTGAGAATCACGGCGCGGTCACAGCGCTGGACGTGCGAACTGGTGAGAAAATCTGGGAATACCACACGATGCCTGCTGCCGAGTACACCGACATGGTCAGTGCGACCGGCGTAAAGCAGCGAGGCCCGTCTGGCGCTCCGATTTGGACGACACCAACGGTCGATAAGGAGCGCAGCCAAATCTACGTCACGACAGGGGAGAATACCTCCCACCCCACCACCGGTACTAGCGATGCGGTGATTGCGCTCGATCTCGACACCGGCGAGGAACTCTGGGTATTCCAAGCTCTTGCAAACGACATGTGGAACTTCGGCTGCAGCGCGGATGGCCCCAACTGCATTATCCTCGAAGACACGAACTCAGTTGACTTCGATTTCGGCGGCCCTGCTGTCTTAGTAGACGCAGGAGAACAAGAGCTCCTGGTTGCCGGTCAGAAGTCCGGAGATCTCTGGGCGCTAGATCCAAAGACAGGCGCGCTGGTATGGAACCAGCGAGTGGGGGAAGGGACAGCGTTGGGTGGGAACCACTGGGGAATTACCACAAACTCTGAGCGAGCCTTCATGACAATAAATGATCCGGGCGGTATGAGCGGCGACAGCCGGCCGGGGCTCTACTCCTACTTCCTGAGAACCGGCGAGCCTAGTTGGTTTCACGAGGTTAAATCGGATTGCGAGGGCCGAAGCGACCGTCTTCGTCGCTGCGCTGGCCTTTATGGGTTTTCCGCAGCACCTCTGACAGTCGATGGTGCCGTTCTTACAGGGGGGCTGGACGGGCGTTTATTTGTATTCAATGCTGAATCTGGCGAAGAACTGTTTCGATACGACACGGTCAAGGATTTTGAGACGGTAAACGGAGTAAAGGGTTATGGCGGCTCCATTGACAGTCATTCGATTGCCGCAGGTTCTGGCATGGTATTCGTCGGATCCGGGTACGGATCTTTCAGTCAGGTCGCGGGTAACGTGCTGCTGGCATTCAAACCGGCGGAGTAGATGGCACAGACCGATGTAAAAGTACCCAGCGCGCCGCGGCAGAACAGGATACCGCTTCTATACGCTTTATCGTCAGTAAGTCTTTAGCGACTACCTCAACCAATTCGGATTAGGGGTATTTGCCGAACCAGGCAAGGATATTCTCCACTTTGCCAATCAAACGCGAGGGTCGTCCTGCGATGCCATGTGGGGAGCCAGGGATGCGCACCATAACTACAGTGACACCCTGGATTTTCAGCGCCTGGTACATTTGCTCCGTTTCCGAGATGGGGGTTCGGCGGTCCTCTTCACCAGTCATCAACAAAGTAGGCGTTGTCATATTAGAAATCAAAGAAAGCGGAGAGCGACGCCAATAATCTTCGATATTCTCCCAAGGCAATCCGGGAAACTGATTAGTGATTTGACCGATACCGCTATCGGCGGTGAGCACTTTGGATACCCAGTTAACAACCGGTTTTGCCACCACAGCAGCCTTGAACCGATCAGTCAGTCCGATTGCGTAGGCTGCTGCAATGCCGCCTGCCGAGCCTCCGGTAATGTAGAGACGGTTGGGATCCGCTATACCTTGCTCGATCAGAGCATCAATACCAGACATATGATCCGAAAAATCGTATTCTGAGGAATACCTGTTCTGCAACAGTAAGGCAAATCGCTCGCCGTAACCGGTACTGCCGCGATGGTTGTTGAAGAAAACGACGTAGCCGGCTGCAGCCATACGCTGCAGCTCAGCCGAGAAGTGCGGTCCATAGGCCGAGTGAGGACCGCCATGAATTTCCAGGATCAAGGGATAACTCCGAGCGGGATCGTAATTCGGCGGCGTGAGATACCAGCCCTGAATCTTCTCACCATCGATACTGGAGTCGTAGATAACCTCACGCAACTGGCCCAGAGTCTTGTGGCCCAGCAAGTCTTCATTCAACTGCGTCAGCTGAACCTCTGCGCCGTTAGACAAAGCAGAGAGATCTGCTGGCCGCGTTGCAGATCCCCGCGTCACTACAAGCAAATCTGACTCGAAGCTGTAAGAACCGCTGGCATAAGGCCTGCCAAGGGACTCCCCTCCAAGACCACTGACCAAAGTGCTGTGACCTCCGTCCAGATTAACCCGTGCAACCTCGGTCACGCCGCGACGGGTGAGCTGATAATGCAGGCCGTCATTGCCATCCCAGATCCAGTTAGACACAGAGTTGTCGATATCAGCAGAGAGATTTCGGTCATTGTCGCCGTTAATCCCGATCACATGTAGATAGCGGTTCCTGTATGCCAGTTTTTCATTATCAGTCTTGCCATATGCGATCAGTCTCCCATCTGGAGAAACCCGAGGCCCGGTTTCAACGCCTGGCATAGAAGTAATCTGACGCAGTTCGCCGGCCATGTTGATGGCAAAAATATTGGACTCTCTTGATTGAAGCGCCCAGTTCTCATCGCGATTTGCGGAGAAGAGAATCTCCCGGCTTTCCGGTGTCCAGCTGAGACTGCTACTGTGATTATATTTTCCAGAAGTAAGCTGACGCGGAGTACCCCCTTCAGCTGGGACCACAAAGATGTGCGAATAAGCGGGGGGAAGGATGCCACTGCCGTCTTCCTGAAAGCGCGTCTCGGTGACATACTCAAAGGCTGGTGCCCATTCAGCACCTTTGGGCTTGGCTGGCATGTCTACTGAAAACGGCTGAGCATCGAATTTCACATTCATGGTAAAAGCTATCGACTTACCGTCGGGCGACCAGGCTATATTTGAGGCCGACTCCTGAATATTTGTAATGAGTGCCGTTTGGCCCGTATCCATCCAGCGCACATAAAGCTGTAACCCCCGATCAGCAGTGGAAAGATAGGCAAGCCTTGTCCCATCGGGTGACCAGCGCGGCGAGCTGAAATTAGCGGTGCCCGACAGTAATGGTCGGTGATCAGAACCATCCGGAGCCACCACCCAGATGTTAGAGCGAGTGCGGTCGGTCATGATGTCGTTACTGCGTCGTACGTAGGCGATCTGCTCACCGCCCGGCCTTATCTGCGGGTCAGTCGCATACTCAAGTTCGAAAACATCTCGCGATGTAAAGAACCCTGTTTCATCCGACGCCGCTTGAACGGGCTGCAACATGAAACAAATGCCAAGTATGGCGAGAGTCGTCTTGGTAAAAATCTCTGACATAGTTACATTCCCATCGCTATCAATTTTCATTCCGCATCGTAACGGCAGTTTCTTTGTCCAGGCAAACAAAAATGGTCCATCCGCAGGAGATAGGTATTGAAGTTTTCGCAACTAAGAACCGACGCAGCCGTCGGTATCCGACACATTACCTATTAAGCTAATCGCCTCAGATATTTTCTGTAGCGCCAGTCAATTCGCTCGCGCTACGTCACTTAACTCAGGCTTTAGGTACCGATCAAACCAGGCGATCCAGCGCTCGAAACGATCCTGCTGAAAACTGGGACGCCGGATGCCATGATGCTCGTCAGGATAAACTACCAGCTGGGTCTCACGGCCTAGGCGTTTCATGGCGATATACATCTGCTCTGAATTGTTAATCGGAACATTCCAGTCTTCTTCCCCTCCCATCCATAGAGTCGGAGTAGTGATCCTCTCAACTTTGTTAAAGGGTGAAAGTTCAGCCCACAGCTCAGGATTTTCCCAAGGAAGGCCAAACTCCAGCTCATACATCAATTGATACTGGTCATGTCCATAATTAGAGGTCACTAGCCCGAGACTCGCACCAGATATGGCCGCCTGAAATCGTGTGGTCTGTGTAATCACATAGTTAGTTAAGATGCCTCCATATGACCAACCGCCGACACCGGTGCGTGCGGGATCAACTAGACCAATCTCGATTCCGTGATCTATCGCGGCCACCACATCGTCGTAATCATTCCTGCCCCAGGCTGCGACTGTACCGTGCGCGAATTCGGCGCCGTATCCGGTCGAGCCGCGGGGATTCGGCATAATTACCGCGTAACCGTTTGCCGCGAAGAGCTGGGCAGTTTCATTGTAGCCCCAATTGAACTGAGAAGCTGGGCCTCCGTGTAGCCAGAGAATCGTTGGGTAAGACTGCCCTTCCTCGTAACCGACAGGTTTCACAAAAAAAGCTTCCACCTCAGTGCCGTCGGCGCTCTCGAATCGCCGCTTTTCGACCACCGCGCGGGAGATACCTTCCAGAGACTCGCTGCCAACTTGTGTCAGGCGAGCCAGTGCCCCATCAAACGCATAAAGTTCGCTTGGCATAGACGAATTGGCCAGACTTACTACCATTTCTCCGCCTGCCATGGAAAAGTCTCGAACGCTGATCTCGCCACCGATTTCTCGAACAACATCGCCTCCTCGCGCGCGCACCCGAGCCAGCTGGTTGCTCCCACTGTCTTCCAAGCGAAAGAAGATATCGCGGCCGTCGAAGGAAAAGGTTGGATTCGACACATTGCGATCTAATTCCGGAGTAAGAATTTCGCGCTGATCGGCGTAAATATCTGTGATGGCCAGATATTTAGTTGGCGTCAATGCAGAACCGCCAACGTCGGGTCCGGTAGAGGTCACGTATGCGATACGCTTCCCATCAGGACTGAAAACTGGCGAGTAGTCACGCCCCTCGCTGCTTGTTATCTGCGTCATTGGATGATTTTCATCATCAATATCAACAATGAAAATGTCCGTTCCATAATTCAGATCAGGATCATCTGAGCGATCGCTTACAAAAGCAATAGAAGAGCCGTCAGGACTCCAGACGGGATCAGAGTCATCATAATCACCGTGGGTCACCTGCAAAGGTGCTTCCTCTCCTAGGGTGTATACATAGATGTGAGTTCGGCGACGATCCAGATATCCGCGATAGTCTCGTTTGAACTGCATCCGATCGATAACGTAAGGCCGAGCCTTGTCATCATCTGTCTCATCATCATTCATCATTTCAGCCGAAAGATCCGTCATGACAAGCAGCAGGCGGCTGCCGTCTGGTGACCAGGCATAATCGTTGACGCCATGCTTCGTATCAGTCAGTTGCATGGCTTCCCCGCCAATCTGACGATTAAGCGTCCAAACCTGTGATTTCGATCCCTCACCCTTGCTGGCTGTAAAAGACAGATACTTTCCGTCAGGACTCCACTGGGGATTACCTGCGGAAGTATCCACTGTGGTCATAGGTATTGGTTCGCCGCCTGCAGTGGGCACCACCCAAAGCTGAGAATTCGACTTGTCTTCCTCCATATCTCGCGCCCGTACAGAGTACACCACCAATTCTCCCTGAGGACTGACAACAGGGCCGGAGACTGACTTCAGTTTCATTAAGTCGTCTATTCTCAGAGGCTCTTCCTGAGCCACTGCGGCTGCGCTCAGCATCAAGGGCACGAGGACAAAAAGTCCTTGCAGGGTTCCAGATAAACGCGTTTTCATACTCTCGTTCCTTTGTCAGAAGTGGATGCTGCTCTCTTTTCGAGCAAGCAACATAATGATCTTGAGAGTGTATAAAAGAAATCCGAACTAGCCCAGTATCTCGATTCGATTACTGAAGATATTGGCAAGCGAGAATTAAAGGTCTCTCTATAGTCAGCGACACATTAGGAGATTTCTCCGCATACTTGCGACTGAGAGCTCCGTCACACTGAAACTCAACGCGCTTTGGAAGCTTCGTTTACTCATCGTCGCAAAATTTACAAGGAATGCCACTATGACAGACGCGCAGGGTACCGATTTGCTGCAGCAAGCCATCGCAGCTCTTCAGGGAGGCATTCCCGGTCAGGCGCGAGCCATCCTGGAATCGCTAACAGATCAGGGCGCAGACACCGCAGCGGTCTGGGGTGTGCTGGCCCTCGCCTGCAGAGATCAAGGAGATATGCAGGCCGCCCTCGAGGCTGCTGATTGCTCGCTCTCCCATGAACCGCGCAACCCCCGGGCTCTGGTTGTCAAAGGCGACGCCTACTTTAAACTCGGTGATCGTCAGGCTTCAGCGTCATTTTACCGAGAAGCGCTTAAACAGTTTCCCGCACAAGTCCGCATGGCCCCGGATATGGCTGCGGAAATGGAACGAGCCAGAGCGCGGGTTGAGACACTTGCTGATGACTTTGCCGATCATCTGAGGCGAAATATCGGTAGCTTGATCGAGAGTGCCCAAGAGGACACCTCGCGCATGAAGCACAGTAGAGATTTGCTGCTGGGGAAACGGCAGATTTTCTATCCCGAGCCAAAGCAAATCCATTTCCCCGGCCTCCCGATAATTGAGTTTGCCGACCCCGCGGACTTTGACTGGCTTCCCTACGTCGAGGAAGCCTTCGAAGACATTCGCAGCGAGGCGCAGGCGCTACTTGGCAATCAGGCAGAGTTTGGCGCTTACCTCACAGCAGATGGTAGCCGACCGGCCTATGATATGCATGGTTTAAAAAACAATGAAGACTGGGGAGCCTTCTATTTGTGGTACAACGGAGAGCCGGTCCGAGAAAACCAAGCCCGATGCCCAAAAACAACCGCGGTTATGGAAAGCTCTCCACTGGTCTTTTCCGGCAAGCGCTGCCCCAACGTCCTGTTTTCCCGACTCAAGCCGGGCTCACGAATCCCACCCCACAATGGCATGATCAACACGCGCCTGATTTGTCATCTCCCTCTAATCGTTCCAAAACGTTGCGGCTTTCGAGTTGGTAACGACATCAGGGAGTGGGTTCCGGGCAAGGTTTGGCTATTCGATGACACTGTTGAGCACGAGGCTTGGAATAACTCTAGCGAAGATCGCATCCTGCTAATTTTCGAAGTGTGGAAACCAGATTTAAGCGACTCAGAAAAAAATTTCATCACGCGATTACTTGAGGCCGTAGACGCGTACTGACTAGGCCGTGCAATGCCTCTCATGAGAGACATGAATCCACGTAGCGTTCCCACCACTCTCCCCAAGGCATAAAAAAGGGCAGACCGAGGTCTGCCCTTTTTTATTCAGTTCTAATTGCCTCTCAGCGACTAGAACTTGTAAGTCGCACCCGCAAAGAAGAAGCGGTTGACATCATAAAGACCAGGATAGGTGTTGTTATTGCCTGTTCCTGTACCCACGTTAGTAGACAGTGGAGCATCCTCTGCAAGGGCGTTGTTGATACCCGCTCTTAACGTGATGTTCTCTGTCAAGGTGTAGTTACCAGAGATATCGAGATAGTCCCTCTGCTCCATGTAGTCATTCATCTGCTCTGGGCGGGCAGAAGCCGCTGCCGTATCCAATCCGTAGAGTGTCGTTTCACCGACGTGTCTCCAGGTCGCTGCAACACGCAGACCATCAACAGGAGTGCTCCAGGTCCCGAGCAGGCGATGCTGGAACTGTGGATTTGGCAGACCACATTGACCCGCGTAGGTGTCTCGGCACACGATGGCATCGGCTCCGGCAAAGGGAACAGTGTCAAGTGTATCAAGTATGGTCGCTGCGTAATCAACGTTGATGGAACCCCAATCAGCGAGGTCAACACCATAAGTTACGTTAATGTCGATGCCTTCAGTGGTCAACGAAGTGATGTTCGCATTCTGCTGACTTATTCCGGCCAAACCACCGCCCGGAGCGTCATTGGACAGCCAGAGCGTACCGGCTGTGTCT
>TARA_B100001057_G_scaffold189262_1_pt1 | contig 11799 bp, 13 predicted proteins | sample TARA_B100001057 | Tara Oceans TARA_B100001057 (sample SAMEA2621839) | marine metagenome | biome: marine biome (ENVO:00000447); feature: surface water layer (ENVO:00002042); material: "saline water (ENVO:00002010), including plankton (ENVO:xxxxxxxx)" | depth 5 m | reverse complement strand
GCTATAACAGATGGACCGCTTATCCCTCAAAATTTAACAGAGAAAAATTTAATCTGGTTTATAATGATTTTAATAGGGGTTGCTTCAAGCGCCCAACAGTTTTTAATGGCTAAAAGCCATCAGCTTGCCTCTGCCACTGTTCTAGCTCCTGTTCATTATACTGCTGTGCCAATGTCGATCTTTATTGGCGTCATCTTTTTCAATGAGGTGATCACTCTGCCATTTCTTGCTGGTACGAGCGTGATTATTGGTTCCACTTGGTATATTTTTCAGCGAGAAAAAATACGAAAGGCTGTAAATAATAATTAAAGAGCCTGAAGCACACAGATTTTAGATGTCATATCATATCCTGTCATATGTGGACCCATTTCAGCTTCAAGCAAACAGGCATTTCCTTCCGTTGTTAGCTTTCGGATTTCAGCCTCATAAGTCGGGTTTTCAAGCGTGTGATTGTTGAGTGAAAATACAAGAACCCCACCCTTGTCCAGCTTATCTATTAATTGGCTGATTGTCTCTGGAGGGGCATGCTTTTCAGCTATCACACCCATTGCTGTAATTGCAGCGTATTTGCCTTTTGCAAAAGGAAAGGGATCGCTTAAAGTGGTCAGCTGCAATGTTTTGTAAACGCCTTTATGTAAACGGGCTTTATCGATCATTGTTGCAGATACATCGGTACCATCTATTGACGCAAAGCCAGCGTTTTTAAGTGCAACTCCAGAAAGGCCTGTACCACACCCAATATCAAGTATCGGAGCCGTAATATCTGCTAGGTGGCGAGACAAAGCCTCAGCACAGCGCTTGGGCGTAACATAACCATGGTCAGCCAATGTTCGCTCATAACTGTCTGCCCAATTCTCATAAAGATTTAGCGTATCAGCTTCTGTTTTGAGCTTATAAGCCTGTTTTAAATAATGATCATTCTCCATGTCCCCTCCTCTATTGAAGCCTCAACTATTTACTGCACGAAATGCAGCAGGCAATAGCTGGGTCAAATTCAAGACGCTGTGGCGCTATTTCTTCATCGCAGGTAAGGCAGTAGCCAAATTCGTCATTCTCAACTCGCTGAAGTGCAGCATTTATTGCCTTTACCCGCATCTGCCGGCGATGTTCTGTTGCCAATTCCATATTCTGTTTTTGCAAAGCATCCATGCGGGACAAGCGGCCGACAGATTGTTGGTCTAGTTCAACAGGAGCACGTGAAGATTTTGAACTTTCACGCAAAGCCTGCAGGCATTGTAACTCTTCTAATAGCAGTCGCTTGAACTTATCAATGTTCATGTAGCCTCCTTAATTATATCTTCACAAGGAACAGCTATAAAAATCAAGAGCACAGGCCACTTGATAAGTTGCCTATAACAAAACTGAGGTGTAGAGTGCGCTTTCTTTGAACCACTGGGCCACTTTCGGCAAAAGAGAGCTCACATATGTTAGAAGTCTTTCTTAGTATTTTCGTTGTCTATTTTGTTGTGATTGATCCGATAGGGACAGTGCCTCTGTTTGTTGCCCTAACAGGGGGAATGTCATCACGGGCAAAGCTACGTATGGCTATTGAAGGTCCGCTAATCGCTGGGGCTGTATTAATATTTTTTGCTATTTTTGGAGCACACCTGCTCACCTATCTGGGAATTTCCCTTATTGCGTTTAAAATTGGTGGTGGTTTGCTTTTATTTCAGGTTGCCATAGATATGCTGTCTTCTAAACGTTCGCAACGCAAACAAAAGACAATATCCAACACTTCCAATAAGCAGGCCGCTGACCAAGACGACCATAAGGGTCAGGATGGATATGACATGACTTCGGTATATCCGTTAGCAATACCATTACTCGCCGGACCCGCTGCCATTGTTTCCGTCATGGTGGTGACTAGCGACATAGCCATGGATCCACAAACCCGCCTTGTTGGCCTTGTCGCTCTGGGGAGCACGCTGGTCCTTTCATCTATCATGCTTTGCATTACAGCCTTTTTAGGCGGTCTGATTAATGAAAAAGCCGCAGATGTGATCACAAGGGTCATGGCTATTTTGCTGGCCGCTTTATCTGTCCAATATGTGCTCGAAGGTCTCGCTCAAACAGGGCTCCTAAATTTACCTTAGCCTATCAGGCTTATTCAGCTGCCTTAGTTATCCGACCACGATAACCAAATATAACCTCAGCCCCAGCTTGCGGATTACGCGGCACATTCAAGGATAATATTAAAGACATCCCCGCCATCACCGCACCTGACAAAAAAACTGCTGATGGACTGACAAGCCATAACAATCCAAATAAAGCCGGTATAATAACGGCAGCAATATGATTGATCGTGAACGCCACGCTAGCTGTACTAGCCATATCAGCTGGGTCACCAATTTTTTGGAAATAGGTTTTGATGGCGATCGCAAAGGCAAAGAACATATGATCAATTACATACAGCGCTGCTGCAAACATACCGTCTTCTACAAAAGCATAAGCCATAAAGACACCAATTAAACCGAGATATTCAAAAACGAGTGCAGCACGTTCGCCAACACGGCTGATGACCTTTCCTACCAAAGGGGCAAGAAAAATGTTGAACGCCGCATTAAGCAGAAACAAAGCTGTAATTTGTGTCAGGGAATAGCCAAATTTTTCGACCATTAAGAAGCTAGCAAAGACTATAAAAATCTGTCTTCGGGCGCCAGAAATAAAGGTTAGAGCATAATACAGCCAATAACGTTTACGCAGGATTATTCTGCGTGTTTGTTGAACGGTTTCATTAAATTGCGGAAATATAGTATAAGCAACCACGGCCAGTCCACATGTCACCAATCCAGTAAACAAATACGTGAACTGATAACTATTAAGGCCAGTTGCAAGACCTGTAGAGCTTGCCAAAGCGTGCCAAGAAATTTCGGGTAGGCTTAATAAATAGACAGTGAATATAGCGCCAAGAACAAGGAATTTTGCTACTGAAGCCACGCTGTAAATCAGACCCATTCGTTCTGGAGCTGTTTTCTTATCTAACCACTGCAAAGATAGTGATTGATGGCAAGCCTCGTAATAGTGGAAGCCGATAGATGAAATCACCGTTGTTATATACAATCCAATAATCGTTGGAAAATAACCTGTTAGTGCAACACCAACCCCTAAAATGAATAAAGACAATAAAGCTAAACGCTGTTCTGCGATAATGAGTAGTAGATAAACAACCAAAAATGAGAGAAAGCCGGGCACTTCACGAAGTGACTGTAAAATACCGATCTCTTTACCAGTAAAACTTGCAACCTCAACTGTAAAATTATTCAACAAAACTACCCACGCCCAAAAAGCTATTGGCATCGCTGCAGCCATTACCATAAGCAATATTTCAGGGCGAGTTTGCCAAGTTTTACAGAAATTCATGGTTTTTGTTTTTACGAATAGAAGAAGCATTAAAGATTGGCCTAAAGCAATCCAGACATAAGTGGTAGCATATCAGTTCAGGCGGTGATATGAAAAATATACGCTGTTATTTGACTTGATGGATTCCTTTTATGGCTGCTGTTGCCTCACAAACACTAACTGGGATCCTGCTAATGGTGGGTTTTTGTATCTTTGCACCAGCCATAGATGTGTTTGCTAAGCTAGCCGGACAAGCAGGCATTCCTGTTTTTCAGATTTCAGCATCCCGATTTGCTCTTCAAGCTTTATTTCTTCTACCTGTTGCTATTCATTTTGATCTGTTGCGCTGGCCAAACCGAGCAGAGGCAGGTCTGCACTTATTGCGTGGTTCACTTATACTTATTGCAACAAGCTTCTTCTTTGCTGCCTTAAAGCACATGCCGATAGCTGATGCTATTTCAATCTTTTTCATCGAGCCATTTATCTTGACACTGCTGGGAGGTCTCTTACTTGGTGAGCCGGTAGGTTGGCGAAGAATTATTGCGTGTGTGGTTGGTTTTGGCGGTGCACTTCTAGTTATACAACCACAATATGAAACCGTCGGCCTTCCAGCAGCCTTTCCTGTTGGCACAGCTATTTGTTTTGCTTTTTATCTCCTATTGACACGGAAGATGGCGCAGAACGCACATCCTATTACCATTCAACTATTTACTTCCTGCGCGGCTTTCCTTGTAATTGCGCCTATCCTTTTTATCACGAGGAATTCATCATTACCTGGACTTCAACTTGTCACTATTGATAGTTATCAGATTTTACTCCTTCTCGGTGTAGGCATAGCTGCCACGATTGCTCATATGTTTCTCACATTTGCCTTCCGAAATGCTGCTGTGTCAATTCTTGCACCTTTGCAGTATCTGGAAATTGTAGCCGCCACTATTTTTGGGCTTTTAATTTTTGGTGATTTTCCGAATAAAATCACGCTATTAGGAATTTTCATAATTATTGGATCTGGGCTTTTTGTTCTGATGCGTGAACGCAAGTTGGAATTGAACAGACAGGCGGAACAAACCCCTCTTCAATAAGTTGCGCGCCAGCCAAGGCCACTGTCTGTGTCCATTATGGGTTTATATTCTGCTCCGATATAACCTTGATATCCCGCTTCATATATTGCAGGAATTAGATTAACATAATTTAGTTCTCCGCGATCTGGCTCTACCCTCTCAGGCACGCTTGCAATTTGAACATGGCCTATGAATGGCAAATGTGCTTTAAACCGACTAAGCACATCTCCTTGCAGGATTTGTATATGATAGAAATCAAACATGATTTTGACGTTATCACTGCCCACAGCTGAAATAGTTTTTGCCGCAGCTTCAACAGACTGTAAATGATAAGATGGTGCATCACGATGGTTGAGTGGTTCAATTAAAATGGTTTGGCTAGAGAATTGTGCTTTTTGGGCCGCGTAATTTAGATTCTCCTGAAATGCTCTATCGGCTGCTTTACTTTGATCTGAAAAGCCCGCCATAACATGAATATTAGGACAACCAATAGCACTGGCATAAGCTAATGCTTCATCAATATAGGCTTTAGCCTCTTCCTCGCGCCCAGGCACAGCAGCAAGTCCATTCTCACCTGCAGATAAATCCCCACGTCGCGTATTAAGTCCCAGCATCGGCAGACCTGTTTGGTCCAAAACAGCTTTTAACTGTTGAGGGTCACAATCATAAGGCCAATGACATTCCACAGCGTTAAAGCCAGCATTGTGGGCGGCCACAACAGCCTCCGGCAACGGCCGGTCCGTCCATAAAAACCCAAGATTAGCTGACCATTTTATCATGTTTTTTCACAGTATTACGTTTTGCTCACGGGTGGATAGAAGCCTACCTAAGACTATCACAGGCGATGCCAGAGTAAAAATCAAAACAAAGGGTTTATTAAACAGGTTTCAATAGTGGCAAAATATAAATTTTGTGTGATAGGCTCTCTAAATTGGGCACAGATAATTCAGTGTATATCGACAACAGATATGCTGAAGGGAATTATATATGACTGAGAAAAAAGATAGGCCGCTCAGTGCGAGGTAGCTTGAGCCAGATATTTTTTGATGGCATGCCAGCTGTGTCTGCGCAATTGAAAATCAGTTAGGTCAGGCTGGTAACTGAGCAACATATAGGGGGATATCTGATGAAAAAAATCGTTCTAACAGGCGCGGCGGGCCGACTAGGCGGCTATTTGCGTGAACCATTAACAAAAATGTGTAACGAACTCGTATCAACTGACCTGAAGCCCAAGCCGAACAAGCTGTTTACAGGTGAAAGTTATATCGAAGCAGATCTTGCTGATTATCAGGCAATGGCTGAAATCATTGATGGGGCGGATATGGTGGTTCATTTCGGTGGCCACCCTGACGAATATCCCTTTGAAGATATTCTGCATTCTAATATTGTGGGCTGTTATAATATATGGCAAGCCGCACACAAGGCAGGCGTCCGCCGTGTTGTCTATGCAAGCTCTATACACGCTGTGGGAATGTATCCAAAAACAATTGCCATAGACAGTGATACACCGCATCGGCCAGACAGCTATTATGGGCTGGCCAAGTGTTTTGCAGAAGATATGGCAAAACTATACTGGGATAAGAAGGGCCTTGAAACGGTCTGTCTGCGCATTCTTTCCTGTGCTAATGTTACAAATACGCGGGCATTGGGAAGCTGGCTTTCTTACGATGATTTAATCCATCTAGTTGAACGGTCCATTGATACACCGGTCACAGGATTTGCTATAATATATGGCGTATCAAACAATGAACGCAGCCCTGTTGATAACTCAAAAGCAGGCTTCCTTGGCTACCGGCCAACTGATAACGCTGAGCAGTTTGCAAAGGAGGTGCTCGCTGAAGCACAAACACCAGACCCGTCAGACCCTGACCAGATGTGCCATGGCGGCCCGTTTGCCACGACCGACCTTGGGGAAAGTGGTGTGGCAAAACTTGGCCTTGTTGAGAAGGTACGTTAGGCCCTTTTAATCTCGTCAATATTTTGGCCGATAGCCTGACCAATTAATCTGATGTCAGAGGCAATTGTCGCAAAGCTGAAGCCACGAACAAATGCTGATGTAAGATAAGCTGGCGCGCCGCAATGAATACCTGCGTGCTTTCCATGTTTTTTAGCTGCGGCCATAATTGTCTCAATAGCCTCATCTACATCTGGTTCTTGCCGGTCAAGTCCAGGCTTATATCCCATTGAAACCGCAAGGTCGGATGGGCCGACATATACACCAGTCAGACCATCTGTTGCACAAATGGCGTCAACATTGGACAGCGCCTCAACCGTTTCAATCATCGCAAGAGATACCAGCGTATCGTTGGCAGCATCATGATACCCCCCACCATGGACAAGCATTGCCCGAGTTGGCCCTGATGATCTGTATCCTTGTGGGGCATAACGCATCGCCCCGACAAATGCTTGGGCATCTTCTGCCGTGTTCACCATAGGACAGATAATACCCAAAGCTCCGCCATCAAGCAGCTTCATGATAATACCCGGTTCATTCCAAGGCACGCGAGCCATCGGCGTAACCCCAGATGCTGTCATGGCCTGCAGCATGGTCAGCGCCGTTTGATAATCAACCAACCCATGTTGTAAATCTATAGTCAAGCTGTCAAAATCGTAGCCCGCCATGATTTCAGCTGTGACGCTGGATGGTATTGAACACCAGCCATTCAGACCATTTCCGCCAGCCGCCCATTTATCCTGTAATTTCGTTAATTTCATAAATTTCTCCATGGCCTTTAGTCATATTCAGATATACAGACTAACGCCCTGTTTTTTTGAAAAGTGAAACAACTCTGTGCTATTTATCATACCATTTTTTTTTCAGCTGCCTATAAATGAATATACAGCCAATACCAACGGCCAAATAAATCAGCGGGGTAATGTCCATATTTAATCTTCCTGTTCGATTTATCTTCGTTGTTCCAAGACTGCGTCATTAACAGCAATCTGGCAATGCGCTAATCGGGAAAATCTATAATCAGCAAACCGGTTATATGCCATTTGCGCTAAGTGTCTTATGCCAGGCAATCCCACAAACCTGCTTAAAACACGCCAATAAGGCAGCTCGCGCCAGATCAAAAGAAATGCATCAACACCGATATGCAAACGCCCTTCCGCATCAAGTCCATGCAAACGGCGAAGACCATCTGCCTGCGAAATTTTGAACGGTTTCAATGGTGCTGGGTCAGAGGCTATATCCAACCAACGAAATTTATTCTCTTGTGCGATTTTTTTATAATATTTGATTTCACGTGAACACAGACCACATTTACCGTCGAAAAAAATTGTATTCATTATAATGCCATTCTTTTACAAATTTAATATCGCTTCACAAAATATGGTCAAGAAGAGACTTGTAAATACGTCACCACTTGAGCCCATCTTTGCGACACGCCGCTGTCACATAAACAATATAGGAAAGTGTCCTTATAATGACAGACCCTAACCAGCCAGTTCCAAATTTTATATATAAAATATGCTCAGTTCACTTGTGGCGGCAGGCAAAGAAAGCTGGTCAGTTCACTGGAGCGCCTGTTGATATTGAAGATGGATTCATTCATTTTTCAACCGCTGATCAGATGAAAGAAACTGCTGAGAAGCATTTTCATGGCCAGACAAGTTTACAACTACTTCAGGTTGATGTCACTGATTTAAATATCGTCTGGGAAGCGTCACGCGGCGGCCAGCTCTTTCCGCATCTTTATGACGTCCTGCCTTTGTCTGCTGTGGTGCGAGTTTGGGATTTACGACTGGATGAAAACCACAAGCACCTGTTCCCTGAGGTTAACTGATGTCATGCATATTGGCCTGCCACCCATCCTGATGACCAAGCCCACTGGAAATTATAGCCACCTAAATGGCCTGTAACATCTATTACCTCACCTACAAAATAAAGCCCTGGACAGGAATGTGTCTCCATTGTCTTTGAGGACAGAGCAGATGTATCAACACCTCCAAGCGTCACCTCAGCTGTGCGGTAGCCTTCGGAACCAGAAGGACAAAGCTGCCATCGATGCACGGCGGCATGCAATCTGTCTACATCAACAGAAGTTAAATCAGCAACACGGCCTGAAACCCCTTCTCTTTCAAGTATTGCTGCAGCCAGACGGCGCGGTAATATTTTCGCCATGACTGTCAGAACATCTGACTTCCCTTGAATTAATTTTACCTCTTGAATTTTTGTAGACAAATGCATGTCTGGTGCAAGATCAATTAAGAGCTTTTCTCCAGTCTGCCAGTATGAACTGATTTGCAACACAGATGGACCAGACAAGCCGCGATGAGTGAAAAGCAACCCTTCTCTGAAACTAGCTGCCGAACAGCTCACCATAGCATCAACAGATAGACCCGCAAGAGCCTTGCAAAAGGCCAATACCGAAGCTGAAAATGTCAAAGGGACAAGCCCTGCCCTGACATCTGTAACGGGCAACTCAAATTGACGGGCAAGCCGGTAGCCAAAATCAGTAGCTCCTATTTTCGGAATGGATAATCCGCCTGTGGCCACAACAAGACTGTCTGCTTGCACCTCTTCATGTTCTGTTTCCACAACAAAGTATTTTTGATCCTTGCGAACAGCTGCCACTTTGACTCCCTGCTGCAACTCAACACCGGCTGAGAGAACATTATGTTTGAGCAAATCAATGACCTGCTGAGCTGTTTCATCACAAAAAAGCTGGCCAAGTTTCTTTTCATGATAAAGAATCTTTGCCTGTTCAACCATGTCAACAAAGTCATATTGAGTATATCGGCTCAGTGCTGATTTACAAAAATGCGCATTGTCTGAGAGAAATGCAGACGGGTCAGTGAATAAATTGGTAAAATTACATCGACCGCCACCGGAGATACGTATTTTTTCCGCAAGCTTGCGGCTATGGTCGAGCAGCAGAACACGCCGGCCTCTTTTGCCCGCCTCACTTGCACACATCAACCCGGCGGCGCCTGCCCCAATCACAACAACATCAACACACTTCATTGTCACTTACACCCAACCGTTGGCATTTCGGCTTATGGAATTGACCACTGATGTAGCATAAAATAAGTTGATGCGGAAATTTCGTTCAACAACTTATCATTGAGGCGTGTACTGATGGCTATAAACAACCCTACTCCAGAACAAATGACCGATATGATTGAGGCGATATTTGCCAAGACTGATGACCTGCTAATTAACAACGACTTATCACCTCCAAGTGACCGGATAGGTTTTAGTGAATTATTAAGACTTGTCTTTGATGACGATAATGCGGGCCGTGCCATTTTTAATAGTTTTGATGAAAAGCTATTGGAAACATTATGGGAGATGTATAGAAAAAGGCCCACAAACGAGAATAATTAAGTGTAACGCTGCTAGTTAGTGCATTTCTTTTATGATTAAATCAGAAGCTTTTTCGCCTATCATGAGCGTTGGTGCATTCGTATTTCCTGATGTGATAGATGGCATAATCGAAGCATCTACCACACGGAGCCTATCAACTCCACGAACCTTTAATTTTGCATCAACAACAGATAATTTATCCTTGCCCATTTTGCACGTTCCAACTGGGTGATAGATAGTGGTTGCGGTATCACGTATCCAATTGAGCGTCTTATCATAATCTTTCAAATCTGCAGACTTCCCAGGTGCGAACTCATCTGTAATAAGTGATGCAACTGGCTCTACTTGGCAAATCTCCCTAGTGATCTGAATTGCTTTTACCATAGTGTCACAATCTTTTTTTGTTGATAAATAATTTGGGTAAATTTTTGGATAATCTTCAGGATTAGAAGATACAATTTGCAAATGACCTCGGCTTTCTGGCCTTAGCTGACAAACTGAGGCTGTGAAAGCAGAAAATTTATGAGGTCCGTCTTCAACCCGGTCAGCGCTGAAAGGCTGAATGTGATACTGAATATCTGGCGTATCTAATGCATTATCAGTTCTCAAGAAACCAGTGCCCAAACTGGCCGCCATTGCCATTGGTCCACTCCTCTTGAAAAGATATTCCACGCCCATACCAATCTTTTTATATAAACTCTTTGTCTCCACATTTATGGTGGACGCATTACATCGATAGACGGGTCTCGCTTGCAGGTGGTCCTGAAGGTTTTTACCTACTCCAGGCAAATGAACCAGTGTTTCAATGCCTTGCTTTGACAATTCTTTTTGGTCTCCCAAACCCGAGAGCATAAGTAACTGCGGAGAGCCAATGGTACCTGCGCATAAAATCACTTCTTTTCTTGCTTTAATTCTTTTTCTTTCACCACCCATAATAACTTCAACACCAATAGCGGCTTTTTTTTCAATCAATATTTTAGCTGTTTGTGCATTCGTGCATATCTCTATGTTTTTATTGCCTTTCAAGGGACTTAAATATGCCTTTGCCGCGCTACATCGCAAACCGTCGGCCATTGTCATTTGAAAGTAACCTACCCCTTCCTGACTTTCTTGATTGTAGTCATCGGTCCATTTATATCCTTTGTTGACAGCCGCCTCTAACCAAGCCTTAACTATGTCCCTATCAACTCTATTTTTTGAGACTTGAATAGGGCCTCCTTTTCCTCGCAAGTCATCAGGAGCCCCTTCCCAATTCTCTGATTTTTTAAAATAGGGCAGCACGTCATTCCACGCCCATCCCTCATTACCTAACTGGCGCCAGTGTTCAAAATCTTCAGGCTGACCTCTTACATAAAGCAATCCATTTATCGAACTGCTACCTCCCAAAGTCTTTCCCCTTGGCCAATTTAAAGAGCGTCCATTCAAACCGGCATCTGGCTGAGTTCGATAGCACCAATCAGTCCTTGGATTACCCATAGTTTTAAAGTACCCAACAGGAATATGTATCCACGGGTAGCTATCTTTTCCTCCAGCTTCTAGAAGGCAGACACTGAAACGGTTATTTGACGTAAGACGATTAGCTACAACACAACCCGCAGAACCAGCTCCAATTATTATATAATCGAACTCCAATCTTTTCTTCCTTCAACTAACCAGCGCAAAATTTTTTCACAATATTTTCAAGTATTCTAGAAATGTTGTTAATGAATTGATTGTGCGGGAGAGAGCCGCAAAAAGTGATTGAACCAACCGAGAAAACACTTCCTCCACCAGGGACCTGAAAATACACCATATCTGCTCGTTTGATATTTATCTCAGGTTCACCTGAAACATTTGTGAGATGAGTGAGTTGTTCTTCTGGAACCAGCATGAATTTACCTTCAAGATCGTATGACTGAGCAAGAATAGTTATATTTTGGTCACCACCCAATTTACTATCAACCCGGTCTAATTCGAACCCTGCAGCACCCCCTCCGCTAAAACCAAAATCACCCAAAATCTTCTCATGAACCCCCTCAAACACCCAATCAAGTTTTTTGTCAAAACAGGTTCTCTTATACGGCATGCCTACAAAATTTCCTTGCGCTG
>TARA_B100001057_G_scaffold449909_1_pt1 | contig 11800 bp, 10 predicted proteins | sample TARA_B100001057 | Tara Oceans TARA_B100001057 (sample SAMEA2621839) | marine metagenome | biome: marine biome (ENVO:00000447); feature: surface water layer (ENVO:00002042); material: "saline water (ENVO:00002010), including plankton (ENVO:xxxxxxxx)" | depth 5 m | reverse complement strand
TGTTTCCCCAGGCCCCCTTTATGGCACTTACTGCCACAGCAACCCCAAAAGTAATGAAAGACATCAGCAAAACCTTAGGGTTGATCGATCCCAAAATCTTCATCAAGTCTTTTGAAAGAGAAAATATTCAATACAAAGTGTGTTATGCAGAGGACAAAATGGGAAGCTTAAAAAAATTATTAACCAACTCCAGGGGTGAATCGATCATCATCTATTGTCGATCGCGTTCCGAAACTGAAAATACATCGCAACAAATCCAAAGATGGGGATTGAAAGCGGGTTTTTATCACGGCGGATTGGAAGCCAGACAAAAAAAACAAGGTCTGGAAGATTGGAAAAACGAAATCAGGCACATCATGGTAGCAACCAATGCTTTTGGAATGGGAATTGACAAAAGCAATGTCAGGAAAGTCATTCATTTGATCATGCCGGAAAGCATGGAATCCTATTACCAAGAAACAGGAAGAGCAGGAAGAGATGGACTGCCATCGGAGGGAATTCTTTTAGTACACCCAGCGGACAAAAATCGATTAGAAAATCAGTTTTTGAGTCATCTTGCTGACTCAAAATACCTCAAACAATTTTTTAAAAAACTTTGTGACTATCTCAACATCGCCTATGGTGAAGGAGAAGGAGTGGAATACAAACTCAATCTAAAGGACTTTTGTAATGCCTATCAGTTTCACCCAAAAAAAGTACAGAATTGTTTTAGTATATTAGATAGAGAAGGGGTTTTAGAGATGCAATACATCCACGAAACACAAATCCATTTAAAGATCATAGGCAGCCCTGCACAGGCACTGAGGAGGTCTGAGCAAGGGGACGATGCCGCCAGGATCCTTCAATTTTTAATGCGTAATTATGAGGAGCTTTTTAGAAAAGAAAAAAAAATCAATTTGGGACAAGTCGCCGACCTCTTAGGTTTGAGTTTTGATCAAATTCAAAAACAATTGAGTTTGATGAACAAAGAGAATATTGTGAAATATCAACAATCCAATACCGATATCAAACTCTACTGGAAAGTGGCACGTGAAGATAATTACACCCTTAATCCTTTTCTTAGAAGAACCGCAGCCCACAAACAACTTATGTTGAAGAAAACAGCTTATATGTTCGACTATGCTTTTGAAAAGTTCGAATGTAAACGCAACAAAATTCTGCGTTATTTTGGAGAGAAAATTTCAGATAATTGTCGGCAATGTTCGGCAAAAAGCTGCCAAAAAAATAGCACGCCGGACAGCTTGGTTAAATTGGAAATCATAAAAATTCTTCAAAAAGAAGCACACAGCGCCTATCAAATAGGGGTGCAATTAGATTCATCAAATGATTCCATTGTCATAGCTTTGCAAGACATGTTGGAAGAAAACATAATCGGTTTGAATTCAACCAATCAGTTTTTCCTTAAATGAGCAAAAGAATTATATTTTTTGGAACTCCCCCATTCGCGGTCAAGTGTTTGGAGAAAATCCTAGAAGAGAAGTTTAATATAGTTGCTGTAGTAACAGCACCAGATCGGAATGCAGGTCGGGGAAGACAAATAAGAACCTCGGCGGTAAAAGATTTTTCTGAAGCCCAAAATATTCCAATTTTACAGCCCAGCAACCTAAAAAATCCAGAGATCACTGAACAATTGAGTGAATTGAAGCCAGATTTAATGGTCGTTGTTGCCTTTCGCATGTTACCCAAGGCCGTTTGGTCAATTCCTCCCTGGGGAACTTTTAACCTTCATGCCTCCCTCCTCCCCGAATACAGGGGTGCCGCACCGATCAACTGGGCAATTATAAATCGAGAAAAATACAGTGGAGTAACTACTTTTTACATCAACGAAGAAATCGATACTGGAGCCATTTTACTTCAGGAAAAGGTTGTAATTGAAGAACAAGATACGGCCGGGAGCCTTCACGATAAACTGGCAGAAATGGGAAGTGAATTGATTTGTAAAACCATCAAAAGGATATTTGAGTCGTCCATCAGCCCTCAAAAACAAGAAAGTAAAGGAACAGAAAAAGTCGCTCCCAAGCTCAATAAAGAAAATATTTTTATCAATTGGGATCAACCGCTTGAAGTGATTCATGCAAAAATTAAAGGCTTATCACCCCACCCAGGGGCAAGATTTAATTGGATAGAAGACCAAAAAGTATCAGTCATTAAAATATTTGAAGCAGAAATTATCATTGAAAAACACAATTTTACTTGCAATCAAGTCATTGTAAAAGATAAAAATATCCTAGTCGCACATCCGTCGGGCTTTCTGAACTGCAAGATTTTACAGTTCCCTAACAAAAAAAAAATGAGTGCCATTGACCTGCTGAATGGCAGTTCATTTTCCAATAAATTGGAAGTTTCTTAAGCTTAAAGTGCTGTCATTATCAACAAATAGTGGTTTTTATTAACAATAACGGGGATTTGAGCAGAATTTTCTTTGGTCTTTTAGGAAAGGGTATAAATTTGTGAATATAATAATTAACCTATTAGATTATGAACAAATCAGAATTAATTGATGCTATGGCAGCCGATGCTGGCATCTCAAAAGCGGCTGCAAAAGTAGCGCTAGAATCTTTAATTGGTAGCGTTGGTAAAACGCTTAAAGGAGGAGGACGAGTTTCCCTAGTTGGATTTGGGTCTTGGTCAGTTTCTAGAAGAGCTGCGAGAGAAGGTAGAAACCCTCAAACTGGAGCCACAATCAAAATTGCAGCCAAAAATGTTGTAAAATTCAAAGCTGGTGCTGAATTATCTGGCTCTGTTAACTAAGCATTAAAAACCAAAAACAACTAAAGCTTCCCATTGGGAGGCTTTTTTTTTGGCATTGAATCATTAATTGACTAAATTATAATATTAAAACCTACAATTAAACAGTTAATGGAATCAGGAAAACTTCTTATTGCCGAACCTTCAGTGTTTGGGGATCATAATTTTCACCGATCCATCGTCATAATGGTAGAAAAAAAAGAATCCGGTTTTCTGGGTTTCATCATCAACAAGCCCTTAAGCTATGAAATCAAAGATGTTTTACCCGAAATTCAAATGGATTTTCCCCTCTACAATGGAGGCCCGGTTGAACAAGATAATTTGTTTTTTATTCACAACGCCGGACATTTAATCCCAGGAAGTAATAGAATAGACAATAAACTATTTTGGGGAGGAGAATTTGAAAAGGTACTGGCATTGGTTAATGACGGACTACTAGGCCCTAAAGACATCCGATTCTTTTTGGGCTATTCTGGCTGGTCAAAAGAGCAGCTGCAGCAAGAAATTGGAGCCAAATCATGGGTGGTTGTCGAAAATCCTTTTGCGAGCAAGATTTTATCTCACCAAACAGAGCGCTTGTGGAGAGATCAAATGATGGCCTTGGGAGGCAAGTATGTCATTTGGTCTAATACGCCAGAAAATCCTTATCACAATTGATTTTTCAGATAATCTAAGAATTGTTCAGCTAAAGCTTTGGACTTTTGAGTTTCGAATCTCTTCTTCCTAAATTGACTGATGTTTACAAACCCATAGGCGGAGGAAATCAGAAACACCTCCTGGGCTTGTTGAATTGAAAATACCGGTATTTCCATTTCAACTCCCTCGATTTTTCTTTCCTTTTTTAAAAAGTCTATAAAAGCAGAACGTAAAACAGTATTTACTGCTCCCTCCGAAAGTGCAGGGGTTTGAAGGTTTTCGTTCATAATTAAAAAAACAGAACCGTGGGTACTCTCCACTAGTCGTTTGTGATTGTTAATAAATAGTGCCGCACCAAATCCATTTTCATAAGCAAAAACCTGTCCCAGTTTACGTAAAGAGGCATTGGTCTGAACAAGATTGGAATAATCATTGGCAAAAATGTAGTGGTCTTTGAACAATGTCAAGTTCAGTGTGCAAGAATCCCATGAGGTTTGATCGATTTGCATCAAAAAACAAATAGGGGTTACTGGTGCTAATTGAGTGGGATCTTTTTTTCTATAAAATTTCAGGCTAAGCTTTTGAACATCTGCCTGGCTATTGTTAAAATCGTTCAGGCGATCGGTTTGTTCCTGAAAATAGTCTAAAGTAAAGTGCATAGGAATATCTACTCTAAATCTTCTTATTGCCGCCATAATCGAAAAATAGTGCGCTTCCAATAGGCTTATTTTACAATTAAATACAATCAAATGATGCGTATAAATCGGAAGAGAAGTTAAGGTGCTAAGTAATTCTTCAGGTGCGGCCTTAAGGCTGGAAAAACAAATCCCGTCAAAATTAATCATCAAAAAGGGTTTAGGCAGAACCTAGAACTTGTTTCAGGTCAGAGATCAAACTATTCCAGAGTAGTTTGGACTCATCCAATTCATTTTCATCGGCAAAATCAGAGACAACCAAAGATACGTCCTTGGTGATTTCATCCACCTCAATTTTAAATTCAAAATAATAATCGGCAGCATCCTCCTCACCGTTGTCCCATTGAAATCGAATTCTTTCATTAGATTTGTTTTGTATCAACTTTGCCTTTTCTTCAGTATCGTCCCAAATAAAGAGGAAGTTTTCACCCCTTGAATTGACGTTATCAGCAAACCATTCGGACAAACCAGAGGGTGTAGAAAGATATTGATACAACAATTGAGGTGAGGCTTGGAAATCATACTCTACAGAAAAGAAGGTCTTTTTACTCATCAAGGCAATATTTTGATGTTAATATATACAAAAAAGTTTAGGTGCCACTCAAAGAGGTAATTTTTTTTGAAAGTTCAAAGCCTCACTAAAAATTATAATTTTATATTTGCGCATTGAAAATGGCGAGGTAGCTCAGCCGGTTAGAGCGTCGGATTCATAACCCGGAGGTCGGGAGTTCAAGTCTCCCTCTCGCTACTCAATTAAACAACTTTTTTAAGGTGTGTTTTTTTTGGAATTAGAACAGGTTGAAAAGACTAAGATTTTATTTTCTCTTTATGTCTCCTATTCAAAACCTATTTTTGCCGTTCTTTATGTATTTTATTGGCAAGTACTTTGGATTTTCACGGCCCTACAAAATTATTAGTGGCTATTTCTTCAAAATATCGACATGAAGGAGGTCTGAAACCCAACGAATTCAAAGTAGCCCTCTTAGCCTCAAGATTTTTTCCTCGAGCTCAAAAACGTTGTCTCCCTTTTTGTTTTTGTAATTAATAAAAGATTTGACAGAATCAAACAAATCGTAAAGTTCTATTTTACGCTCTAGTTATTTGTCAATAAAAGCTGACAACTTTATGGAATACCCAAAAAAAGAAATAAAAAGCCATAATAGCTGGCTCAACTTCATTTAACAGAAAGTCTATTGTATCTGTTTATAATACAATTAAGCACATTTAGATTCTCCCATCTTAACATTAAATCTTGAGTACCACCAAATGCATCATCTCCTATTTGAATTCAGTAAATTATAGGTTTACTATATTCATTAATTTTTAAAATGTTTGGACGGTTTTATGGTTCACATAAATTTAGTTAACTTAAAAAATTAAATCATTATCAAAATGAAACACATAAGCATTTCTCTATTATTCCTATTGACAGCAATATACATGAACGCTCAAAAAACCACTCTTTTTAATGGAAAAGATTTGACCGGGTGGAACATACACGGTTCCGAACTTTGGTATGTTGAGGATGGTTTATTGGTTTGTGAAAGTGGTCCGGAAGAAAAATACGGTTATCTCTCAACCAAAAAGTTTTATAATGACTTTATACTTACGTTAGAGTTTAAACAGGAAGCCAACGGAAATAGTGGTGTGTTTTTCCGCTCAACATTGGAGGGAACTAAAATCAGTGGGTGGCAAGTGGAAGTTGCTCCTCCCGGAAATGACAGCGGTGGCATTTACGAATCCTATGGAAGGGGCTGGCTGATCAAACCCGATCCTGAAAAAGACAAGGCACTAAAAATTGGTGATTGGAATCGAATGAAAATTAAGGTGGTCGATGACAATGTTACTACCTGGCTTAACGGTACTCAAATGATTTCTTTTACGGATGAAAAAATAGGACAAGGAAAAGGTTCCATTGCACTTCAAATTCACGATGGAGGTGGCATCAAGGTAAGGTGGAGAAACCTTAAAATCAAGCCACTTTAGGCCAGTTAGCTCAAGAAGTAAAAATTAAAATTTATTTCCAATCGATCTCTGTCGTAGCATAATATTTAACCTCCAAAGCCTCTAAAAGAGGGCCGTGGAAAGCTAGTCTGTTGGCATAATCCTCCCATTTTCTTTGGCTGGCATTTGTCCATCCGATTTCGGCATGACCGATAATTCTTGGGAAAGCCATATAAGCAATGTCATCAAAATCCTCTATGGTTTCACTCCACAGTGGGGCCTCCAAACCTACAATTTGCTCAGCATCTAAATCTGGGACTAAAGTTTTAGGATCCCAATCATAGGCTTTTTTGACCGGTAAATACCCGGCCCAAAAAAGTCCCAAAGGAGTGATACTGTCGTACTTCATATCCAAATAGTTATAGGAAGCAGCCGAAATCAATATTTTGGATTTTTTGGGAATCACCTTGGAAAAATCTTCTGTTTTAGCCCAATATTGCAAGAGGGTTTCCTCGGGAATATCGGCAGTAATTAGTTCATACCATCCCATGGGTGTTTTATTATATTTTTTTACAATAGCCAAAGTACGATCCATAAAACGGTTAAAGTCCTCCTCTGGAGTGACAAGAGATTCATCGCCTCCAATGTGGAAATATGGGCCGGGAGATATTTCACTGATTTCTCGGATCACATCCTCCACAAACTCATAGGTAACTTCTTTGTCCACACACAAGGTGGAAAAGCCAACCTTGATCCCGGTGTATAGCGATGTAGCTTTACCATCACAATTTAGTTCTGCATATGAAGCAAGCGCAGCATTGGTATGACCGGGAAGGTCAATTTCGGGAACAATGATAATAAATCGATCGGCAGCATATTTTACAATCTCCCTAAAATCCTCTTGGGTATAAAATCCTCCCTCACCTCCTCCAACTTGGGTTTGCCCACCGGTTTTGGCAAGCATGGGCCAAGATTTGATTTCAATACGCCATCCCTGATCATCCGAAAGATGAAAATGCAAAAAATTGATTTTATAAGTACTCAACAGATCGATATATCTTTTGACATCAGCAACCGAAAAGAAATGTCTGGCAACATCCAACATGGCCCCTCTGTAAGCATAGCTGGGTTGGTCAGTAATTTTACCTCCCGGAAGGGATAAGAAATTGGATTTACCTTGAAGTTTACTGAGGACTACTAATTGTTCCAGAGTTTTTAAACCTCTAAAAATTCCCTCGGCTGTTTTTCCTTTAACGCTTATTTCATTGGAGGTTATCTCCAGCTTGTAAGCTTCACGCTGAGGTCTAAAATCATTATCAATTATGAGGGTAATAGCATTATCACCATAGGCTGTATCATCAGGGAGAAGCAACTCCTGTTCGGTGTGTTTTTTCCAAAAACTTTTAAAACTTTGGGCCATTGAAATGAGTTCCTCTTCGGCCCCTACTATCTTGATCGATTGAATCGCATCAAGGTGCATGACCTCATCCGAATGCACTACTGTTGATGGAAGAGGAATAAAGGGAACCTTGTCCAAACTGTAAATCGGTTGAGGAGAGCTATAGGTACTCATCGTTATTAGGATAAAACCGGCTACAAAAAATATTTTTTTGAAAAATTGACACATATATTTGTATTATAGTAAGCGTTGAATTAGGTTTTTGGTAGCTAAAATACCTTTTTTTTCACCCAAGCGACTGCCTTCGTATTCTACACCAATATATCCATCGTAGTTGTTTTGTTTTATGATCTTTATCATTTTAGCATAATCGATTTTGGTTTCATTTCCATTGTCGTCAAAATCATAGGATTTGGCACTTACTGATTTGGCATAAGGCATCAATTCTGCAACTCCTTTGTACATATCGTACCATTCTTCACAATTGGAATCGTTTCCCAAACTGTATGCAGAACAAAAATTTCCAAAATCCGGAAGGGTTCCGCAATTTTCCAAATTGGTTTTTTTCATGACTTGTGCTAATAAACTGCCGTTGGAAGAAAATCCTCCATGATTTTCAACGATAATATTAATATCCATGGTTTTAGCAAACCGACACAGTCCAGTCAGACCCTCTACAGACTTATCGATCCACCTTTTGGGATCTTTTTCTCCCGTGAGATTTACTCTAATAGACTGACAACCGATCTCGGCAGCCAACTCAACCCACTTTTTGTGTTGTTCGATTGCAGTCTTGATTACTTTTGAGGATGAGTCAGCAAGATTTCCCTCCAGATCAACCATGATCAAAACATTGGAAATATCATTGTCTTTAGCTCTTGAATTGAGCGTTTTGGCCAAACTACTGACGTTTTTACTTGAAGTGGTTCCGTTTTTGAGTTGATCAAAATAAAATTGATTGACGAACTCAACTCCTGCAAATCCCAAACTAGCTGCATAAACGGCAAAGTCATGGGCATCTTTTTTTCCGGAGAAAAAAGATCTATTCATGGACCACTGGGCCAGGGAAATTTTGTTTTTCGCGTCTTTATCGCTTGAAAAGATTGGAACTGGAAATGCCAATCCTATTGATGAAACTCCAGCAAGTGATAGAAATTGTTTTCTGTTCATGATATTCGAGTTTTAGCTTATTAAATTATCATTTTTTATCCCATTTGGCGATTTCGTTTCGTGTATTTTGATCAATACACATTGCCAACAACACCTCATCAGCAAAATCGAATTTTTTTGACTTTCAATTATCTAAATAATAATACTCTTCGTCGTATTAAAGTTTAATAATGATAACGCTGAAATAACTCCATCGCCTGATAATCTGAAAGTCCCAAGTCTCTGTATCTTTTTGCACTCAAACGGTTTCTGTCCTCTGCACGAACCCAAAACTCACGGTCATCGCTCCCTTGAAACATCACGCTGTCCTTTTGGGATTGATGATAGAATATGGCTTTGCGCTTTCGTAAAACTTGGTCGGGACTCATTGGAACCGCCATTTCGATTTCGTGTACTTCAAATTCTTGCCAAGCTCCTCTGTAGAGCCAAACCCAACAGTCCTTCATAAAGGATTCTGACTTGAGTTGATCTATGGAATCAAATAATATGTTTAAACATATACGGTGGGTTCCGTGAGGATCGGCCAGATCACCAGCCGCAAATATTTGGTGGGGTTTCACCAACTGAATCAGTTGATTGGTAATATCAATATCTTGTTGAGAAGGCGTATTTTTTTTTATTTTACCGCTCTCATAAAAGGGAAGGTTTAAGAAATGAACTTGATCATCAGGAATTCCGATATAACGGGTGGCCGCTAATGATTCTCTTTTTCTGATGGTTCCTTTTAGCTTTCTTAAAGCTAAAGAATCCATGGTATTTTTTTCTTTATGCAACAACTCGTTTTTTAAATCGGTATAGATAGAAGGGTCTTTACTGATATCTAAAATTACCTCAATATACTTAAGTGCCTCGTAATCGGACACAGCAATGTTTCCAGAGGTTTGGTAGGCCACATGAACCTCATGCCCTTGGGCTACTAAGCGGTCAAAAGTTCCTCCCATTGAAATGACATCATCATCGGGATGAGGACTAAATATGATGCATTTTTTTGGATAAGGAAATGCACGCTCTGGTCGTTTACTGTCATCAGCATTTGGTTTTCCTCCAGGCCAACCCGTGATGGTATTTTGTAAGCGATTGAACATTTTGATGTTGAGATCATAATAATTGCCCTCTAAGTTTAAAAGGTCTGACATTCCATTTTGATTGTAGTCCTCCTCTGTTAACTTTAAGATGGATTTTTTGGTTTTTTCACACAGCCAATAGACCGCCTTGAATTGATTATTAGGTTCGGACCAATCAAAATTTCCTGTAATCCACGGGGTTTTGATTCGGGTCAATCCCGAGGCCGCTTGATGATCTAAAACCAGAGTAGTGTTATCGTGTTTTTGAAGGTAGGTAGTAGGAATGTTTCGGGTTATAGCACCTTCAACCGCCTTCTGTATGATTTCACTTTTATTGATTCCCCATGCCAAAAGCACAATTCGCTTGGCAGAAAGAATGGTTTTAATCCCCATGGTGATGGCCTTACATGGGACATTTTCAATACCATAAAAAGCTCCTGCAGCATCGTAACGCGTTATGTGGTCTAGGGTAACCAATCGGGTTTGAGAGTTGATGTTGGATCCGGGTTCGTTAAAGCCAACATGACCGGTTCTTCCGATTCCCAACAATTGGAAATCAAGTCCACCCAAATCGTCTATCTTTTTTTCAAAGCGCTTGCAGTACTCCCTCAATTGGCTTTGTTCAAGGATCCCAGAGGGAATGTTGATATTTTCTGCTGGTACATCAATGTGGTCAAAAAGATTTTCATGCATAAAAAAGTTATAACTGTTGATGTCATTGGATTCAAGACCATAATATTCATCAAGGTTAAATGTGATAACATTTTTAAAACTCAAACCTTCTTCTTTGTGGAGTTTGATCAACTGATTGTATACACTGATCGGAGAAGACCCTGTGGCCAGCCCCAAAACACAAGGTAAACCTCTAGCTTGTTTATCTCTTATAAGCGCTGCTATTTCGTCGGCAACGGCTAAAGAGCCGGTTAATGAAGAGTCTACGGTAACATTGTGAAGTTTTTCAAATCGGTATTCCTCGAAAGCGCCGGGAAACTGATATAAGATTTTATTTTTTTTCATTTGTAGGCCTCTGTAAAATATTGTTTGAAGCTTATAAATATAGGTCTATTTAATTGAATTTTAATTAAAAATTAAGCTGTGAAATCAGAAAAAACAACAAATTATACTAAACTTACATACATAAAGATAAAAAATATTTTTTGTGATTATTGAAATCTGTTGTACTTCCAAAATTTCTCTGTACAATGCCATTGATGGAGGGGCATCAAGATTGGAACTTTGTGAAAATTTACTGGAAGATGGACTCACACCCTCTTCAAAATTTCTAAAAGATGTATTGGATCAAACTCCGATTCCTATTCATGTACTGATTCGTCCTCGTCGTGGAAACTTTGTCTATACGCCCGAGGAAGTAATAACTACGGCAGCTCAAATTGAAATGGCCAAATCATTAGGTGCAGATGGGGTAGTCATAGGAGCACTAAACGAAGATCATTCCCTACCCCTGACTACACTTAAAAACTGGGTGAAAATAGCTCATCCACTAGATTTGACCTTTCACCGGGCCTTTGACCGAATCTTACATCCCAAGGAATCCCTAAAAAGAATAATGGATTTAGGTTTTGACAGAGTCTTGACCTCAGGACAGCAAACCACAGCATTAGCGGGATTGGATTTATTGGTTGAACTTCACAACATTGCAAAAAATCAAATGGTGATTATGCCTGGGGGTGGGATCAACGAGCAAAACTGTGAACTTTTTTTTAAAGAAGGTTTTAGTGAAATACATCTATCAGCTAAGGGATCGGATAAAACAGCTCAGGGTGAACCCATCTCTGATCTGGAAATCATCAAAAAGGTTGTGACCAAAGCCACCAACTTCAGTTGATGTATATTAGCTTATCAGTTGAGCAATTGATCGATGGCATTTTCAACCAGCTTGATAATGACCTTATGACCGTCTTCTTCAGGGTGAACACCATCGTAACCATAGCTTTCGATCAAACCATTTTTACTATTGGTCATCGCACTAAAATAATTCAAGTAATGATTATGATTTTCATTACAATAGTCTTGAATCATTTCGTTGAGTTGAGGGATTTTCGTATTGGGCTTTTACCCTGTCTCAATGGATATTCTGCTACAGGAAATACAAAAATCAATATCAATTTGATATCGTGCGCACG
>TARA_B100001057_G_scaffold497701_1_pt1 | contig 11814 bp, 8 predicted proteins | sample TARA_B100001057 | Tara Oceans TARA_B100001057 (sample SAMEA2621839) | marine metagenome | biome: marine biome (ENVO:00000447); feature: surface water layer (ENVO:00002042); material: "saline water (ENVO:00002010), including plankton (ENVO:xxxxxxxx)" | depth 5 m | reverse complement strand
GCAGGTTCGACCGTTGGGGCGTTGTTAGCGGAAAAGGGGAGGAACGTCGTCATCTTGGAAAAATCGAAGTTTCCGCGTTATCACGTGGGCGAGTCGCTTATGCCCTTTTGCTATTTTACTTTCGATCGGTTAGGGATCGTCGAGAAGCTAAACGAGCGGGCTTATACCAAAAAAAACAGCGTACAGTTTGTTACGAGCGACGGCAAGATGTCGGCTCCTTTTTACTTTTTCCAGCACTTAGATCATCCGGCGGCGACTACTTGGCAAGTGAAGCGGTCTGAGTTTGACGAGCTGATGCTCGATAACGCCCGGAGCAAGGGCGCTGAAGTCCGCGAAGAAACCCAGGTAGTCGACTTTATTTACGAGGAAGAAAAAGTAGTCGGCGTGATTGCTAAGGACAGGGGTGGCAGTCGGTTTGAGCTCAGAGCTTCCATGACAGTAGACGCTTCAGGTCGCGACGGTCTATTCCAGTCGAAGAAACGCTGGAGAAAGCGAGATCCCAAGCTGAACAAAATCGCGATCTGGACCCTCTATAAGGGAGCGAAGCGAGATCCCGGCCTAGACGAAGGAGCCACGACCGTTGCTTACTTAGAGGACCGCGGATGGTTTTGGAACATTCCCATGCAGGACGATATTGTAAGCTCCGGAATCGTAGCGGAACGGGATTACCTCTACCAAGATACGCGCGATCCGAAAGCTATATTCGAGCGGGAAATTGAGAATAACGTTTGGATCAAAGACCACCTTTCATGCGGTGAACAGTTTGGCGAATATTGGGTAACGGGAGAGTACTCTTACCGGTCCGAGCATTGTGCGGGTGACGGAATCGTGTTGACTGGAGATGCTTTTGCCTTCCTTGACCCCGTCTTTTCGTCGGGAGTCTTCCTCGCGTTGAAGAGTGGCGAAATGGCAGCGGACGCGATTGACGCAGCTCTCGAAGCAGGAGACCCGTCCGCATCGCGTTTTAACGATTACGGTGAACAACTGTGCAGTGCGATCGAAACGATGCGAAGTTTAGTGTATGCCTTCTACGACAACGATTTTAGTTTTGGAAAGCTGATTCGCAACCATGCGGAGTTGAGAGGTACGCTGACGGATTGCTTGATCGGCGATTTGGTTGGCAAAGATTTCGGTCCATTGATGGCAGCGATCGGCGAAATAACGGAACTTCCTGAGCCTCTATCTCACGGTGGGCCATCGGTAAGGGCTAGTGCTTAAATCCAAACAGAGCACCCACTGAATTTTACACTGGTTTTTGGCGAGGAAACCCGCATCGTCTTGCGTCGGGCGGGACTTTACTTAAGTCTCCATCAGTCTTGCCAGCCTTTGTGCGTCGACAGGATTTTTTGCCTGATTTCGAGATGAAGATCACTTTTTTAACGCCAGGGACAGGAAGCTACTATTGTGGTGCGTGCATGCGTGACAATGCTCTTGCGAATGCGTTAATTCAATCGGGGCATGAGGCGGAACTGCTACCTATGTATCTGCCTTTGATGCTAGACGAAGAATCTGAAGGGCTCGATTCGGATTCACCGGTATTTTTCGGAGGCATCAATATTTACCTGCAGCAGAAGTTTTCGATCTTTAGGAATTCCCCGGAGTGGATGGATCGACTGCTAAACAAACCCGGGCTTTTGCAATCTGTGGCGAAGCGGAGTCATATGACTTCCGCACGTGATCATGGCGAAATGACCTTCGAAATGCTGCGACTGGATGGTGCGGACTTCGAAAAGGAACTTCGCAAATTGTATTCATGGATCAATGATCATGGCCGGCCGGATGTACTTTGTTTGTCGACGGCGCTGCAGTCCGGATTAGCAAGGGAAATAAAGAAGCAGTGGGACATACCAGTGGTCTGCTGTTTCCAAGGTGAGGATTCCTTTTTAGATTCGCTTCCAGACGAGTTCCGTGAACGGTGCTGGATTTTAATGGCAGAGCGCTGTCGAGATGCCGACCTGCTGTTGGGACCGAGCAATTTTTATGGTCGTCTGATGGAAAAACGACTGGGCTTGGATGAAGGTGTGATAAAAACCCAGTACAATGGGATAAACCTCGAAGGCTTTCGCGGTAGAAAGTCGTTAAATGTTCCCGCGATCGGATACTTGGCTCGAATGTGTGAAGCCAAGGGACTCGCGCTCTTAGTGGACGCGTTCATTCATCTACGTGTTCAGCTGGGCAATGAAAACTGCCGACTTGAAGTAGCTGGAGCAATGACGCAAGGGGATGTTCCTCTCGTAGAGTCTCTGAAGAAGAAGCTGTCTGATTTGGGCCTAACGGATGCCGTTGGGTGGCGACCCAATATTTCACGCGAAGAAAAACAGGATTTTCTGAGTGGGCTCTCTGTCTTTACGGTCCCAGTTCAATACGAGGAAGCTTTTGGGTTGTATGTGATCGAGGCGATGGCCGCTTCGGTGCCTGTGGTTCAGCCGAATCGCTCGGCGTTTCCCGAATTGATCGAGTCAAGCGGAGGGGGCGTATGCGTCGATATGGATAGCCCTGAACAACTTGCTGCTGCCTGGCACGACTTATTGGAGACACCGGAAAGACTGCTGGAAATTGGGGACCGGGGTCGATTTGGGGTGGAACAGCATTACTCTACGGAGGCAATGAAGAACTCGTTTATCACTGCCGTGGAATCATTGGTACAATCAAAATCTAAAAATGAGTAGACTAGAGCCACAGCCATATTGTTTTGAATACGAGCGGATAGTTGAATTCGCAGAGACCGATATGGCGGGAATCGTCCATTTCTCGAATTTTTACCGGTACATGGAAGTGACTGAACACGCGTTTTTTCGTTCGTTGGGTCATGGAGTGCACGAAAGAATAGGCGATGTCTCAGTAGGTTGGCCGCGGGTTCAAGCGTCCTGCGATTTTTTCAAGCCGATCCGCTTCGAAGACCGAATAAAGATTCGGCTCACGATCGAGGAAATTCGTCGGAGATCGTTGCGCTGCCTCTACTATTTCTTCAAAGAAACCGAGTCTGATGATGTGCTGATCGCCTCGGGTCGTGTTGTTACCGCCAGTGTCCGGCTTGATCGGGATACTGGAGAGATCGTGTCGATTGAAATTCCGCCTGAGTTGCAGGAGAAACTCAAGGCCGCTCAAGAGTCGCAGCATCTGTAGCTATTTTTCTGTATTCACCTTAACAATATAATATATCCTCTAAAATTCTATGAATTGGCTTATCTACTCTTTAATGACGGCTCTCTTTTTCGGGCTATACGGCATTTTCCTCCACACCGGTCAAATCGCGATGAAAGATCCTGTTTTGGGTAGGTACAAAGCATTTCTGTTCGTCGGAGTGGCTTATCTCGTAATCGCGATCATCGTTCCGATTATCCTGCTCAAGTCTCAAGGGGCTGCATTCACGTTTCCGATGAAAGGAATTTCCCTTTCTTTTGTAGCGGGCCTCTTGGGAGCTCTGGGCGCATTTTGCATTCTTCTCGCCTTTGGGGCCAAAGGTACTCCAGCGGCTGTAATGTCCATTGTGTTTGCGGGTGCGCCAGTGGTGAATGCTATCGTATCCATGAAGCTTCACCCCCCTCAGGGGGGTGTATCCGCCGTTCCATGGCAGTTTTTCCTAGGCATCGTATTGGCGGCTCTCGGGGGGTGTCTCGTTACGGTTTACAAGCCAGCTCCTGCACCTGCCCATGCGAAGAGTCCTCCTCCGGCAGCGATTTCGGAAAGCGATACACGAGGGTAGATGGGTCTAGCTGAACAGCAGCTAGCCTCATTGAACACGGCGGTAGCCATCGCGGTGAAGGGCAATGCTTTCTATCAGTCTAAGATCGCTGATTGCGGAGGATCGAAGGGCTTTGATAGTTTGGATGCCTTTTCTGAAAAAATGCCCTTTACTACTAAGCGGGAGCTTGCTGAGGATTATGGGGCGAATCCACCCTATGGATCGAACTTGTCGTATGACTTAAAAGATTACACAAGACTACACCAGACGAGCGGAACAACGGGTCGCCCTATGGCTTGGCTGGATACGCCCGAAAGTTGGAGTTGGATCATCGACAGCTGGGCTTACATTTGGCGGGCTTGTGGTGCAAAAGCGGGCGAGACGGCAATCTTTCCTTTTTCGTTTGGTCCGTTTATTGGATTTTGGGCCGCATTTGAGGCGGCGTCAAAAGTGGATCTTCGTTGTATCCCGCTTGGCGGACAGCAAAGCTTTGAGCGGCTTCAGATGATTTTTCGACACGAGCCGCAGTGGCTTTGTTGCACGCCAACCTATGCCCTCCATTTGATGAATGTGGCAGAAAGGGAAAACGTTGATCTAACGAAATGCTCGGTAAGAGGCATCATCGTAGGAGGCGAGCCAGGGGGGAGTGTAGCGGAAGTGAGAAGTAGAATTGAAGAAGGTTGGGGAGGGGCCCGAGTATTCGATCATCATGGAATGACTGAAGTAGGACCGGTCACTTACTCCGACAAGGAGATTCCGAAGCTTCTGAGGATAATTCACGAGGCCTATTATGCAGAAGTGGTTGAACCTGAAATGGGTCGATCCATTGACTTCGGAAATATAGGAGAACTGGTGCTGACGACTTTGGGCCGGAATGGAAGTCCGTTGTTCCGATATCGGACCGGAGATCTCGTAAAACCGGTTCAGGTTGAAGGGGAAGACCCTCGAGCATTTGCGCTTGAAGGGGGAATTATCGGTCGTGCCGACGACATGGTCGTGGTTCGTGGAATCAATCTCTACCCTAGTGCAGTGGACGCGGTTATTCGTTCGTTTGAGGGGTTTGGGGAGTACCAGGTGAGTATTAGCAAGCAGGATTCTATGGTTCAGGCTAGCATTCGGGTAGAAAATATTTCGGATGTCGAAGACGAACTCATGAGGATGAAGCTACAGAAGCGTTTGAGGGAAGTATTTGCTTTGAGAATACCCGTAAATGTTGTGGAGTTGGGAACGCTTCCTCAGTTTGAAATGAAGGCGAAGCGTTGGAGCGTGTCCGATTAATTCTATTTTTTATCGACTGATGATTGAAATTCAAAATCTAGTTAAGCGATACTCAGGACCGGCGGGTGATATTACCGTGCTAGATGAACTTGAGCTCAAAGTATTGAAAGGTGACTCCATTGCCATCGTAGGACCTTCGGGTTGTGGAAAGACCACTTTGTTAAATATCCTGGGGACTTTGGACATTCCATCGAGCGGATCCGTTTCGATTTCTGGAAAAAGCCTAGAAGGGATGGACGCCGATGAAAAGGCCCGATTCCGGAATCACACACTCGGTTTTGTTTTCCAGCAACATTTCCTGCTTCCTCAATGCTCAGTCTTGGAGAATGTCATAATCCCTCGCTTGGCAGGTGACTGGCAAGAGGGCGAAGACGAGACGAGAGAACGGGCGAAGAAGTTGATTCAGGAATTAGGATTGGAGCACCGGTTGGATCATATGCCCTTTCAACTATCGGGTGGCGAACGACTTCGGGCGGCGGTTGCGAGAGCGTTGATAAATCAGCCCGCTCTCGTTCTTGCTGACGAGCCAACCGGCTCATTGGACCCTTCGATGGGAGATCAAGTAGCGGACTTGTTTGCTCAGTTGAATAACCAGCACGATGTGACCCTCGTGACTGTAACTCACAATATGGCTCTAGCGAATCGAATGGGTAGAGTTTATTCGTTGGAGAATGGAAAGCTGCGGCAAGGGTAGCTGTTGTTTCACTAAGTCTCATGCAACTAAGGTTCCTCCTACGCAGTCTTTGGTACTACCGAAAGTCCCACCTGGGAGTCGTCGCCGGAACCATGGTCGGAGCGATGGTACTTCTCGGGGCTTTGCTGGCGGGCGATTCTGTTGGTGCTGCTCTAAAGCGACTCGCGGAACTGCGAGTGGGGAAAACTGAATACGTTCTAACGGTCGGTGATCGATTCGTAGGCGAATCGCTAGCCGAATCTATTGAATTGAACTTAGGGATGGAATCTGCACCCATTTTGATGCTGAGAGGAAGCGCTTCCCGGTCGGAGATGAGCCTTTTAGCCCCTCAGATGCAGGTGATGGGCGTCGATGAACGATATTGGAAATTCGCGCCCACACCGACGAACCCGCCGAATTTTGATGCTAGAAACACCGTCGCCGTAAATCAGCGTTTAGCAGAGCGTCTCCAATTGAAAGAAGGAGAATCCTTTGTCGTGCGTTTAGAGAAACCGGGTTTGCTTTCACGAGACGCGCCGATGTCCGGGAGCAAAGATAATGTGATTGGGATTAGGGTGACGGTTTCGGCGGTAATTTCCGATGACCAGTTTGGGCGTTTTGGCCTCGAGGCAAATCAGATATCTCCTTTTACGTTGTTTGCCCCAATAAACTGGGTACAAGAACAGATCGAATACCCTGGGAGAGCCAATTTGATTTTGCTAAAGGACTCATCGAATGAAAAAGGAAAGCAAGATTCGAAAGACGTTTTCACCCTTGTGGATCCTCTTTTAACCTTGGCGGACTACGGATTATCGCTCGTAGATATTCCACTAGCAGAAGCGACCGAAATTCGTAGCGAGCGTGTTTTTCTGGATAAGGCAATGGTGGCCGCTATCCAGAAACGTATACCTTTGGCGGAGCCAGTGATAACTTATCTAGCCAATTCCTTGGAAACCAGCAGTCGCGAAACGCCTTACTCGATGGTAACTGCGGTTGATCCGGAAGCAGCGCCTTTCTTAGACGAAGCGTTAGGTTCGGATGAAGCGGTTGTCACCCAATGGCTAGCAGATGATTTGGAAGCGGCAGTTGGAGATTCTTTGGATATCAGTTACTATGTAGTCGACCAGTCGAGTCTACTCGTTGAAGCGACAAGCTCCTACACGATTCGATCGATTGTTCCTCATTCCGGACTGGTGGCCGACTCTCTTTGGATGCCGGATTTCCCTGGAGTCGCAGGGGCCGAGGATTCGAGTGATTGGGATGCAGGGATGCCTCTGGATCTCGATCGAATTCGGGATAAGGATGAAGAATATTGGGATGATTTCAAGGGCGCCCCTAAGGCCTTCATCTCCCTCGCCTCAGGCGAAGCTCAATGGTCCAATCGGTGGGGAGCGTATACGGGTTTAAGAGTGCCGAAGTCCTTCCAAGGATCCGATGAGCTGACAGAAGAGATTAGGGCCGTTCTCGACCCTAGGATGTTGGGTATGCAAACCGTGTCGCTTAGGGATGCGGCATTGGAGTCGGCTAATTCACCGGTTGATATTGGGGGGCTCTTCATTGGTATGAGCTTCTTCCTGATCATTGCTTCATTGAGTCTCGTTGGGATGCTTTTCAGCTTTTCGATACAGCAAGTTAATCGTGAAAATGCGCTTTTGTCGTCGTTAGGGATCAGCGATAAGCGAATCTACCGTTGGAGATTTGCGGGAGCGTTACTCATTGTAGCAGTTGGTTCTCTCGCGGCGGTGCCATTGGCGTATGGATACACCTTCGGGGTACTTCGGTTTTTAGAAACGATTTGGAGTGAGAATTCTGTGGGATCGATGTTCGGTGTTTCAAGTAGCCTCAAAACGATTGCGATTGGAATCGTGACGAATATTGGGCTAGCGATGGGCTCCATCTGGTTTGTTCTGAGAAAGCAAAGCAAGACCCAAGCCAGCTTTCGCTTGCAGCAAGGTTCGGAAGAGAGTGGCTTAGGGGGTAGGACTAAGGGACGCTGGTCCCTTAAGATTGGCAGTGCCGGCCTGGCAGGGGGATTGACTTTATTTGGACTCTCCTTGCTGGGGAAACTTCCTCTGCAGATTGGCTTTTTCCTAGTGGGTTTCTGCCTTCTGGCGGGAGGCCTGGGAATTTGTGCTTTCCGGCTTAACCTTGCCAGAGTGATTGGAGGAGAGCTTTTGAATCTGGCCAAATTGGGTAGGCTCAATAACGGCCGCCGACCCATGCGGAGTCTGACCGTTGTGGGGACCTTGGCCTGCGGTGTATTTCTTGTGGTTTCGGTTGCGGCTTTTCGGAAGGAGAAAGACACCAGTGGGGATGATCCAAAGAATGGATATGGAGGGTATACCTACTGGGCGGAGACTTCGATTCCGTTGAGTGACCCGGCCGACTATTCCGGACCTGACAATCTGTTTGGTCTGGATGGTGACAACGCGATCAACCCAATTCGCGTTGGTCAGGGTGACGATGCCAGCTGCTTTAATCTGAACCAAACCGCGAATCCCCGATTGCTATCCTTAGACAGCTCGACCTTGGCAACCAGAGGAGCCTTCATCTTCCATTCGATTCGAGAAGGATTGGATTCCAGTAAGGGTTGGAATCTTTTAAAGGAAATCTCCGACGATTCGGTGGTGCCCGCGTTTGTTGACAGTGCGACTTTACAATGGGCACTGAAACGGAAATTGGGAGATCGTCTAGTCTACACGGATAATGGTGGAAATACATTTGAGGTCGAATTAATCGGAGCGATCAGCGATACCGTTTTCCAAGGGAGCCTGATTCTCGATGAAAGCGTGTTCTTGGAGAAATATCCCCAACATGAGGGGTACCAGCTTTTCCTGCTCGATTCCTGGGACAGCGATATTGAGAAAAGCCGTTCTCGAATTGAATCCGTCCTTAGCGCATGGGGGGGACAAGTAGAGATTGCCTCTGATCGGCTGCAGTCCTTTCACGAAGTTGAAAATACCTACATCGCTATTTTCCATGTTCTGGGAGGTCTCGGCGTTATTTTAGGAAGTGCTGGATTGGGGGTGGTGGTGGCTCGCAACCTGTCAGAGCGTCGTCACGAATTCGCCCTTATGGATGCGATCGGCATACCTAATCGCGTGCGAAAGAAAGTGGTCTTCAGCGAATTAAAATCGCTAATTTGTTGGGGCATGGGAATTGGGATTTGCGCAGCGATTGTATCCATCGTTCCCTCTATGAGTCATCTCGGTGTGGCGGCCCCTGTATTGAATGTTTCTATCTTGGTTGTGGCCATTCTGATTAACGCAGGTTTTTGGTCGTTTCTTGGATACAGTCGAAATGTTCCCGTGCTAGCTGACCTGCAACGGGATTTCGAGTCGTAGTAACATGAGTATATTCGAACAACTTTTTTCACTAAAAGGAAAGCGGGCCTTGATAACGGGCGCGAGTAGTGGAATCGGTCGTTCGATCGCGGTTTGCTATGCGGAAGCCGGAGCGACTGTGGGTGTACATGGAACGCAGCCTCATAAGATCGCTGAGACGATTCGACAGATTGAAGAGAAGGGAGGTTCTGCGGTACCTTTCGTTGCGAACTTGGCGACGAAGGAAGTATCGGAGACTTTAGCAGATGAAGCAGCCACGAAGCTAGGGGGTATCGATATCCTGGTAAACAATGCTGGAACCAATAGGCGCAAACAGGCGATAGACGTAACGGAAGACGACTACAAAACGCTTATGGCGATTAATTTGGAAAGCGTTTTTTGGCTTTGTCAGGCTGCCTACCCCCACTTGTGCAAGTCTGAGTGTGGTAAAGTAGTGAATACGGGTTCCATGACGACTCTGACGGGAATTGGGGGAATGCCCGTCTACGGAATGACGAAAGCCGCTATTGGCCAGCTGACTAAAACATTGGCCTTGGAATGGGCGAAGGACAATATCCAAGTAAACTGTATCGCTCCGGGGTTTATTCGTACTCCATTGACTGAAGCCGGACTCTTTAGCGATCCCAAGAAAGTGAAGTTTCTCGATCACCGCATACCGATGAAGCGCGGAGGAACTCCGGAAGAGCTCATTGGCACCGCCCTTTTATTAGCTTCACCCGCTTCGTCTTACACCACTGGTCAGGTATTCGCCATAGATGGCGGATTTCTAGCGGGTGGATCCTGGTTGGATTCAGAGGCTGGAGATTAGGGTTGAGTTGCGGTTAGTTCGCTTTCGAAACATCTAGGCAAATCGCTTTTCCGAGGTTGTTTCTCAGATAGAGGCGACCGTTGGCATAGGAAGGGGGAGCCCACGAGGTTCCTTGGAGAGCATGCTTTCTTCCGAGTTCCTGGAAGTGATCACCTTGGTCTTTGCCGAGAATGACGTGTCCGGAGTCCGTGAACACTATCAAGTGGTCGCCGATCGCGATAACGTTACCGAGATCTCCAGGGACTTCTTGTTTCCAAGCGATTTCTCCGGAGTCGAAGTTCAATGCGACCAAGTTTCTTGGGTCGCCATCACCTCCATAGTGGGCGATGACATGATCGCCGAAGAGTATGCTCGTTTGAACTTTTAATATAAGCTCACGATCGCGATGCAGCAGTTCTGGTTCCGGTTTAGTGACATCAATTACCGCATATCCTGATCCGTAGCCTGAGCTGATATAGAATTTTCCTTCACGAAAGTGAGGGTTGGAAGCATTGGCTCCATAGCTAGTTCTCCAGGAGTATCGAAAGAGCGGATCTCTTGGGCCCTCCAAATCGTATCCAACCAGTGCCTTTTTATGGAAAACGGAAACGCGGTCCCGGCCACGGTCTTGGTACACGACCGGAGTCGAGTAGCCGGGTTCTTCCGTACCAATTTTCCAAACGGTCTCGCCGGTTTTTTTCTCGAGAGCGACCAAGGCGCCGTTCTTCGCACCGGGATCGATGAGGAGCAGGTTCTTGTAGACGACAGGTGAAGCGGCCCATCCCCATGATTGGCGGCGCCCATCGAAGTCGTCGGAGTAGTTGCGTTCCCAAATGACTTTGCCTGAACCCAAGTCTAGGCAGAATAGTTTTCCTTGTTTGCTTACCGTAAAGACGCGATCTTCATCAATCGTAGGAGTTGAGGAGGTTCCACCGGAATAGTATTTCGCCCCTTTGGGTTCGTCATACGTATGTCTCCAAATGAGAGCACCGGTTTTTGTATCAAAGCACCATACGGTATCCTGATTATTGGTATTGCCCAGTGACAGCGCTTTGCCGTCTGTAACCGCGAATGAAGAGCAGCCCAATCCAATTTGCCGCGTCCACAAGATCTTTGGAGGGTTGGCCGCCCAGTCGGCGTTTAGAGTGTCATCTTCTAGAACGACTCCATTTCCATCTGGACCCAAGAATCGTGGCCAATCGCTGGATTCAGCCGTGATGAGGCAGGTCAGCGCGACAAGGGGAACAATTGTTTTGAGGGATTTGGGCATACTTATTCTTGGATAGGAACCTGATCTAATTTACGAAGGCTATCAGTGTTTTAATGCGCAGAATTTTTCCGCCGGTCTTTCCTACAGGCTGCTGACCGCTCACAGCGACCAGTAGGTCCGTAGAAATGCAGTGGAATCGGTGAAAATGGGGGTGCTGCGATAGGTAAGATAAAATGATAGCACATTTTTCTTAATTGGGTGCAAATTCCATAATTCGCTGAGTCATTCGGAAACGAGGGCTGCTAAATAATCGGAGAATGAGGTTCATTTTTATTGTTTTGCATAGAAAATTAGTTCGTCAAGGTCGCGAACATTCAAATAACTTAAATCGATGAAACAAGTTTACACAATACTATTGGGGCTGCTATCCGGCTTGAGCGCCTTGGGACAGTCCTCCGGTCAGCCTAGTGCTGAGATCTTCGAGTTGTCACCCATTCGAGTGATTGCGGGAGACTCCCTTATCGACAGAGGAGGACTTTCCAGCGGGTTTACGACGGGGGCGGTAGATTTGTACCAAATGCAGTCCGTCCAGGAAACGTCGGCACTCGTACCGAATCTCTTCGTCGCTTCGAGCGAGACGCGCGGATATGGAGATGTGATTACGATCCGAGGCACTGGCAACACTCTGTTCTTCAGCCCGGCGGGAGTGGCCCAGTATATAGATGACGTTCCCTCAGGTGATGTGTTCACTTATTCGTCTGAATTGCTCTCAGGTAATTCATTGACCGTCCATCGCGGAGGAATGGGGTCCTTTTTTGGTAGAAACGGACCGGCGGG
>TARA_B100001057_G_scaffold177263_1_pt1 | contig 11814 bp, 12 predicted proteins | sample TARA_B100001057 | Tara Oceans TARA_B100001057 (sample SAMEA2621839) | marine metagenome | biome: marine biome (ENVO:00000447); feature: surface water layer (ENVO:00002042); material: "saline water (ENVO:00002010), including plankton (ENVO:xxxxxxxx)" | depth 5 m | reverse complement strand
TCCCCTCTTAGGCCTGCAGAAGCTTTATTTTTTCCATTTGTTCTGCTTAAATGAGCAAATAAAGCTGATTGGAACTGATTTTTATTTGGATATAGTATTTCCTCAGCGTCCGCCATATTCTGTAAAGATCTAAATTGTTGTTGAGCCCCAATGGTTAACAAGCTGTTATCAGATACAACTTTTTGTATCGAAGTTGTTTGATTGGCACTAATTAAATTAAATCCGATATGTGGGCCCTCTTCCTCATGGCCTGGCTCATCGCCTGGTTCATCTTCATGGTGCTCATCATACTCTGCACGAGATGCCGACTGGAAACCAGTGATATTTCTTAGAACCCAACTGCCTAGCTTTCTATCCGATTCCCATGAAATATTGACATTTCTGACTTGCTGATCTCCGTGCTCCTCATCTTCATGACCCGGCTCATCACCTGGCTCATCATCGTGCTCATGACCACCTTCAGGCATACCCAAAGTTCGTGCTACTAGAGAGGTCTTTAGTCTATGGTTGGATTTACCGGATTTGAATCTGGAGAGAACCCTTACTGCTGCAGTTCGACTATGAGATCCATGAACGGTATCTCCAGCTCCGTCGATGTATTCAGGATTAGCTCCAAAATACGCTCCAGCATAATAGACCCCTTCCCCTGACCTGCGATAATCGTATTGACCACTCAAAGGAGATCCATTTACTCCCCCGGATAAATTAATAGAATTGGAACTACCTGTCTCCAATGGTCTGAGATCAGAAAAATAGAGAACCCCAGACATGGCATCGGTTCCCAAAGCTAAACTGTTTGGGCCAGGTAAAATTTCAACATGATCAATTCCAAGAAGAGGAAAATCGAGACCATGATCAACTCCCCCTTGTAAATTATCGTATCTCCAACCCTGATAGGCAGTCACAGTTCTATAACCACCGAGACCTCGAATTACTGGTTTGACAGTATGATCTCCCACACTCATTAGCTGAATGCTTGGAGATTGACGAGTAAGGTTGTTTAGTGCTGTTGGTCCTTGATCAGATATTTGCTTTACAGGAACAGCAAGAATGTTTGTGGTAAAAAAATTAGGATTATGTGAAATACCCTCAACTGAGGCTTCACCGAGTTCAATAAAAAGTGTTTTTGATGTGTCTACTTGACCCAATAAAGATATTGGAAGTAACATCATCCAAATGAATTTTTTCATTTTAAAAAAGTTTTGAAATAATAGTTATTTAATAATTGAAGGAAGCTCTTCAAAATGTTTTTGCAGGTCAGATACCTATAAATGCCGCACTAGAGAACAGAGGATAATTTGAGTATCTATTCTCAAGAAAGAAGAGCTGATAAAAAAAATTATGAAATAACTGGCGGTCCTCTTGAAAAGCAATTCGTCTTTATACTTTTAAGGTGGTTGTTGTCAAATACTTTATACTCAAGATCAATAAAAGCTAATCTGGGTAATTTAGGACCAGAATTTTTCCACTCCATAACCAGAATACTGGCATCAGACCATGTGCACTCTTCTTCATTCTCATGAAAGTGAACATCCAGATCATCGCAAGCCTCATTCTCTTCATGATGGTGATGAAGAATGTGAATTGATGGCTCTACAACTCTCAAGAGGAATGAAACCGAGGCAATAAAAAAGAAAGCTATTCTATACAAGGATTATTTCTTGAAGTTGTCCCACATGCTTAATGCGTTGCAAATTTAGGTATGATACTTGATATATTCGCAGGGAATTAAAAAAAATATTTTGAAAAAAACATTCCTTATAATCTTAGCAGCCTTTTTTATTCAGTGCTCAAATAATTTAAATAATTTGACGGAAGAGGCTTTTCACGGTAGATGGTCATCTCATATACAATACACAGAAACTGTTTCTACAGATGTTGTCTTTTCCATAGATTCCATTACCGACCTAATTTTTTTAGAGGAAATGACATTGGTTCAGTTTGAACTCGATGAAAATAACCAGAGAATGCCTTCCACAGACTTTGTTGACAGAAGCACACCGGATAGAGACGTTATAAAACAAAAAGTCATAGAGCTTTTGGGCTCTGACGGTGTTGATATTGGATCTTGGATGAATGATCCGAATGAGACCTATGAATTCAAAACTGAAAGCGGCGCAAATAGATTGGTTTTCGAACAAGTTCCTAAAACCTACGATTATCGTTTTTTAGATGTTGAAATTCCAGAAACAGGTAAGCGACTTCAGTATTATGCGCCCACAGGATGGACAGACTTTGTTCCTAATAATGAAAAAAATATGATAATCAAATCTGTTCGAAAAAGAAACCGAATTGGAATGGAATCGGAAAATTTAAAAAGGTATGATTTTAGAATGAATGCAGGCTTTGGCAGCACGGGACCATTTAATATAAGCGGTATAAAAAGTCAAACCACCCTTTGCACTTTTGAGCTTAGGTCCTTGTAAAAAAGATTACCATTCTTGAACCGAATAATTAACCTTAGAATCCATTCTTAATCTGCTTAATGACCTTTTGAGATGTTAGTTCAATGGAAATTCCATTGACAATCAAAATGGCAACAAAGTTTACTATGCATATTATTGCCATTGTTAAAAAATCTGTGGATCGAACCAGCATTAAGTAGCTTGCAACGTAAATAACAATACCGATAATGACTTTGGATAGAGTGATTTTTGACTTAATCGGAATACTCGTTGGTATATCTGGGGTCTGGTGCTCAGGTCCTAGAAAAAGCAATTGAACCCCTCTCTTAATGCCAAATCTCTTAAAATTATTGATTAACTTCTTGTAATAAAAAAGTTGAATATTCATAAAATCTTTGTGCGGAATGGGGGTGGTTAAACCATACTCAGGTTTTTCATTCAAAGGAGCATAAGTTTTAAAAATCTTGTCCCAAATTATAAATACACCGCCATAATTTCGATCTAAATATTCGGAATTACTGCCATGATGTACTTTATGATGGTCGGGCATGACAAATATTTTTTCAAGAAACGGTATTGAGGTTATAAATTCGGTATGGAGATAAAATTGATAAAAAGCATTTAGATAGACTGAAACTATTACAAATTCCATAGGAAAGCCAATAATTATAAGACTTGAGTACATAAAAGTTCTCATCAGAAACCCAAGAGGACTGAGAGCAAAATTTACACTCAAGTTATATTCATCACTCTGATGATGGACTAAATGCATGCCCCAAACAAGAGAGATTCGATGTCCTAAAACATGAAATACATACCAAATGAAATCCACCGCAATAAAAGTAAAAATGAAGACCCATATATTCGAGGGAAAAACATCCAGAACTGTATAGCTTAGAGCTCCGGAAAGAATTATAAGGCTCTTTTCAGTCAAGTACAAACCTACCAATCGATCAAAAAAACCTAGTGAAATATTTAATGCCGTTTGATCTAATGTGACTTTGGTCTTCTTCCGATAAAGAAAATAAAACTCTAAGGCAAAAAAGACTAACCCTAAAGGAACAATTACGTAAATAAAACCAAGTGTCATTTTTTTCTATATCAATAAATAAAAAGACTTGATACAATTTTAGAAAAATTAAAATCAATAATTTTGTAAAAATCAATAATTAATGTTTTAATAATACGAAAGTTTACTAATTTTTAGTTTATTTCATTCTAAACCCAAAAGATGGATATTACATCCGTATTATATCCCCTTTTGATTTTTTGATTTAAAACGTAGACCAGTACTATTTTTATTATGCTTTGTAGATCTACCTTTTACCCTCTCTCTCCACATTTTAAATGAAGATTCCTTCATGTTTTCTCTCATGATTTTTCTTACATCATTCTCCTTGAGACCAAACTGAAACTCAATTGCCTCAAATGGAGTTCTATCCTCCCATGCCATTTCAATAATTCTATCTATCTCAGCTATTGTAAACTTCACTTCCAAAAAATTAATTCTCTACGGTTATCATTTTAATAATATAGTTCTCTAAGTTAGATCCTAGTTAACTTATATGAAAAATCTATTTCTGGCTTCACTGATCACCCTCTCACATCATTTAACATAAATAATTTTTAACAAAAATTAAGAATTTTTAACATTTCATGTTCATTTATTGAAAATATTTAGAATTTTAGAATAAATAATTAAAAAATGAACAAAAAAGGCCTGCCATTCTTTATTCTTATCCTGATAGCAGTTATATCACTAATTTATGTTGACACGAACTTAATTACTGAAGACGATTATTTATATGATAATGGCGATACAGCTTGGGTTCTAGTATCTACAGCTCTTGTGCTTATAATGACTCCTGGTTTAGCTTTCTTTTATGGTGGCATGGCTGATTCTAACCCTCACAAACTGGATCAGTCCTATTAGAGTAAATTCTGAAGATGAAAACATTGGGCTCGATAAAAGCCAGCACGACGAAAGTCTTTAATTAAATAACTAGCAGCACGCGCAATCAGAGCCGCATGAGCATGCCTGATTACAATTACAATTATCACAATTACATTCCATAAAGTTAAATTTAAGCATAATTATTGAGTAATTCAGTTAACAACCCTTGTACGATTATCAAATACTGGGTTATATTGACAAATTAAAACTTTCTTCTTTTTAGTATAATTTAGTCTCAAATTTCAATTGTTTTGAAAAATATTTTCCACTTTCTAAACCCAATCAATTGGTGGAGAGCATACGGTTACCAGAGAGCTAGCCAGAAGTATGATAAGTCTTCATATGACCTTGAGCTTCATCTTTATTCAAAACTATTAAGTAACGATATGCTTCATTATGGTTATTTTTCGGATCCGACTATAGAACCTGAGGAGATTTCAATAAAAAATATTGAAGATGCTCAAATCCTGTACTCCCAAAAAATCATAGATCAAATCACGCATACTAAAGACAGTATTTTAGACGCAGGATCTGGAATGGGTGGCCTAGCAAAGATTATGATTCAAAACAATTTAAATGTTGATGTTCTGACTCCAAATAGCAACCAAATCAGTCACATAAGAAAAAACTATCCTGAGTTAAAATATTACCATTCAAAATTTGAAAACTTAGATTCAAGAAATAAATATAAGACGATTATCCATTCTGAATCTCTGCAGTACATTGATCTTAATAGTGCATTTGAAAAAGCATCGTCAATAATACTTGAAAAGGGAAAATGGATAATCACAGATTATTTTAGAATCACGGATGAAGGAGTTAATAAAAGTGGTCACAGATTAAAAGATTTTAAGGAAAAAGCTAAGGCTCACAGCTGGGAAATAACTTTAGAAAGAGACATTACCAAAAATATCCTTCCTACACTTAAATACATAAATATGTATGCCACGAGGTTTTTATTTCCACTCAAACACTTTGCATTTGAAAAGCTGCGCTTTAAGCGCCCCAAACTTTTTTTCATGACTCAAAAGTTAAGAGATTCCGTTGATCAAAAAATAGAAAAAGAAATGGCGTCTATCGACTTTTTAAAGTTTCAAAAAGAAAAAAAATACATGCTTTTTGTCCTAGAGAAGACTAATTAACCTTCCTGGAGCACTCAATATTTACCCAATCAAAATCTGCATATGACTTTCCTTTCCCGAAATTTGTGGATCCATATAGTCCCAAATATGCCCCTGTATATCCATGACTTAATAAAGCATCCTTCTCCACTTTATAAAAATCAGTATGATCTTTTTTATTATTTGAGGAAAATTTGAAATTATAAACTCCATCAACTGATTCAGCAGACAAAAAAATATTACCATTATACCCCTTTAATTCAATAACCTTTAAAACCTTAGTCCCCAATTTTTCTGATTTCCTTACAAGACTCAAAAACTCAACCCCTGATTTTCTTAAGACCGTAAATTTTATATAAGCGTCATCTTTTTGAAATATGGAGATACCAGACTCTTCACCATCTTTTAATGGCATAAAATGCATTTTCGTTGAAAAAGAAAAAGATGTCTCCCTCTGCCTCACACCAATAAGACTATATTGTTTTCTAAGTCCAAAAGTCTGAGAGTCGAGATGCAGGCGCAAAAAACCTTTTCTCTCTTTTAAAGAGAAGATTTTATCCTTGGGAACACGTCGAAAGTTCCACTCTAGTTTTAAATTATCAGACAAAAAATCATCAAAAAAAGAGTAATCTGTATTTTGATATGTATTTTGAATAATTAAGGGAGATTCCTCATCTACCCTACCCGTACTCGGAGATACAACGGGCAATTCGTGAATTAGAGGCTTCCAAACCCCTTGACTGTTTTCAACCCATCGCAAAGTAGCTTCCTGCCACTCAACAGGCATTAAAAAAGTCTCTCTTCCCATATTGCTAGCCCCGTTTATTTCATTACGTATTCCTAGACAAACCATTGCCCAACTGCCATTTGATAACTCAACCAAATCCCCATGACCCGTGCTATTTACCCAATTATCATTGGATAAATGTCGTGAGGTAAGAATAGGGTTTTTTGGATTTGATTCAAATAGACCAGTTATGGAATCACTAATTGCGATCATAACAGAATGATTACGAGACGTTCCACCTTCAGCGACCATAAGATAATATTTGCCTTTTCTCTTGTAAATGTGTGGGCCTTCTACGCAACATCCTCCGCACGCTCCTGCCCATACCGTATATCGACTCCCTATTAACTTCCAATTTTTGAGATCTAACTCCTGAACCCAGATCTCCCCAATTCCATCTGCATTCATGTCTCCGGGTGCATGTGTTCCAACAAACCAGACAGTTCCATTGTCATCAAAAAATATATCCGGGTCAATACCTGGTGCATTATCTATAACATGAGGGCTTGACCAAGGCCCTCTCGGATTATTAGCAGTAATAATAAAATTTATCATCTCTGATTTTTTTTCTGAATCCAATGGGCTATATACATTCGTAGAAATTATGTAATAAATACCCTCATTGTAACGAATTGAAGGGGCGTGAACCCCCCCCTCCTGTTGAACATCATAAAGATTAATTGAAGAATCTATGTTGTTATGATCCAAACCATACCCAATCAGTTCCCAATTTATTAAATCATCACTTTTATGGATAGGTAATGCTGGAAAATACTCAAAAGAGGAATTAACGATATAAAAATTATCGTCGACCCGACAAATCGAGGGATCTGGGAAACTACCGGGTATTATTGGGTTCTTGTAAGTCTGAGCGGTCAAGTCACAGAAAAAAAATATGAAGGCTATAAAACAAGGCAGAGACAGATATTTATTCATTTTTATTTTTACTTTGACTCAGTTAGCTTATTCAATATTATCACAAGCCCTCAAAAGAGCTTAGCGTATATTTATCCAAACCTAAGTAAATTTGTATTCAAATCCTTTAATCGCTACTGAAAAATTTTATAACATGCCTTGTCCAATATCTCGAATTAGCATTCTCATACTTTTAGGCATCCTACTGACTATTTTTACTTTTGATAGCGCAGGACAACAAAGATCCGTTCTTGAGAAAAAAAAAGGATTTAGAGATATCAAATTACGTTCAAACGTTGAGGATTATGATTTCCTAACCCTTGCAACTGAAGGAGGACTATCCTATGATATGGAATTTCTTGATATCGATCAAGAAAATGTAGTTTCAGAAACACGTCAATTTGAAAATGTAAATACAAAATATGATGAGGTGGATGTTTACTATGTGAATCCGGGGACAGAAAATTATCAAACAATTGATGGAGGGAACTTATCGAAAATATTTATCTCAACAATTAATTCTCAGATATACAAAATAACCTTGTTTGCAGAGTCTCAATCCATTGTTATTCCAAGAGTTTTTAAAACAGTCTACGGGCATCCCAAATTCTCAACAAAAGTGGAAAAAGGCCATTTTGATAGATACATATGGGGCGGAAGGCATACGGGGCTGGTAATGACCGCGGTTCTTGATGATCAAAAATATAGAAGGGTTGGTTATCGGATCGTTTACACAGATTTTAAGCTTCAAAATGAAGTACGCAACCTTGAGAAAGTAGAAAAACAAAAAAAGCTTCAAGAAATCAGAGATAGATACTAAAAGATGCGTGTCAAAATTTACCACGTAGATGCTTTTACGGAATCATTATTCCAAGGCAATCCAGCCTGTGTAGTCCCACTAGAATACTGGCCTTCTGATGACTTACTATTAAAAATCGCTAAGGAAAACGGGTTACCAGAAACAGCTTTTTTTATCATAAAAAAAGATTTTATTCACCTTCGATGGTTTACGCCTGATCTAGAAATGGATCTTTGTGGTCATGCAACTTTAGCGGCGGCATTCTGCATTAAAGAAATTCTCAAATATTATAGTGATACGATTGTCTTTGAAACATTAAGTGGAAAATTGACGGTAACACAAAGCGAAGGTTTACTTCATTTAAATTTACCTTCGCGTAGACCTGTGCCTTCAGCTTTGCCAAAAGTGATTAAACAAGCCTTAAATATCCAACCCAAGGAAATCTTGAAATCCAGGGACTTCTTTCTTGTATATAATTCGCAAAAAGAGATTGAGGATATTGTTATTAACCGTCAAGAATTTGATAAAATCGATCTCAGTCCTGGTGGTGTAATTGTTACAGCCCAAGGAGATACCCATGACTTTGTATCTAGATATTTTACTCCGCAAGCGACAATCTTAGAAGACCCAGTTACCGGATCAGCTCATTGTAGCCTTACTCCATTTTGGAGTGATCGTCTGCAGCGCAAGAATCTTATTGGCAAGCAATTATCAGAACGGTCCGGCATTTTATATTGTGAGGATAAAAAAGATCGAGTAATCATATCAGGGAAAGCCGTTTTATATTCTCAAGGAGAAGCTCTATTACCTTCCGATCATATTTAACAAGAATTTGACAAAAAAAAAGTCTCGTTGAATAACGAGACTTTTCAAAAATTCTTCTTTTTACTAGATCATGCAAATCTCTTCATTGACCAGGCAATAACTGCGCCCATAATAACTCCCATTACAGCAGTTAAACCAGCATCTAAAGCAACATATTCATAAGAAACGATATTAGTAACTGAAACCATTTGAAGATCCACCATCAACCATATTAATACACTAAAGACAGCACCAAAAACAGCACCTTCTGATAAAGTAACAATATTTAAACGACCGAATAAGTACACAAAAGCCACAAGCTGGATAATTCCAACAAGAAACCCTGATGCTATATCCGGAGTTTCTCTCACAGCCTCTGGAAATGCTTGATGCCAGGTTTCAAAGGTTGGAAGGAATACAAGAGTACCGAATAGCCCACCCAGGACCATGAATAAGACAAAGGCTATTAAAAAAGAAAATATATATTTTTTTTGCATTTTTTTGATTTGTTTAGGTTCAGAAGCGAAAATAGTAATTATCCACGATAATTTGTTGATATAAAAATCTGGATGAATAAAATGGGGTTTGCAAACAATTAACTTAGATGCACTAACCAAAACACAAAAATCTAATGGAAAATGACCTCTTAATACCTACTATTCTGGTTGTAGCTATAACCGGACTGTGCATCTATGGATTGATATCAAAAAAAGTGGTTTTAATGCGATGGGGATTATTTATTTGGGCTTTAATCGCAATTGCTGCCAATCTGGGTGAATTCTTTCAGAATCCTGCATCTACGATGGTAGTGGTTTTATTTATGTGCCAAACTATTTTAATGGCTCCGTTTTGGAGCGAACCCTTCGATGCATCGAACAAAGCGGTTTACTTAGCGGCAAAACGGCTTACATTAATTCTAGTCACTATTAATTTATTCTTTTGTGCTATTGGTTTTGTTGAAATGGACTGGGGAAGTGATCAACCCACATCTATACCAATACATGTTTGTCACGGAATTGTAGCAGCCATTGGACTAATGATGTTCTCTAGGTTAATGTCTGGAAATGTAGAAGTAAAATAACCACACTACAGAACTAAAAAAGCCCGCATATAGCGGGCTTTTATGTTTAAATGCTTTTCGAGTTTCTAGTCCTCTATCATTCACTGATCATTCAAAACCTGAAACATCGCAGAAAAATCTCCATAAACCATATTTATTGAAATCTTACCATCTTCATTAAAATCAAAAGATTCGTAAAGCTTAATAGTTGCCTCTCTTGAAGGCTTATCATCTGTTGGTTTTGTGGTAAGTCTCCACTGACTGTAATATCTTACAGAACCATTCGGCTCTCCAGTCTCGGCTAAGACACCAGGCAACAAAACTGGTTCAATTATAAGTTCTGCATCGTATGCAGCAGAAAAACTCGCACGCGAATCAATAAACTCGGTTAACGTAACAGTGTCTTTTTTTGCGCGAAACGCAGTGTTGATGCGATAAAAATCGTCTGCGAATATCGAATAGTCAACGTTACCGCTTTGGAGACCCTCAATATATGCTTTGACTGTCTCACAGTTCTCTTGGAATTTTTGCTCCAATATCATTGCAGCATGAGCATGAGCATCATGTTCTGATGTGTTGTTTTGGCAAGAGGCAGTTAGGAGCCCAACCGCGCAAAAGGCATAAATTATTTTTTTCATAATATAGTTTGTGTTTGTATTAATTTGAAACAATACTAGTTAAAAATGTTCATATTTCAGTGTAAATACCCTTGTTTTTGTTTAAACCACTAAAAAGTATCATGTTTATAACATTGCTCTAGGTATTTTTCGTCATATTTGGGCTCTTAATCAATAAAAAACACAATTTTATGAAAAAAGTAATTTTTATATTAATGATCACTCCTTTAATGATGTTTGCTCAGACAAAAAAAAGTGGAGTATTATATTCAAGTCATCCTGCACTTGATGTTGTTAATAGCATGTATAAGTCTTTTATAGATGGAGACATTGAGTCATACGGAGACCATTACGCAAAAGATGTCAAAATTTGGACTAATGGTGACTATTCAGAATCACGAGGACTCGAAGATGACTTAAAGTCAACGGAATGGTGGATGAAAAACTTTGTGATTGATATTAGCAGAAAAGGTGTTGGAACTCCAGATGTAATAAAATATAAAGGAGATAAAACAGGTACTTGGGTCTTTGACTGGACAGATTTTATAGCTGTGAATAAAAATTCCGGGGATACTGTAAGAACCACATTTCATGATGAATATTTGGTTTCACCTGAGAATAAAATAGTTAAATGGTTTACGTATTACGATACAGAGTCATTTTACTCACAAATCCAAAACTCTTTTGGGGCCCATAGAAATGGAATAGTCTATGATGAGCATCCTTTCATTGAAAAATTAAAGGGCTTGGTAGAGGCCTATGAACGTGGTGATGCAAGTAAAATGGCGACATTTTTCTCTCCCGATGCTAAATTTTACAAAAAAGGAGGCGGAGATACAGAGAACTATAGTAAAATCAGCCTAACAGAAAGATTTCAATTGTGGGAAAAAGGAATTGGAGGATCCATTGCTAGAAGAATGGAAGTATACGGCTATCCCGATGCTATTCGCTATGAAAAAGGTGAAGGAGGATGGGAAGTCCTCTCATGGTGGAACCACATGAGTGTAACAAAGAAAGGTGAAGAGACAACTGAAAAAAGAGATTTCATTCACTTAAGCCATTCCTTTGACGATGAAGGGAAAATTACTCGAGAAGTTTTATGGGTTGAATAAAACCTGAATAATTATAATAAGGGCCTTCATTTGAAGGCCCTTTTATTTTCTTCGTTTCGGGCTATTACCCTTGTGATTTCGGGAAAACTTTGGAGGCTTAGTTTTAACTTTCTGATTACTCTTAGACTTTTTGTTATTTCTGTTATTTTGCTTTTTCACCTTACTTTTAGGTCCTTTGGGCTCATTTTCTGATTTCGAAAATTGCGTAGCACTATATATCATTTGAATCTCCTTATCCGA
>TARA_B100001057_G_scaffold286707_1_pt1 | contig 11815 bp, 14 predicted proteins | sample TARA_B100001057 | Tara Oceans TARA_B100001057 (sample SAMEA2621839) | marine metagenome | biome: marine biome (ENVO:00000447); feature: surface water layer (ENVO:00002042); material: "saline water (ENVO:00002010), including plankton (ENVO:xxxxxxxx)" | depth 5 m | reverse complement strand
GGTGATTTGTTCAATATTTCACTAAACTGTAAATCATAGTTTTTGTCCACGATATCAAAGTCTTGATAATCCTCAATTAAAATCAGTTGGGTCAATGATAGCTTTGCGAGAGTTAGTGCGTTTTCAGCATCAATAAGAGATTTTTCAGCACTTGACTTATTCGCTTCAATCTCATATAAATCACCAACTGGTAAAACACCATTTTCAATTAACTCCTGAGCTTTTGATAAGTCTTCAATCGATAAATCATATTGAATTTTTTGAACCTTTAGAAGTTCTTTATTGAATAGAATTTGAAGAAACGAATTGGCAACTAAGAGTGAAATATTTTCCCTCATATCATCCAATTGGAACTTATTTGATAAGATATTCAAATTTGCCAAATGAAGTTGTTTGATATTTTTTAAACCATTCAAAATATCGACATTAACATTTAAGTTCATTGATGTAAATTGAGTAGTAACATTTTCTAAAATTCCTGTTGTAATATCTTGATTCAAACCTATGTTCCAAGAGTGGGAACTACCAATATTTAAGTTCGGAATGAAATTTCCGATTGCATTTTTTTTGTTTATTTCTGAATCTGCAAAATTTAACTCAGATTGTTTTATAGATATATTTTTTTCTAATGCTCTTTCAACACATTCTTTTAATGTCCACTGTTTCTGTGCAGTTGCACTTGCAGTAAAAATTAATAATACTAATAATAAAAATTTTTTCATTTTCTATCTATCTAACTTATACTCATCATCAACATCTTCAACCTCTCCTCTTTTTATAGGCTCAGTCTTATTCCAGACCTTAATTTTGTCATTAAGACTAACCCCAGATAAAACTTCAGCGAAGACTCCATCTGAAATTCCTATTTCAATCTTTCTTTTTTCGAAATTTTGGTCAGAAATTTCAATTTCTACGAACGCTTCTTTTGTTTTGTTATCAAACTGAAGTAAATATTCATCTATTGCCAATACATTTTCTTTTACTTTGGTGACAATAGTAGCATTTGCACTGTAGCCAGCTCTTATAATATATTCATCATCCAAGTAAACTTCTCCCTCAATTTGGAATTGAATTGCTCCTGCAACTTCAATACCTTTTGGTGCTATTAGAGTTAACTTAGCTTCATATACTTTGTCTTCAATTGCTCCAATTTCTATTTTTAATGGCAAACCCGTTCTAAGCTTACTAACCTCTCCCTCATCAACTCTACCCTCAAAAATCATTTTATTTAAATCTGCAACAGTAGCTATTGTAGTTCCAGGATTAAATGTATTAGCTTCAATTGCTTGATCACCTTCTTTAACAGGTACCTGTAAAATTGTTCCAGAAATTGTTGATCTAACATTGGTGTTAGTTAATGCGGAACCTCCGATTGACCCAAGTCTTATTATTTGAAGGTCCGATTTTGCATTCTCCAAATTTTGTTTGTCCTGATTAAATCTCAACTCAATTGAATTAAAATCTTGCTCTGAAATTATACCCTTTTCAAAAAGTTTTTTATTTCTGTAATATTCTTTTTCTGAATTTTTAAGGATTATTTGCGTTGTTTTAACTCTTCCCTCTGCACTATTAAGTGTTTGTTCATTGGGAATTACTTTAATCTTTGCTAATAAATCACCTGCTTGAACTTGATCACCCTCATCAACATATATTTCCTGAATAATCCCACTAATTTGAGGAACAATATTAACCTCATCTTCAGGAACTACGCTTCCAGTAGCCACAATTTTATCTTCAATTGTTTTATTTTTTAATTGTTCTGTTTCATAAGTAATTGCCGACCGACTATTGGTCTTAATATAATAGGCTATCGAAAATAACAAGCCCAATGCTATTAAGACAAATCCAATATTTTTTATGTTTTTCATATAATTATCAAAATTAAAATTATTCTTCTCTCAACGCCTCAATTGGCCTAATTTTTACTGCTTTTTGAGCTGGTATCATTCCAATTAAAGATCCCAAAGTTATCATCAGAAATAAAGCTCCAAAAATAAATCTCAATGGTACTGTAGGATTTGTATAAGGGAAATCTGTTAGATCCTTTGTTCCATAATTTATTAAAAATAAGACTATTGTTGCCAGGATGATTCCAATTATTCCAGCAATTAAAGTTAAAAATATGGATTCGATAAGAATCTGATTTCTAACCTGTCTAGGTGTAGCTCCTAATGCCCTGCGAATGCCAATCTCTTTTGTTCTTTCGTTAACAGATATTAATAATATATTTCCAATACCAATTACTCCAGCTAATATTGTAACCAGACCAACTATCAAAGAAAGAAATGATAAACCGTTTACAAAATTTAGAGTATCCTTAAATACTTTACCTAAATTGAAAGCTCCTAAACCTTCATCATCATTTGGGTTTATATTATGAATGTCTTTTAAAACACTTTTCACTTCCTTTTCAACTTTTACAACATCAGCATCTTTATAAGCAGACATCATAAAGAAACCTACATTATCTCCAGAGTTAAATAAATCCTTAAAAGTCACAAAAGGAATGTATATATCACCATCATCTCCGAATCCACCTCCTTGTACAAATTTGTGAACACCAATTACTTTAAATGTAATACTATTAATAGCAATATATTTACCAATGGGTTTTTCACCTTTTTCAAAAAGCTCTTTTAATGTTCTCTCTCCTATGACGCATACTTTTCTTGAAAAAGTCATATCGTTTTCATTTATAAACCTTCCTCCATCATAAACTTTTGATGTTGCAATCTTAATATATTCTGGATATTCTCCGTAAATGGCATAAGTACCTGTCTTTGATCCGCGAACTACATTACCGCCTGAGGATCCAAAAACACCTCTCACATTTCTTGGTGCAATAAATTCAATTTCTGGAACTCTTTTTTTAATTATTTCAACATCTCCAACTTTAAGTCGAATACCTCTACGAGCCTTGTATCCTTTATATGGAAGTGATGTATATTGACCCCACACAAATAAACTATTGGATGAAATTGATGCAAAAGCTTTTTCGAATCCGTTATCTAAACCTTTAGCAGTTCCCGAAAGGGTAATGAAAATAAAGATTCCCCACAAAACTCCAATCATGGTGATTGCAGTTCTAACCCTATTTTTACTGATAGATCCAAATATTTCTTGCCATGTATCTTTCTCAAATAACTCTTTCATTTATTTTTCATTTAATGCTTTAATTGGTTTGATCATTGCAGCTTTCTTAGCTGGAAGATATCCAGCTAATGCTCCAAAAAACACTAACATAAGTGTTGCAATAATAGCAAAATTAAAATCAACATATGGGTCGGTAATAAAGTATACTTTTTCTAATTTATCTCCAATTGATGAAAGAAGTAGCACGCCAAAAAAAAGTCCCACATAGCCTGAAATCGTGGTTATAAAAATTGATTCTTGTAAAACAAGTGCAATTATAGAATTTGGGGTAGCCCCAATAGCTTTTCTTATTCCAAATTCCTTGTTTCTCTCTTTAATTACAAAAACCATAATATTAGAAATTCCAATTATTCCTGCAAACAAAGTTCCTATTCCAATAAAAATTATCATATAATTTAAGGCGTCTGAAAATTGTTCATTTTGTTGCATATCATTGGAGGCGCTTCTTACAGAGATTCCTTTTGGGTCATTAGGGTCAATCTTTTTTTTACTCTTTAAATATTTTTTAATATTTTTTTCAAATTCAATTGCGCCATCATAACCAATATCTGGATTGTATGATACTATAATTTGGTCAACCTCATCTGAACTTTTCAAAATTGATTGAAGTGTTGTGTAAGAACAATAGATCATTCTTTCCTCATTATCTCCTCCATCGTCTTGAAAAACTCCAATAACTTTCCAAGATCTCCCTCCCCCATTTACAAATTTCCCGATTGGATCTGCATTTCCAAATAAATCTTGCTTTACAAGTCTTCCAATTACAACATTTCTTTCTTTGTTAAAAATATCCGCCTCATTTATATATCTACCGTCCATAATAACTGTCATTTCATTGAACTGATGGTGTGGACCTACTCCCCTGACAGTGTAATTGTTTGATTTTAATCCATATCCCACCTCACTTGAAATAGTAATCCTTGGTGTAATGCCATTTATAAAAAAATCAAATTTATTTTGAATGTCTTCCAAGTCTTCATTTTTAAACCTAATTCTTCTATTTGATTCATAACCAGCGTATGGCTTGGATGTTCTACTTCCATTAATCCATATCGTATTCAATTGATCGTCTTTAAAATACTTTTCGAATGTATTTTCTAGACCGTTGGCAAGACCAAATAGCATGATGAAAATAAAAATGCCAAGAGCAACAGTAAAGCCAGCCAAAAAGGTTCTTAATTTATTTTTTTTTATAGTTTCAAAAATCTCTATCCAGCGATCTTGATCAAACATTTATAAAACTTTTTGATTTATTTTTTTATCCTCGACTATTATACCGTCTTTAAGCTTGACAATTCTTTTACACATCTTAGCAATGTCTTCCTCATGAGTAACTACTAGAATTGTTTTACCAGAGTTATTGATTTTTTGAATTAGAGACATTACTTCTGTAGATGTGTTGGAGTCTAGTGCCCCCGTGGGTTCATCAGCTAATAAAACTTTGGGTTTTGAGACCATTGCCCTAGCAATTGCTACTCTTTGCTTTTGACCACCTGATAACTCACTGGGTAAGTGAGATGCCCAATTCTTTAGACCAACATTATCTAAATAATCGAGTGCTGTTTTTTCTCTTTCTTTTCTTTTTACTCCCTGATAGTACAACGGTAGTATAACATTGTCAACTGCTGATTTATAATTAATCAAATTGAACGATTGAAAAACAAAGCCCAAGAATTTATTTCTATAATTAGCAGCTTTTGTTTCGTCCAAATCTTTAATTAAAATGTTATCAAGTTCATATGAACCCTTATCATAATTATCCAACATTCCAATAATGTTTAATAGAGTTGATTTGCCTGAACCAGATGAGCCCATTATCGCAACCAATTCTCCCTCACTGACAGAAAAATTTATTCCTTTAAGAACGTGAAGGGAATTAGATCCCATATTATAAGATTTATGTAAATCCTTAATGTTAATCATTTAAAATTTTGATTTCCAAATTATCGTAAAAGGTAGCATAGGATGTTGATATATATGGAGCTAAAATCAAAAATCCAAAAAAGAGTGTGAAAATACTAAGTATAATCCAACCAATAAAGCTAAGCTGAAGAAGTAAAAATTTTATCTTATTTGTATGCATCAAACTCCAACTCATTGTAATGGCTTCTAAACCATTTTTTGGTTTGCCATCCGCCAATAAGTAATAGGCCTGTGAAATACCTAAACCAACAATAGTACAAGGCAGTAAAACAATAAATAGAAAAGAAAAAAATAAGGAACTTGCACTAAAGCTTGCGAGCTCAGGGTCGAGGCTGTAATTATAATCATATGAGTAAACTTCAGAGCCAGCTTGATTAAGTGAATTCATAAACGAATTGAACATTTCTATCAATGAGCCAACTGGTTCAAAACCGCCAAACATCACAAATGCCCAGAATACTATACAAATGATAAAAATAACCGTAATTATTAAACCGCTTACTAGATAAGTAATAATTGAGTCTATTATCATTTTTTTTGATTTAAAAGGCATAAATAAATCTTCGATCTCTGCTTTTTCATTACGTGCAATTTTTAAAAAAAAGAGACAGTAACCAACATATAACGCACCAGTAAGAAATATTTGAAATAAAAAACCAATAAAGGGTAGTGAGCTGATTGCGATTGATACAATAAAAAATAAAATTATTGCACCAACTGCAACACCTAAATCTTGCTTTAAGTTGTTCCAAGCTTTGGATCTAATTGATGTGTTTGATGGCATAATGTAAGGTGGCAAAATTAAGAATTTAAATCAATAAATACCTTGATTTTTACTGATTTAAGACAAACTTAAATTAAGAAGGTTTATTTTTTTTTGAAAAATTTAATGTATATAATATAAGCCGTAAGTGCGGCAAGAACATAAGGGATAGCCATCAGGTATATAATGCCATCGTTTAAACTTTCAGCGGTTTTTTCATCAGCTCCAGATTCTAAAACAGCTTTACACATAGAACATTGTATTGACTTAAGCATTAGTAGTATGGAGATATCATTAAATAAACAACAACACCAGTTATAGCAACATATAACCAAATGGGGAATGTTGCTTTAGCAATTTTTTTATGTAATTTAAAGTTTGCCTGAACAGCTCTGCTGTAACTAGTCAAGACTAGGGGAATAACAGCCACAGACAATATAATATGTGTAATCAAAATAAAGTAATAGGTATATGCAATGAACCCTTCTCCACCAAATGGAGTTGGATCTGTTGTCATGTGGTAAGATATGTACATTACTAGAAACATTAATGAAAGTGAAATGCACACTTTTATTAAGTATTCATGAACTTTTCGATTACCATTCTTAATATAATAGACGGCAGTTATTAATAACACGGCAGTTAATCCGTTTATTAAGGCATAAACTGGTGGTAAAAAAGTTAACGGTTCAATAAAGGGTAAATTATCAAGTAGAATAATTGGATCGTTGTTCGGAATTCGCATATCAAAGATTAGTTTGTTTTGATCCCACTTTGTAAACAACAATAGCGCAACAACAATTGGAACCACTGCAGAAACAATCCAGATCAATATATTATAAAGCTTATTTACCTTAGCCATTTTCTAATAATATTTTAATATCTTCTTTAATCATATCAATACCTTGAAATTTATTTCCAACTGACGTAATTCCTAAATAATAAACAATCGGATTGCCGTTACTATCTCTTCGAGAGCGAATGTATCCATTTTTATCAATTAATGCAAAAAACCCTTGGTGTTCAAAACCACCTGCTACAGCTGGATTTACAGCTGAAAAAATATTAAACCCACTGTTTGATAATTCATACACAGAATCAACAGCTCCTGTTAAAAAATGCCAATTTTTTGACTTAACCTTTAATCTTTCAGCATACTCTTTTAAGACAACCGGAGTGTCATTAATTGGATCAATAGTAAATGAAGCAATACCAAAATCACTCCTATCCCCAAACTCTTCATCTAATATTCTCATATTCTGATTCATTTCAATACATATTGAGGGGCATGTAGTGAAAAAAAACTCAGCAACATAAACTTTACCATTGTAATCTTCGTTGGATACGTATAAATTATCTTGATTCTTAAATATAAAATCTGGGACTCTTCGAGCTTCTCCATTTAATTTAACATAAGCTAATTTGGAATCATTACTGACTTCTTTTGTTCTACTAGAATCTATAACAGTTTCATTTTTTAAACGATTATAAATTTTTGGTAAAAAAATAAATCCAAAAACAATAATAATTATGAAGGATGCTATAGTAAGATTTTTTTTCACTAGTTATTAAAAATATTATTCTTTTTTAAAGCAAGTCTGTATTCAGCTAAGATAATTTTAATATCATCTACCATATAATTATTTAATTCAGCAACAGAACGTATATCGTATCCAAACTTTATGCCATCTAAATCGTTTCTTCCACGAAGGAAACCATTTTTATCAATTATAAAAACATAGGGAGAACCACCAAATTTATCAAGTTCTAGATTTGTATTTAAACTTTTAAAAATATCTTTTGTGTCTTCAGAATCCTGAAATAAAAAAAACCATTTTGTCATTTCTGTATTTGTACCAGTGCTTAATTGACCAACCAAATCCTCTATTTGCTTTTTAATTTCAGTTGGACCTAAAGCAATGAATTGAAAATCGTTAAACTCATAAAATCTTTTATAAATTTTTTGATTAAGGTTTAATATATCACCCTTTTTAATCTCAATATTATTGCCAAGAAAAATTAAAATTGAGATTTTTTTATCAAAAGTTTGTTCGGAGAATGTATTGACATTTAAAACGTCTTTTTCTAATATTGGAAGTTTAGCAAAATTATTTATTCCCGAGGCAAAAAACAAATACGCTACAAGAGGCAATACGAAAAGGATTGTAAGAACAAAATACTTTTTCAATGAGATACTATTAAAAGTTCCAACTAACGAAGCTTTCGTACATTACATCGTAAATGTAATTACCCTCAACGAGAAATATAAAAGCAGCGTATGCTATTAAAAATATTAAAGTAATAACAACTGAGGCTTGTAAACCAAATGTTTCATCTCTCATGTGCATAAAATCCCAGGTAATATAATATGCCTTAACAAGTGTAAGAATTACAAAAATCCAGTTAATTAATTTCATAGAGAGAAATGTATTCATTAAAACCTGTGGTTTGATGATTCCCAATGCAACCTCTACGGCAGTTACAATTGAAAGAAAAATTAGTACTCCCCAAATTTTTTGGACATTAGATTTGAACTTAATCATACCCCTAAAAATTTCTAACTTGTGATGATTGTCTTGTCCCATAATTAAACCAAATAAAAAAATGTAAAAACAAAAACCCAAACTAGGTCAACGAAATGCCAATATAACCCTACTTTTTCTACCATTTCGTAATGGCCTCTTTTTTCATATGTACCTAGTAGAACATTTATAAAAATTATGATATTGATAACAACCCCAGAGAATACGTGAAAACCATGAAAACCTGTTATGAAGAAGAAAAAATCAGCAAACAATCTATTACCATACTCATTTCTTATGAGGTTTGCTCCTTCAACAACAAAAACTGCCTGAGATACCTTCTGCTCTGACTCCTCTCTAGATAGAATAATTTTATGACCTGTTTCATCAATTTTTTCAGATTTAACTAGAATGTTTTTATTAGCCGCAAAACCCTGATTAACCTCTTCTACAGAATATGAAGGTAGAGAAGATTCTGTGCGATACCATAAACCATTATTTTTTTGGTGTTTTTCGCGGTACTCGGGTATTTCTACAGCAAAATCTTTTAATGCAATTCTTTTATTAGAATTATTTGAATCAACAAACTGTATAATTTGACCACCCTTAGTCTCTAAAGCACCATATTCTCCTTTTATGAAGTTTACCCACTCCCAAGCTTGTGAACCTACAAAAATAGCACCACCAATAATTGTCAATAACATATAAACTGCTACTTTATTTTTATTATTGTTATGACCAGCATCAACTGCAAGCACCATCGTTACGGATGAAAAAATCAGTATAAAGGTCATCAATGCTACATAATACATCGGGGCGTCAACACCATGCAAAAAAGGAAAGTGATGAAAAACCTCATCAGCGATTGGCCATGAGTCTATATTCTTGAATCTAGAGAAACCATAAGCAACTAAAAATCCTGTAAATGTGAGAGCATCTGAGACAATAAAAAACCACATCATGAGCTTTCCATAACTAGCATCAAGTGGTTTTGAACCACCATCCCAATTGTTTTGAATTTCCGAGGAGGAAATTGAAGAACTCATTAGTTTTAAATTTGTTGTAAAATTAAAAAAATTTTATCCAAAAAAATAGAAAAAGGAAAACAAATAAAGCCACAAAAAATCTAGATAATGCCAAAAGTTTGAGCCTAAATTAAATCCTAGATTATTTTTGATATATTTACCTTTTTTAATATTGACCATTATAACAGATAAGACAATAAGCCCAGCTACTAAATGAACAATATGTAAAAATGACAAAACATAAATAAATGAGGTTTTAATTGCACTTTGTGCACCTGCAAAATAGTATCCCTGGTCAATAATATTATTAAAACCTATAAACTGAAAAACAATAAATATTAAGCCTAAGATGAATGTGGCTAAAGTCCAATTAAAAACACTATTTATAGATTTTCCACTGGTGAGTTTTCGTTTTGATATTAAAAGGGTTAAGCTACTTAATACAATGATAAAAGTACTATAAAAGAATTCAGACGGCAAGTTAAAGTCCATAGTCCAGTCCGGTCTGCCCTTACTAACAATATAAGCACTAGTAAGTCCGGCAAATGTCATCGTTATACTTAACAAGCCGAATAATAGCATCATCTTTTTTGCCTTAGCTAATTTTTGTTGTTTAACATTTTCAATCATAAGAACTTATCAACTATATAAATTAACTGAACTAATGTTAGATAAAATATGGTATAAATAAATAACCTTTTGGCAGATACAATATTCATTCCATTGTATAAATTAATACCCATAAAAAGCATAATTAACCCAAGAATAAAAATAATTATCGCAGATTCGATTGATAAATAAAGGAGTCCTGTTAATCCAGTAGCTGGAAAAATAGAAATAATTATCATCCAAATTATGTATAGTATTATCTGTAAAGCTGTTTTCTTGTCTCGTTTACCAGTAGGCAACATTACAAATCCTGCTTTTTTATAATCATCATCCAACATCCAGCCTAAAGACCAAAAGTGAGGAAACTGCCAAAAAAATTGGATCATAAAAAGAGTACCAGGCTCTATTCCAAACTGGTTAGTCGCAGCGACCCAACCAAGCATAAAGGGGATTGCCCCTGGAATTGCTCCGACAAAAACTGAAAGAGGTGTTATTGGTTTTAGAGGGGTGTAAACACATGTATAGAGAAAAACAGAAAGTGCTGCAAAAAATGCTGTTTTGTAATTAATTAAATATAAACAAAGCAGGCCTGCCAAAGTCAAAAAAACAGAAATCCAAAATGCATTTGATTTTGAAATATGATCTTTTGGTAAAGGTCTATTCTTTGTTCTGTCCATCATTGAATCTTTATCTTTTTCAATAATTTGATTAAATGAATTTGAAGCACCTACAATACAATATCCTCCAACTAACAATAAAAAAATATTTAAAAAATTTAAGTTATCGGCTGCTATAATATAACCTGCAAGTGCAGAAAAAACTACACTCACGGCTAATCTGGATTTAGTTAAAGACAGGAATATCTTGGAGCTGAAAGTCATTTAAATTTTTTGCAAATTTAAACTAGATAAAAGAATAAACAATAAAATTATTGAAGCTTAAATGTAATGGGTATGCTAAATGGAACCCTCACTGGTCTACCCCTTTGTTTTCCAGGTGTCATAGTTGGAAGCTTACCAATTATTCGTTGAGCTTCTTTTTCAAGGTTTTTGTCAGGACCTCTTGTCCTGATTCCCACAATGGAGCCATCTTTATCAATGATAAACTGTACAAATACCCTTCCCTGAATACCCATTTCTTGGGCAATCTCTGGGTATCTAAAATTTTTATTAATATGTTTTTGAATGTTGGTTTGAAAACATGATCTTCTTTGTGATTTTGGAACTCTTTCACAACCTGGGAATAATGGAACATCCTCGATAATTGCAAAAGGTACATCAATATCAAAATCTTCCTCCATAACTTCTACTTCTTCAACAATTTCCTCCTGATCAGTTTCAGTAGATTCAATAATAGTTTCCTCAATTTCTTCTTCATCTTCAACAACTTCAATAATTTCAGGTGCAGGGGGCGGAGGTGGTGGTGGTGGAGTTTTTATTTGTTCAGTTATAGGTATTTCTTCATCGTCATCTTCATCCACATTAAGTGCTATGTAACCATAACCGTCATCATCATAATTTTTCCACTCTATGGCTCTCCATGAGATCAATAAAACCAAGAATAATCCAATTGCTAGATAGAATGAGCTTTTTTTGTTTAAATCAGCACTAGAATTTTTTTTTGGCGTCATAACGGGCTAAAATAATTTTTTTTTCAATGATACCAAAATAAAAAAACCAAATATAATTCCAAATATATTTGATAGTATATCCAAAAGACTGAATGACCTTCCATAAGGTGAAATAAATTGTAATAACTCTACAAAAGCAGAGAAAACGGCAATTAAAATTAAAATTAGTATATAATTTTTTTTGTTTGCG
>TARA_B100001057_G_scaffold363880_1_pt1 | contig 11818 bp, 14 predicted proteins | sample TARA_B100001057 | Tara Oceans TARA_B100001057 (sample SAMEA2621839) | marine metagenome | biome: marine biome (ENVO:00000447); feature: surface water layer (ENVO:00002042); material: "saline water (ENVO:00002010), including plankton (ENVO:xxxxxxxx)" | depth 5 m | reverse complement strand
AAGTAAATAACAATTTGAATTCCTGCAAGAAAGTAAAACCAAATTTGAAGCCATATCTTAAGAAAAAGCTTTTTTATCATGTCTAAATAATTGACATTATTTATCAAAGGTAATAGGTATTTTGTTTCAAGGTCAAAAAAAAATATCTTTGTTTTGTAAATAACTCTCATGGCCAAAATATTAACTGGCATTCAATCCACAGGAACTCCTCACCTTGGTAATATACTCGGAGCAATTATTCCTGCTATAGAAATGGCAAATTCAACTGATGATGAATCATATCTTTTTATTGCCAATATGCATTCTCTTACTCAAATTAAAAATGAAAAAATTCTTAAAGACAATACATTTTCAACTGCGGCAACATGGTTAGCATTTGGATTAAATCCCAAAAAAACTTGTTTTTACAGACAAAGTGACGTGCCAGAAGTAACTGAATTAGCTTGGTATCTAAGTTGTTTTTTTCCATTTCAGAGATTAAAATTGGCTCACTCATTTAAAGACAAGTCTGATAACTTAAAAGATGTAAATTCGGGACTGTTTTCTTATCCAATGCTAATGTCTGCAGATATTCTTCTTTACGACGCCGACATTGTACCTGTTGGGAAAGATCAACTACAGCATCTTGAAATTACAAGAGATGTAGCCTCAAGATTTAATAATTTAATGGGGGAAACATTTATTATACCTGAAGCTAAAATTCAGGATGATACAAAATATATCACAGGAACAGATGGTGAAAAAATGAGTAAATCAAAAAATAACATCATAGATATTTTTGTAGATGACAAGATGCTAAAAAAGCAAATTATGAAGATTGAAACTCGCAGCTTGTCAGTTGAAGATCCAAAAAATCCAGAAGAATGCAATGTGTTTAGGTTGTATGAAGTTGTCGCTTCAAAAAATGAAGTTGAATTATTAAAACAACAATATTTAAAAGGAGGAATAGGTTATGGAAAAGCCAAAGAACTGTTGTTGGATAAAATTTTAAATCGTTTTTCAGAAAATAGAGAAAATTATTTTAAGTTAGTAGAAGATAGATCTAAGGTTGAAGACCTATTGTCAAAAGGATCTAAGAAGGCAAGAGTTCAAGCCCAAAAAGTTCTTAAAAGAGTTAGGAGTCGTGTTGGTTTTTAGCTGTTTTTTTTTAAATTTACTTAATGAGTATTTTTAAAGATATATCTCACCTTTTACATTCTAATGACTGTGTAATTCTTTCTGATTTTGGCGCTTTTATCCTTAAAAGTAAATCAGCTTACATAGAAAAAAATAAGTTTTTTCCACCAAGTAAACATGTAACATTCAACTCAATGCTCAAAGATAACGACGGTCTTTTAGCAAAATTTATAAGTCAAGAAAGAAAAATATCATATAAAAAATCTCTAAAAATAATATCAGATGAGGTCAAAGTATTAAATGAAAAGTTATCTGAAGAATTAATTTTTGATACTGAATATTTTGGCATTTTTGAATTGAAAGAAAAAAATACTTTAATATTTAATCCTGATTTTTCAATAAATTTTGACAGTTCAGTTTTTGGTTTAAATTCTTTCGATAGGGAACCCATTATTAATGTAAGCACTAAAAAGACTCCAAAGAAAGTTCAATTTGATACAAGTTATTTACTGAAGTATGCGGCAGTTTTTTTATCTGTGCTTGGACTGTCTTATTTTGGTTATTTTAATTACAATGACTATCTAAATAATGAAAAATTAAAAAATATTTCAATAGCTCAAGAGAAAATACTTGAGAATGTGCAAGCGGCAACATTCAATTTAGGAGATCTACCTCCCATCAACATAAATGTTACAGCACCTGTCATTAATGATAACTCGACCTATTATAGTGTTATTGCTGGCGCTTTTAGATCCAAAAGAAATGCAGAGAGGCACCTAAATACTCTAATAATTAATGGATATCAAGCCTCATATACTTCTATAAATCCTAAAGGCCTTTTCAGAGTAGCATATGCAAGACTAAAAACAAGGAAAGAAGCTGCAGAATTAATCTTAAAAATTAAAACTAGTGGACAAGACGCATGGTTATTAATTGAAAACTAATTATCCAACCAATTAGCTGGGTTTTCAGGTTTTAACTCATTGAAAATATTAAACTTTAAAATAGTTTTACCACTTGACTCATTTGTAAACACAATTCCTATTTCATCATTTGCATTTATTTTATCTCCTTTTTTTACAAAAATTGAGGATAAGTTTTGATAATTAGAAATATACTTCCCATGCCTGATTAAAACACCAGGATTACCTCCAGAAAAACCATAGACAGATAAAACTTCACCATCAAAAACGGAGTAGGCAATTGAATTAGGTGAAGTTGCAATTGAAATTCCGTTACTATTAATTGTTGTAGTTCTAACTACAGGGTGGGGTTGGGTACCAAATCTTCTCACAATTATTCCTTCTTTAACTGGCCAGGGTAATCTTCCTCGATTTGCTTGAAAGTTTGATGAAACTATTCTACCTTCAGGAGTAAGAGCAAAATTTGTTGAATTTTTGTTTTTATTTGACTCAGCAATTGCTAGTCTAATCAGTTTTTGAATTTCATTGTCAATTAATATTGCTTTTTTTTCTTTTTCATTTATTTGAGCAGCATAATTCTTTTGATTCTTAAGTAAATTATCATACATATTATCCTGTTGCTTTTTTTCCTTAGACAATGATTTTTTTATTTCCTGATTTTCTTCTATAATTTTTTGCTTTTGATTCTTTCTAATAACCAAGCTATCAACTGTATCTTCTATTTCACTTTGAACTTTTACAATTCTGTCGGCTTGCTTTTTTCTATACTTTGAATACTGTTTAAAATACTGAAAACGTTTAAACGCTTGATTTACATTTTCAGAGGCAAATAAAAACATTAACTTCATTTGAGAAGATCTTTTTTTATAAGAATTGTATATTATCTTTTCATACTCACTTTTAAGATTTATAAGATCAATCTCTAGATCAGCTATTCTATCATTTTTATTGTTTATAATACTAGTTAAATTATTTAGTTGTGAATTGTTAATATTAATCAGTTTATCACGTACAGATATTTTTAGCTGAAGGTCCTCAAGATCGTTAGCCAAATTTTTAGATTTTTTTTTAGAATCAGCTATTAGTATGTTAATTTGACTAATTTCTTTTTTTAGAGAAATTTTTTGAGCTTCCAATTTTTTTTGTCTTGCCTGATAGTCTTGGGCATTCATTTGTATAGCTGAAAGTAGAAGGAAATAAATTAATGTCTTACTTAATAATCTCATCTAGTTTTACACGTTTATAGTCTGATGGTATTTCCATAGGAAAATTAAGGTTTTCTGGAAAATCAAATTGAGAATACTCCAAGTTTATCCTTGTAATTTGATTTCCTTTTATATATGAGATTAATACCTCGCTGGGAACTGTTTTTCCATTAATATTTTTATAGTTTCTATAATTAAATGTTAACAAAGAAGAAAGCAAGGGAATGAAAATTCTTTGCTGTTCAAGCTGAAAGGTTTTTGGATTTATAAAAAGTGTTGTTTGGATCCCTTTTGATGATCTAAGGACATAATAATTTGAATTTTGAATTCTGTCCCATTTACCTTTATTTATATCTATAACTGGGCTTCCAAAAAGAATATTTTGTAGCAAATTGACTGGACTTTTTAGATTCAACAATTTTGATACTTGTGATAGTTCCTCATCAATATAATTTTTTTGAAATTTCTCATAAAAAACAAATCTTTCGTTAGTCATTAGTATTTTAGCAATTGGAACTATCATTGATGCGCTCATCCAAACAATTTCATCCTCTACAGCTCTAAAACTTAAAATAATGTTTTGAGTTAAACGACCATTATCGAATTCAACCTTAACTCTATTCCTAAGATTCTCATATGTAAAATCTGTCTTTCGCGAATTTTTAATAATCTCCGAAATTTCAATTCCCGTTATAGGTAAATCACTTACAATATTTTTTTTTGTTGAACACCCTTGAAATATAAGTAATAAAAGGGCACAATAAAAAATAGCAATAGCTTTATTGGTTGTCTTCATTGTTATTTATTTGTGAATAGTCCCCTAAGAAAATTTCTTTGTTTGATCCATCATAAACTGAATATGCACCAAGTATAGAATTTGTGATATCTGCATTGGAAACTTTTACATTTTTATAGATTAGTGTTGACTCAATATTTGAATTAGATATATCTGTATTATCACCAATTGAAACAAAAGGGCCAATCTCCGAATCTTTTATTTTAACATTTTTACCAATAAAAACAGGATGAATAATTTTAACATTACCCGACTGTGTGAAACTATTATTTTCTTCAGGAATAATTTGAGAGTTCATAATTTTTTTTGCAGACTCAATCAATAATTTAGGGGTGCCACAATCCATCCAAGTTTCTATCTCTTGAGATTTAAATACTTTTTTCTTTTCAATCATTCTTTCAATACCATAATTAAGCAAATACTCTTTTCCTGGACTCAACTTCTCATTTAAATGTATTTTTAACTCATCTCTTATTATTGATATATCCTTAAAGTAATATATGCCAACAACCGCAAGATCCGAAATATACTTTTGAGGTTTTTCAATTAAATCTATAATATTTTTTTTTTCATCAAGGCTTACAACACCATAACTAGATGGATTCTTAACTTTTTTTACCCAAATTATTCCATCTACATTTGGGTCAATTGAAATTTGACCTTGGATCATTGTATCTGCATATGCAATTATAGAAGGCCCTTCTAATGAATCTTCAGCGCACATTATTGCATGGCCAGTACCTAACTGATCTAGTTGTCTATAAACTTTAGTTTTTGCTTTATACTTGTCCGCAATCAAAGTTAAAGAAGTGACAACATCTGAGTTAAAATATGATTCATCTCCCAAAATATAAATGATCTCATCAATTTGTGTTGTAAGCTTTGAATTAATTTGATCTATTAGATGTTCAACTATTGGCTTATCATTAATTGGTAATAGCGGTTTTGGACAAGTCAATGTAAAAGGCCTAAGCCTTGTTCCTTTCCCTGCCATTGGAATAAATATCTTCATCTAGATTATTTAAATCAAAAATACAAAAACTTGTAGGATGCAAATTTATTGTCAAGAGTTTAGAGCCTCAGCACCTCCAACAATTTCTAATATTTCATTGGTTATAGCTGTTTGTCTTGCCTTATTATATGAGAGCTTTAATTGGTCTCTAAGCTCTGATGCATTATCAGTTGCTTTATGCATGGCTGTCATTCTTGCTCCATGTTCACCAGCAATTGAATCAGATATAGATTTGAATAATTGAATAGATAAGGTCTTTGGAATCAATTCCTCAAGAATTTTTTCCTTATTTGGCTCAAAAATATAATCTCCTGAAATTGATTTATTGTCATTTGTATTCTCAGAGATTGGTAAAAACTGTTCTTTAGTAATAATCTGAGTAGCTGCATTTTTAAAATGATTATATACTAATATTACCTCATCATATTTTTCTTCTCTATAAAGTTGCATAATTTCACTAGCTATTGATTTAACGTTTAAATAAGAAAAATCATCATACAAATCATTATGTGAGCTTATTACATTGAATTTTTTTTTAAGTATATCACCACCCTTCTTACCTATAGTCAACAGGTCAGGCTTTTTACTCCCATATTCAGAACTGATATTATACACTTGCTTTATTATATTAGAATTAAATCCACCACATAGACCCTTGTTAGATGTGATTACTATAATAAGCGGTTTGTTTACCTCTCTTAAAACAAACAATGGATTGATATCAACTGAATCTATAGAGGCTGAAATATTCTTGACTAATTCTGAAAGTTTATTTGAGTAAGGAAGTGTGGCGGTAATAGAATCCTGAGCTTTTTTCAATTTTGCAGCCGAAACCATCTTCATGGCATTGGTAATCTGCATAGTTGAAGAAACTGAGCTAATTCTATTCCTTATCTCCTTTAGTCCTGACATATATTAAAATGTCTTAGCAACTTTTTCAGCTACCTTTTTAATTTCATCTGTTTCTTTTTCAGAAATTTTTCCTGATTTTAATTCTGCTAAAAGTTTCTTGTTGTTTTTTCTAAGCTCTTGAAGAAATGCTTCTTCAAATGCTTTAACTTTTTCAACTGGAACTTCTTTAAGTAAATTTTGGGATCCTGCATAGATGATAGCAACTTGATCCTCAACTTGGAATGGATCATTTTGATTCTGTTTTAGAATTTCAACATTCCTTCTACCCTTTTCTATTACATTAAGTGTTGCAGCGTCAAGATCTGAACCAAATTTTGAAAAAGCTTCAAGCTCTCTATATTGAGCTTGGTCAAGCTTAAGAGTACCTGCAACTTTTTTCATTGATTTAATTTGAGCTGATCCTCCAACTCTTGAGACTGATATCCCTACATTAATGGCTGGTCTAACACCTGAATTAAATAAATCTGATTCTAAAAAGATCTGACCATCTGTAATAGATATAACATTAGTAGGTATATAAGCAGAGACATCTCCTGCCTGTGTCTCAATAATTGGAAGTGCTGTTAATGATCCTCCACCTTTGACTTTTGATTTTAAAGAAACTGGTAGATCATTCATACCACTTGCAACTTTATCATCATTTACAACCTTTGCAGATCTTTCTAAAAGTCTAGAATGAAGATAAAAAACATCTCCAGGATATGCTTCCCTTCCAGGAGGCCTTCTCAACAAAAGTGAAACTTCTCTATATGCAACTGCTTGTTTTGATAAATCATCATAAATTATTAAAGCAGGCCTACCTGTATCTCTAAAATATTCCCCTATACAGGCGCCTGAGAAAGGAGCAAATACTTGCATAGGAGCCGGATCTGAAGCATTTGCTGCAACTATAACCGTATAATCTAAAGCACCTTTTTCTTCTAAAGTTTTTGCAATCCCTGCAACAGTTGAAGCCTTTTGACCTATTGCAACATAAATACAAAAAACAGGCTCTCCAGCATCATAAAACTCTTTTTGATTTAAGATTGTGTCGATACAAACAGTTGTCTTGCCCGTCTGTCTATCTCCAATTACTAATTCTCTTTGACCCCTGCCAATAGGTATCATAGCATCAATTGACTTAATTCCAGTTTGCAATGGTTCATTTACAGGTTGACGATAAATTACTCCAGGCGCTTTTCTCTCAATTGGCATATCAAAAAGTTCACCTTCAATAGGGCCTTTTCCATCTATAGGATTTCCAAGAGTATCAACAACTCTACCAAGAATACCTTCTCCAACTTTTATAGATGCTATTTGATTAGTTCTTTTAACAGTATCTCCTTCCTTAACTCCTTTTGAAGGGCCAAACAATACAATTCCAACATGGTCTTCTTCTAAATTTAGCACCATTCCCTGTAGGCCACTGTCAAAAGATACAAGCTCACCGTACTCGGCATTTGTAAGACCATAAACTCTTGCTATTCCGTCCCCGACCTCTAAGACAGTTCCAACTTCATCAAAAGATGATTGAATATCTGCAGACTCTAATTGTTTTTTCAATAAAGCTGATACCTCAGCTGGTTTAATTTTTTGCATTATTTAAAGTTTTAATTTTTTTTCTTTTTTTTTAATTTTTTTACTGTACCTATTTCTACTTGCATGTCAAACTTGTCTTTAGCTTGACTTCTCAATGTATCAACTAATATTTCAAGTTTTTCTATATCATAGTCTTCTGGAACAGAAATATTTATTTCCATTTTATCTGGAAACTTCAACGAGATACATGATTGAACCAGATATGATATTATAAAAAGAATAAGAAATTTTTTCATTATTAATTTGTTTTTTTTAATTCTTTCTTCATTTTCTCAAGTCTTTTTTTTACGCTTGCATCCAATCTCGTGTTATTGAAATCAATTGTAAAACCTGCAATTAAAGATTCATCTTTCTTATTTACCAGTTTAATCTTTCCATTTTCAATTGACTTTAAGTATGCCTGTATAGAACTGTCAATATCTTCAGAAATCATAATGGGAGTGGTAACAGTAACTTCAACAATCCCCTTGAATGTATTGTATTGTTTTATAAACCCTGTACATACATCTAGAAGCATATCTACTCGATTGTTTTTTGATAGCAGATTAATTACTATTGAAGTATTGGGTAAAGAATCTGATATTAATTCATTTAAAACTTTCTGCTTGATATCTCTTGATATAGTTGGGTTTGATATGAAACTTTTTAAATCCTCTGAGTCTTTTAAAGTCTCTATCAAAGAAGAAATTTCACCAAAAAGAATATCCAGGTTATCCTTTTCGACTCCATAGCCAATTAAAGCTTTTGCATATCTTTTAGATGAAGTTTCTAAACCCATAATTATTAATCAAATTTTTTCTCTTTTAAAAGTTTCTTAATATAATCTTCGTGATTTTTATTATTATCGAGCTCTTGCTCTAATACTTTGGAGGCTATATTAATTGATAAATCTGCAACTTGATTTTTAATTTCATTCATTGCTGATCTTTTTTCATTCTCAATTGAAGTTCGAGCTTGGGATAGAATATTCTCGGCTTCCAAACGAGCATCAGATTTTGCTTTTTCAACAAGCTCCTTTCCTGATTGCTTTGCTTGACTAATCATTGCATCACTCTCAGCTCTGGCTTCTTGTAGAATTTTTTTATTTTCTGTCTGTAGGCTTTCCATTTCTTTTTTTGCCTGTTTGGCAGAGTTTAAAGAGTCTCGTATAGATTTCTCTCGCTCATTGATAGTATCTAATATTGGCTTCCAAGCAAATTTTCTTAATAAAAAAATTAGGGTAACGAATATTAGAGTTTGCCAAAAAAAAAGGCCTGATGAAAATTCACTTATTAATTTTTCCATAAACTAATTTAATTAGTTAACTGCGAATAAAGCTGCAAAAGCAATCCCTTCAACAAGAGCTGCTATAACAATAGCTGCCACAAGAATTTTATTAGATGCATCTGGCTGTCTTCCAATTGCATCCATTGCACCACGACCTATAAGACCGATACCGATTCCAGTTCCGATAATTACAAGTCCTGCTCCGACTATTTTAGGTATTTCCATTTTTATTTATTTAAATTATACAATTATTTTTTTAAGTTAATGATCGTCCTCCTGAACTGCAAAACCAAAGTATAGAGCTGATAAAAGCGTAAAGATGTAAGCTTGTAGTAAAGCAACTAACACTTCAATTATTGAAATAAAAAACACAAGGACAAGTGATAAGCTAGATCCAACTAAATTTTTAAAAATAAAAATTAATCCTATCAAGCTGTATAGTACTATATGACCTGCAAGAATATTTGCATATAACCTAATCATTAAAGAGAAAGGTTTAATAAATACTCCCAAAAGTTCAATTGGTGCCAAGAGTGGTTTTAGCCATATTGGAACACCTGGCATCCAAAAAATATGCTTCCAATATGTTTTATTTGCTGTTAAATTTGTAATCAAAAAAGTTATTAAAGCGAGTCCGAATGTAACAGCTATATTTCCTGTAACGTTAACTCCTAGAGGACTTAAACCTAATAAATTTAAAAACCAGATAAAGAAGAATAATGTTAGCAAGAAACTCATGTATTTTTTATAATGATGTTCTCCAATACTAGGAATAGCAATCTCATCTCTTATAAGCAATACAATAGGTTCAAAAAACCTACCAATTCCAGATGCTATTTGATTATTGTCTCTATACGATTTAGCTAATGAAGTAAATAACCAAAACATCAATAATGATATCAACAAGATTGAAAAAACACTTTTTGTAATTGATAGATCAAGAGGTTTAGCATTAGTAACATTTCCTTCATCGTCATATGAAATATATCCTTCTGAATTTGTTTCATATATTTTACCATGGTAAAGCTTATAATATTTACCTGAAGCATTAACAACCTTTTTACCGTGATCTAACTTTGAAGACATAAAAATCTTTACACCTTCATCTAACAATATGACTGGTAATGGAAACCCATAATATTTTTTCTTTCCTGTTTTTTTATCCTTAGTGGAAAAAAAAGAAAAATCATGAGAATCTTGTACATGATGGTAGATGTATTCTGTGATTTCTTCTTGAAGAGTTTGCTCTTTTTCTTCTTCTTTTGCATCGGCAAATGAAGCAGACAAAATTATTATGGAAAGAAATAAATATCTGCTTTTTATATATATCATGCTTAAACTAAGTAGATTAAGTTTTGCGCGACAAATGTAACATATAAATACATATTTATAAAATCATTTGAGGTCAAAATGTAAAAAGTTATTTTAAATTTTTTGTCTGTGAAATTATAAGGTAAACAATTAGAATTATACCAAGTAAAGATAATATGAGAGTAAACTGATTTGATTCTTTTTGAAAATAGGAATCAGCATAATTTCCAAGTCTTGTTAAGACAAACATAACTATGGCAATCTGAAAAAATAAGCCTGAAAAAATAAGCCAAGGTTTAGGCTGTTTTTTCACGTGAGTCGTTAAAATTTGTAATCTTTTTCAATGGTGCTGCAGCAGATGATTCATTTTTCATTGACGACTTTGCATTAAAAATAGCACCTGACTCAACTATTAACTTAGACATAACGATGTCTCCATGAACTTCACCTGAGGATCTTATCGATAATAAATCATTGACATGAATAGTCCCTTTAAATTTACCTTCAATATCAGCAGACGTACAGACTATAGTACCGTCTATATTACCATTTTTACCAATTACAACCTTTCCTTTAGTTTCGATGTTTCCCTCAAATGAGCCATCAATTCTAAAGTCAGATTCTGAGTTAAAATTACCCACGAAACTGCTGTTTTTTTCTATCGTATTGCAACTTGCTGATAAATCGTAATTCTTCATTTTCTTAAAATTGGGCAATAAATCTACAATTTTATTTTTAATATATAATTAATTTATTAGTAATATTGCGCTGGTAATCAATAAGTATATGTCCAAGAAGATTAAAATAATTTGTGATAATATAGAATATGATTTGGAAATGTTAGATGATAAAACTATTCTAGATCTAGCTCTTGAAAACGATATTGACGCTCCTTATTCATGTCATGGTGGAATTTGCAGTGCATGCTTGGCAAAGGTTAGTAGTGGGACTGTTGAAATGGATATGAATCAAATTCTTACAGAGGACGAAATTGAAGATGGATACATACTAACGTGTCAGGCAAGGCCTACATCTAAAGAAGTCGTGATTAATTATGACGAGGTTTAGTTTCTTCCAAAATCTTTAATGCTTTTTCAATTATTTCTTTTGGCTCAATTGATCTAAATGCACTTTCATAGCCTTTAGGAACTTTATTCCCAAAAATTGAAGTAGGGATTGCTGGGTACAAATTCCTGTTAATCACTATTGAATTTTCTGGTGCTTGATCAAAAGGCGTGAAACCACAAAAAGGATGAGTCATTCCCCATATAGTCAAAACAGGAACTCCATAATTTGATGCAAGATGTCCATTAGCTGAATCCATAGAAATCATAAGGTCTATGTAATTAATAATATTTAATTGCTGATCTAATCTAAAGTTTTTAGAAACGTCAAAAACATTCTCATATGCTCTATCCCAAATTTCTATTTGCTTTAGTTCATTTTCTCCGCCTCCAAAAAGGTAAACGGTGTGAGTCTTTTGAAGATAAGCAATTACATTTTGCATAAGATCAAGTGGGTAACTTTTTCCCTCAAATGATGCAAAAGGTGCAATACCAATTTTCTTTTTGTTTTGGCATAAAAAAAGTAGTTTTTGTTCTTTTGTATCATTATCCAAAAAAGGTTTTATAGGATACTCATGATTTACTAGGTCAACTGGAAACCCTAATCTTCTAAAAACATCACAATATCTATATTG
>TARA_B100001057_G_scaffold316384_1_pt1 | contig 11818 bp, 11 predicted proteins | sample TARA_B100001057 | Tara Oceans TARA_B100001057 (sample SAMEA2621839) | marine metagenome | biome: marine biome (ENVO:00000447); feature: surface water layer (ENVO:00002042); material: "saline water (ENVO:00002010), including plankton (ENVO:xxxxxxxx)" | depth 5 m | reverse complement strand
TTTACAAATTATATTTCAAACAAATCTTTTAATGGGAGATTGTAATTTATATAGATTACTGTAAAAAAGCATTATGAAGTGTCCAATATGTAATTCAGCTGATAAATCAAAAAATCGTTGCGATTATAAATTTGAAATCCATGAAGATAAAAAATATTTTGGTGATCTTAGAATTGATAAATGTGAGGAATGTGATTTTAGTTATGCAAATCCAATGCCGAAAGAGGAAAATTTAGATTTTTTTTATAAAAATATATATAGACAAATAAATAGACCTCCTTATTGGGTAACTGAAAAAGATGAAGATTCAGAAAAGAGATATCTAGAGTACAAAAATTTGAATTATTTATTGTATATATCAACATTGATAGATTTAAAAAAAATTCAAAATATATATGATTTTGGAGCTGGATTTGGGGACCTTGGATATGCAATAAAAAGAAAATTTCCAAATGTGAATCTATTTTGCACTGAGCATGACAAGCAATGTGCTCAGATTTTAGAAAAGAGAGGTTATATAAATGATCAAATTAATAACATAGATAAAAAATTTGATTTAATAATAACCTTGCACTCATTAGAACATTTAACAAATCTTGAAGTTTTTAGTAAATTTTATGAAATTCTTAAACCTGGTGGGATGATTTTTTTTGAGGTGCCTAATTGTCCCAAAGAATATTTTTCTGGTAGGCCTTACGATGGACCACACCTATTATTTTATACCAAGAAAAGTATAGAAAAAATTTGTAAAAAATTTAATTTTGAAGTTAACAGAATAGATATAAGTTCATATTCCTTCAACGAAGACCATAAATTTCAAACAGATTCACAAAATCGATATTATAGAATTCAGTCAGGAAAAACTTTAGATAGTTTAAAACAGCTTATAAAAAAATTTATACCTCAAAAAATTTTAAAATTTAGGCAAACTATTTTAAATTCGCAAAATATAGATGAAATGCACAGATTGGGTCTTTTTACAAGTAACAGTGATAATAATTGTTATTTGAGAGGAATTTTAAAAAAAAACAAATAACTAAATGAATTGTAAAAATTGCAATAAGAATTCCTTAAAAAGAATCGTAAAAATTGGAAAACAACCATTAAGTGGATTTTTTCACAAAACAAAAAAGACAAATTTACAGAAATTTTCTCTTGATTTATTTAAATGCTCCGAATGTGATTTAGTTCAGCTGAGTAATTTAGCTAATACAAAAAAAATGTATGGAGTTCATTATGGATATAAAACTTCGGTAAGTAAAATGATGATATCTCATTTAAGAGAAAAAGTTGTCAGATTAAAAAAAAATTATTTTTTAAAAAAACAAAGCAATATTTTAGATATAGGAAGTAATGATGCATCTTTTTTAAAATTATTAGGTAAAAATTTTAATTTGTATGGAATTGATCCTTCTGCAAAAAAATTTAACAAAGAATATAAGGGAATGAAATTGATAACAGATTTTTTTTCAAAAAAAAACATAATCAAAAAAATTAAAAATACTAATGTTAAATTTGATCTTATTTCAAGTTTTGCAATTTTTTATGACGTTGAAGATCCAAATTCATTTTGCAAAGATATTGAAAGTTTATTAGATGAAAATGGTCTATGGATTTGTGAATTTTCTTATCTTCCATTAATGCTTAAAAATTTGACTTTTGATCAAATATGCCATGAACATATTATGTATTACACTTTTACTGTTTTTGAAAAAATTATATCTAACAACAATCTTAAAGTAATAGATATTCAATTGAATGAAATTAATGGTGGAAGTATTGAAGTTGTTGTTGCTAAAAAAACAAGTGAAAGAAGGTCAATTATAAAAAAAATTGAAAAAATTAAACTAGATGAAAAAAAAATTACAAAAAAATCCTTTCAAAATTTTTCAAAAAGAATTCAAAAAGTAAGAGATGATCTTAATGTATTCATAAAAAAGAATTATCCTATTATGGGATATGGTGCCTCCACAAAAGGAAATATAGTATTAAATTATAGTAAGTTAAATTCAAAAATGATTAAGTTTATTTGTGATGCAAACTCTAAAAAGTACGGAAAATATACTCCAGGAACTAATATAAAGATTATTTCAAAAAAAAAAATGAGGATATTGAACCCAAAATATTTATTGGTCTTAATATGGTCATTTAGATCTGAAATTATCAAACAAGAATTAAATTATTTGAATAAAGGAGGTAGCTTGATTTTTCATTTACCAAGATTTCATATTATAAATATAAAAAATTATAAAAAATTTTTGAATAAAGATTTTAAAAAACTTTCCTATAAATACTAATTGATGCTATTGTCAATCTGCATACCATCATACAATAGGCTAGATTGTTTAGAAAATTGTTTGAATTCTATACTGATTGCATCAAAAAATGTTAAAAATTTTGAATTTGAAGTTTGTGTTTCTGATAATTTTTCTGATCAAGATCCAAAAGAAATAATAAATAAATATAATCAAAAATTTAAAATTATTTATAATAGAAATGATAAAAATTTAGGATTTGCGTTAAACGCTATTAAAGCATTAAAAATATCAACTGGAAAATATGCTTGGTTAATAGGAAATGATGATTTAATTTTACCAAATACGTTGAGTGAATTGAAAAATATTTTTGATAAAAACACTGATGTTGATTTTTTTTTTATAAATTCTTACTATCTAAATTCAAAGTATTTAGAAAATTTTACTCACCCTTTTGACACATTAAAGCTAGAAGTTAAAGATTTAAAAAGATTATCTAATTTAAAAAAAAATCAGCCTGTAAGTTTTTGGGAGATAATAGATCCAAATGTTTCATGGGAATTTCTTATTGGAATTTTTTTGAGTATTTTTAATAGAAAAATGTGGTTGGATGGTTTGAGTTGCATAGATCAAAAAAAAGTTGAAGATACTAGGGTTTGGTCAAATTTTGATAATACTTGTCTTAACGCTAAAGTTATCTCAACAGTTTTTAAAAATAGAAAAAGTTTTATTTGCTCAAAACCCTTAAGTGTAAATTTAATTGGTGAAAGAGAATGGGTAAGCTTATATGAATTTATAGAAATTGTAAGAATACCAGAATTACTTGATTATTATAGATCTCAAGGAATGAGTTTTTGGAAATATATATATTGCAAGAATTATGCTTTAAGAAATTTTTTTAATTTTTTTACTAAAATATATATTAATGGACCAAAAGCTGGAAGGAATTATGTAAATTTTTATAAACATTTTTTAAAAAATTTAATTTATCCTTATTCATGGCTTTCAATTATTTTTTTTGCTATTAGAACTTTAAGAAAAATTATAAAATATTGAATTTGAGATGAATAAAAATATTGAAGGAATCAAAATAACTAAGCTTAAAATTATATCAGACAAAAGAGGGTCTGTTATGCATATGCTTAGAAATGATAGTGAAGTTTTTGAAAAATTTGGTGAGATATATTTTTCTACAGTTGTTAAAAATGGAATTAAAGCATGGCACCTCCATAAGGAAGCAACTTTGAATTATGCTTGTGTTAAAGGTAATGTAAAATTAGTTCTTTTTGATGATAGAGACTCAAGTTCAACAAAAGGAAAATATCAAGAATTAATACTTTCCCCAAAAAATTATTTTTTGGTGACAATTCCATCCAATATCTGGAATGGTTTTAAAAATTTAGATAATGAAGAAAGTATAATCGCAAATTGCCTTAATATTCCTCATAATGAAAAAGAAATGGTTAGAGAGAGTTACGATAGTAAAAATTTTAATTTTGACTGGAGTAAATAAAATGAAAGTCGTTATATTAGCAGGAGGTTTAGGAACTCGACTCCCAGAATATACAAAAAAAGTTCCAAAACCGATGGTTAAAATAAATAACAAACCAATTTTAACTCATATTATACATCATTATATAAGGTTTGGTTTTAAAGATTTCATAATTGCTGCAGGATATAAAGCTAATATTATTAAAAAATATTTTAAATTTTCACCAATTAAAAAATGTAAAGTACAAATAATTGACACTGGTAAAAACTCCATGACTGGGGGAAGATTAAAAAGATTAAAAAAATACTTAGGTAATGATACTTTTATGATGACTTATGGAGACGGTTTATCAAATGTAAATTTAAGAAAATTATATAAATTTCACAAGAAGTATAAAAAATTGATCACATTAACTGCTGTTAGACCACCCGCTAGGTTTGGAGCGATTAAATTAGTTGGAAAATTTGCTAAAACATTCAAGGAAAAGTCTAGGCTTGATGAAGGTTGGATAAATGGTGGTTATTTCGTCATTGAACCAAAATTTTTACAATTCATAAAAAACGATCTTACATATCTAGAAAAAGAGCCATTAGAAACTGCAGCAAGAAAAAAACAATTGTTAGCTTTTAGGCATAATGGTTTTTGGCAATGCATGGATACCAAAAGAGACAAAGAGAATTTAGAAAAATTTTTTAAAAAAGGTAAATTTTTTTGAAAAAAAAAATTTTGATTACTGGTGGCACTGGTTTTATTGGTTACCATCTAGCAAAAAAATGTATTCGAATGGGGTGGGATGTTACAAGTTTATCTAAAGGCAAACCAAATTCAATTAGAAAACTAAAAAAAGTAAAATACTTGATCGGAGATTTAACAAAAAAAAAAGATCTAAATATTTTAAAGAAGAAATTTGATTATGTGGTCAATGCCGCAGGAGTTGTTGATCACTCATCTGATAAAAATGTTTTTAAAGCACATTATTTAGGTTGTAAAAATTTAGCAAATTTTTTTTTAAAAAAAAAAATAAAACTTTTTCTTCAAATTGGTAGTTGTGTTGAATATGGACCACAAAAATCTCCTCAAAAAGAGGATTTTAAATCAAAAATAGTAAACTTAAAAAGCATGTATAGTAGAGGTAAATTTGCAGCTACAAAATATTTAATAAAATTATACAAAGTGTATAAATTTCCTGTGATAGTATTTAGGTTATATTTAAACTATGGACCTAATCAAGATTTAAACAGGTTTTTACCAATTATAATTGATGGTTGTATGAAAGATAAAAAATTTCCTTGTTCAAGTGGAATTCAATATCGAAGTTTTACTTATATTGATGATTTAGTACGAGCAATAATAATTGCTCTAAAAAAGCCTCAGCTAAGTGGTAATATTTTTAATATTGGTAATAACAAGCCTGTAAAAATAAAAAAAATAATTCAGTATATTAATAAATATGTAAATAAAGGAACTCCCTTATACGGAAAAGTAAAATTTAGAAAAGATGAAATTAAACATTTATATCCAAATATTTCAAAAGCAAATTTATTATTAAACTGGCAACCCAAGGTTAGTTTTAGTGAGGGATTAACTAAAACCATCAATTATTATCAATCAAAAATTAAATTTTAGACTAATGACGCCATTAATAAGTGTAATTGTAAATTGTCATAATGGAGAAAAATATTTAGAAAAATGTATTTTAAGTATTATCAACCAAAAATATCAAAATCTTGAAATAATCTTTTTTGATAATTTTTCATCAGATAAAAGTAAAGCAATAATAAAAAAATTTAATGATAAAAGAATTAAATATTTCTATAGTGATATTAAATTGTCTTTATACAAAGCCAGAAATGAAGCAATAAAAAAAACATCTGGATCATTAATTGCATTTTTAGACGTAGATGATTGGTGGGATAAGAATTATTTGTCGACAAAAGAAATATATTTTGTAAACAAAAAATACGATTATTTTTATAGCAATGTTTTAAAATACTTTGAAAAAAAAAATTATTATAATAAATATAAAAAGTTTAATTTCCCTGAAGGTGTTATATATAAATTTTTAGCAAAAGATTATTTTATAATTATAAGTGGTTTAATCATCAGAAAAGAAATTTTAGAAAAGGAAAATTACTTTAACGAAAATTATAATATTATAGGTGATTATGATTTAATTATGAAAATCAGTAAATACGCAATTGCAAAAGGGTTCAATGAGTCATTAGTAACTTATAGAGTTCATGAAAAAAATTTTTCAAAGTTAAATCAGAAAATGTATTTTGAAGAATATAAAGATTGGTTTGAAAAACAGTCTCTTCAATATGATGAAAATTTTCAAGAACATAAAAGATACTTTTTATGTAATTTGATGAAATTAGAAATAATTTATCTTTTATATCAAAGAAAAACTTTAAGTTTATTAACTAAGATTATAAGAATTCCAAATCTTTTATTAAAATTAAAATTTTTGTTAGCCTTTTTTGTACCATCAAAATTTATTAATTTTTTTAGAAAATGAAAAAATTAATCATCATTTCAAATGATAAATTATATTTTGAAAAAAAAGGTATTTGTTCTGATTTTAACGATACGATAAATATAATTGAAGGTTTATCAAAAAAAAATTATTTATATTTTTTTTCAAGAAAAAAAAAAATTAAAGGAATTTACAAAGCAAAAATTACAAATAAATCGCAGCTCAAAATTTCACAGATTAAATCACTAAACTTGGAAAAAAAAAAAATTTTTATGATCTCAATAACACCTTACAGTTTTTTAATTTTTTTATTAATAAATTTTTTTCATAAAAATGTTAGTGGATTTGTGATATTAAGGAGTGACGGTTTCAAAGAATATTTTTTAAAATTTGGATTTTTTGGAAAATATTTATATGGATTTTTTTTTAAAAAGATTTTAAAAAAATTGAAACCTATTGTTGTTACTGACAATTTAACAAATATTAAAGACTACAAACGAATAAATATTTATCCATCAGAAATTACTAATTCCTGGAATAAAAACCAAAAAAAAACAAATTTATCAAGAGCGAATTTACTTTATTTGGGTAGAGTTAAAAAAGAAAAAGGAATTTTTTCATTGATTAATATTATTGAGGATTTAAAAATTGATTTTAATTTAGATATTGTTGGAGACAATAAAAATCTTAAAATAGATAACAACAAAATTAAAATTTTTCAAGAAACATCCAATATCACAAAGATTATGAATTTTTATGATAAGAATAATATTTTTATTCTGCCATCTTTTACTGAGGGATCTCCAAAAGTTATTTTAGAAAGTTTAGCAAGGTTAAGACCTATCATTGTATTTAAAGAAATTGAACATGTAAAAAAAGGAATGAGTGGTATTTTTGTAGCAAATCGTAATACAAAAGATCTTCAAAAAACCATAATTTACATATTAAACAACTATATAAGTATTCAATCGCAAATGAAAAAGAACAAACTTACCACTAAAAAAAATTTTCAATTAGATTTGATTAGAATTGTGAAATGAAAAATAAACATGAATCTTTTTAAAAAATTTTGGTTATTTTTAGATAAAAAGCAAAAATTTTTATTTTTTGTTTTAGTATTTTTTTCAATCATTCAAACCATCCTAGAAATGATAGGAATAGCCGCCGCAATCCCTTTCGTTACTTTTTTATTACAGCCTGAAAGGCTACCTGAGATGGGTTTTATTACAAGATATCTGGAATTTAATGAAATAGTATTTTCTAATCAATTGATTATACTTTTCTGTATAGGATTCTTTTCAATATTTTTAATTAAAAATATAATAATAATAGCTACTAATAAATTAACATATAATTTTATTTTTTCTTTTAGAAAAAAATTATTTAAAAAAATAATTAATAAAATTTTACATCAAGAATATATTTTTTTTGTAAAAAAAGGTATTTCTCAAATATTTAATACAACATTAAATGAAGTAAATATTTTTTCTCTTAATGTTGTGAGACCATTGATTATTTTATTAGGTGAAGTACTGATTAGCTTGGGTATTTTATTACTAATAGTTTTAACTGGAAATATAAAGGGTCTAATTTTTGTATTTCCAATAGTAATTATTGTTGCACTAATACTTAAAAAAATTAACAGTTCTATCAAAATTTGGGCAGATATTAGAATTAAACAAAATGAAAAAATAATAGATTATAATTTAAATCTTATTAACGGAATAAAGGAGATTTTAATTTTTGGAAAAATAAAAAGTTTGATGAAACAGTTTGATGGATCTCTTCAATTATTGAAAGAAGTGGATATAAAACATAACGTAGTCACCAGCTATCCAAAAGTTCTTTTAGAACAATCTGTAATTTTAATATTTATATTAATTATATTATCTTTGAATTATTTAGGATTAGAAAATAATAAGATAATTATTATTTTGAGTTTTTATTTGCTTGCAGCATATAGACTTGTTCCTTCAATTAATAAAATTTTTGTATCATATCAAGCAATTAAGTGGGGAAAACCATCTATTCCAAAAGTAATGGAATATTATAGCCTTAGTACAAAAAATTCATTTATTGAAAATGAAAATATTTCAGAATCATTAAAATTTGAAAAAAATATTGAACTAAAGAAGATTTGTTTTGGATACGAGAAAAATTCTAAAATATTTGAAAATTTAAATTTTAGTATTAATAAAAATGAAATTATTGGCATATCTGGTGAAAGTGGTATTGGTAAATCAACTATTATCAATCTTTTAATTAACCTTTTAAAAGCTAAAGAAGGCCAAATTTTAGTTGATGGAAGATCAATTAATGATCCTTTTGAATTAAGAAAATATCAAAATTTATTTTCAATTAGTTCTCAAGATACATATCTTATAGACGGCACAATTAAAGATAATATTACTTTTGGATCTAATGAAAAATTTTCAGAAATAAAAATTAATGAGGCAATAAAATTTGCAAGACTTGAAAAAATGATTGAAAATTTAAGTTTAGGTATCGAAACATCAGTTGGAACCTCAATTAAACAGTTATCCTCTGGACAAAAACAAAGAATTTCAATTGCTAGATCTTTTTATAGTGATAGAAAGATTCTAATTTTTGATGAAGCAACAAATGCTTTAGATGAAGAAAATGAAGTATCGATTTTTGAAAATTTGAAAAAACTTAAATCAAATAAGACAATTATTATTATATCACATAAACCAGATAATTTGAAAATATGTGATAAAATTTATAAAGTTGAAAACAAAAATCTTATAAAAATTTAATTTATTGAGTCAATTGTGAAATGAAAAATGACCTTATAAAAAATAAGTTATTCTTTCTTTTATTTATTTTTCCTTTAACTTATATAATTGGAATTGCTGTTGTTGAGGTTTTTTTATTTATTTTTTTTATTTTTTTATTTTTATTTAACCATGATAAAGAATTATTAAACAAAAAAATTTTAATAGTCTTATTTTTATTTTCTATTTATGTTGGTCTTAATGCATTTATACAAATACCCAGCAATCTAAAGTATTCATCAATATTTCATTTTAGATACTTACTTTTTTCAATAGCTGTTTATTTTTTTTTTGAAAAATATTCTCACACTAAATTTAATAAAAATTTGATTGTATCAATATTTTTTTTAACATTAATTACACTTTTTTTTGATAGTTTTTTTCAATTTTTTGTAGGAAAAAATATTTTTGGTCAAAAATTATTTGAATATAGAGTTTCCAGTTTTTTTGGAGATGATTTAATCTTAGGAAGTTTTTTAATCAGACTTTTACCAATCATTTTTTGGTATTTGTTTTATCTAAGGATTGATATTAATCTAAATAAATTCTATTCGATAATTTTTTTCTCTATATATTTTTCAGTCATATATTTGTCAGGTGAAAGAACGTCTTTTGCTCTACTAATTGGTTTTATATTACTATCAATAATTTTTATTTCTGAACTAAGAAATATATTAATTAAATCCACTATAATTTTTTCTATTTTTATAATTTTGAATGCATTTCTGGATTTAGGAAAAACCGATATTACACACAGAATGTTTAATAAAACTTACAAACAAGTTGTTAATCAAAATATTAATAGTGAAAATAAGATTGAATATAAGGATGATAATTTTATTAAAGTTATAAAATCAGTAAATGTTTTTTCAAATCACCACCAAGGGCATTTAATTGTAGCTAAAAATTTATTTCAAGAAAATCCAATTTTTGGAGTAGGACCAAAAGGTTTTAGGCATTTCTGTAGAGTAGTTGATTATAAACCGAAAGAAGGTGTTTGCTCAACTCATCCACATAATATTTTAGCACAGATCCTTTCAGAACTGGGTTTAATAGGTTTATTCTTTTATCTTTTATTTATAATTTTTTTTGTGAGAAATGTACTCATTATCAAAGATAAAAAGATCGATAAATTTGAATTAAATAGTTTTTTGATCATTTCAATTGGAATTGTAATTCTTTTAATTCCTATTTTACCAAGTGGAAACTTTTTCAACAATTGGATTTCATCATTTATTTATTTTAAGATTGGGTTATTGTTATATTCTCATAAAAAAATATTTGCAAAATGATAGAAATATTTTCAATATTATTCCTCAGTAATTTATTTATATTGATAAATTTTAAAAAATTTTCAAAGTTAATAAATATTTTTGATAAACCAGATAAACATCTCAAAAAACATAAGTCTAATGTTCCTCTTTTAGGTGGGGCAATAACAATTATAAATCTTATAATCTTTTTAATATTATCAGTATTTTTTGAAAGTCCTTTTGAAAACTTTATATTTTCAAAAAAAGAATACACTTCTATCTTTCTTTTAATTGTAGGCTTTTTTTTATTGGGAATTTATGATGATAAATATAAATTAAATCCTGACAAAAAATTTATAATTAGTATTATATTTTCTATATTAGCTCTAGCTTTGAATAAAAACCTTATAATTGAAAATTTTAATTTGTCTTTTTACAACAAGACAATTATTCTGAATGATTTTTCATTTTTTTTTACTTTATTTTGTATAATAATTTTAATCAATGCTTTAAATTTTTATGATGGTATTAACGGTCAATCACTTATATTTTTTATATTAGTATTTAGTTATTTATCTCTTCAATCTCCATTACAAATGTTTTATATAATTCTTATTTTTGTTTGTACCTTTATTTTATTTTTAAACTTACAAAATAAAACTTTTCTTGGTGATGGTGGAGTTTATCTTTTAGGATCTATTTTAACTACTCTTTTAATTTATGAATATAACTCTTTTAAAACGATTGAATTTGCTGACGAAATATTTTTATTATTGATTTTACCAGGTTTAGACTTATTAAGATTAACAATTATGAGAATTATAGATGGTAAAAATGCTTTTTATGGTGATAGAAATCATATCCATCATTTATTAATTAGAAAATTTTCATTAGTGTCATCAAATATAATCCTTCTTATATTATCTATTCTGCCTATTATTTTATTTAATATTTTTAATCTTAATTTTTTTAAAAGTTTGATTACTTTTTTAATAATATATATTTTCTTTATTAAATCTTTAAAATCTAAAAATAAAAAACTTAACTTAAAGAAAAATTAATTAAATGATAAAAAATAAAAAAATTTTAATAGTTGGAGCAGGTGGTTTTATAGGGGGTCATTTAGCCAAAAGATTATTGAATGATGAAAATTCTATTGTAGCTGCAGATATTAAGCCCAGAGAATTTTGGTTTCAAGAATTTGAAACTGCGGAAAATCATTATTCTATGGATATGAAAGATATTAATAACTGCAGAAAGGTTACAAAGAATATTGATTATGTTTTTAATATGGCATGTAATATGGGTGGAATGGGCTTCATTGAAAACAATAAAGCTGAATGTATGCAATCAGTATTGATAAATACCAATTTATTAATTTCTTGCAAAGAGGCTGGTATAAAGAGATATTTTTTTTCATCAAGTGCTTGCGCCTATAATAAAACTAAACAACAAGAGGTTTTTATAGAAGGATTAAAAGAAACAGATGCATATCCTGCCGATCCAGAAGATGGATATGGATGGGAAAAATTATTTAGTGAACGTAT
>TARA_B100001057_G_scaffold110932_1_pt1 | contig 11819 bp, 9 predicted proteins | sample TARA_B100001057 | Tara Oceans TARA_B100001057 (sample SAMEA2621839) | marine metagenome | biome: marine biome (ENVO:00000447); feature: surface water layer (ENVO:00002042); material: "saline water (ENVO:00002010), including plankton (ENVO:xxxxxxxx)" | depth 5 m | reverse complement strand
CTGGAAAATGGCGAGGCGCATCTCAGCGGCTTTGAACAGAACCCGCGTGACATCAATCGCATGAAAAAGGCTGATGGCGTAACGGCGACCAGCGATGGCGTGGCTTATGCTGCGATTGGTCCGATCGCCTGGCTGGCGTTCAACACGGCTTCAGAAGGCCCAGTTGGTGACATCAAGGTGCGTCAGGCTATTGCCTATGCGATCGATCGTGATTTCGTAAACAAGGCAATCATGCTTGGTACGTCAACCCCGGCCCTGACCGGTATCCACCCGGGATCACCGTTCTATGAGCCGGATGTCGAGCGCTATGATCTTGATCTGGACAAGGCGAATGCCCTTCTTGACGAGGCGGGTTATCCGCGCGGCGATGACGGCACACGTTTCCAGCTGACAGTCGATTATGGTTGGGCGGGTATCAAGGCGCAGGCTGAATATGTGAAGCCGCAGCTGAAGAAGGTTGGCATCGATGTGGTTATCCGTTCGTCACCGGATTTCCCGACATGGGCCAAGCGCGTTGGCGGTCATGATTTCGAACTGACCTGGGACGTTGTGTTTAACTGGGGTGACCCTGTGATCGGTGTGCACCGCACGTATCAGACCAGCAACATCAAGAAGGGTGTGATCTGGTCGAATACACAAAGCTATTCCAACAGCCGAGTTGACGAGCTGATGGATATGGCTGGTAGTGAAACCGATCCAGCAAAGCGTAAGGCGCTGTATTCGGAGTTCCAGAAGCTAGTGGCCAAAGACGTGCCGGTGTATCACACCTATGCACTTCCTTATCACACCATCTTTGCGGATGCCGTTGGCAACCCGCCGGTGGGCATCTGGGCAACAGTGTCTCCACTTGATCGTGTATACTTGAAATAGGTTGTTGATCATAAATGATTTGTGCGCCGTTTTATTGCGGCGCACAACTTTTGAGTTTTTGCCATCCCGAAATTTATTCGCGCAAAATATGAGGGTAAGTTGCTGCTTTTAAAACAGATCATTTTCCGTATTGGCTATGCTATAGCTCTGTTAGTGGCGGTAGTTGTTCTTAATTTTGTTTTAATCCATATCGCCCCTGGGGATATCGCCGATACCATAGCAGGGGATATGGGAGGTGCCACTGAGGAAGTCATGGCGCAGATCCGCGCAGACTATGGCCTTGATAAGCCGTTTTTATTTCAACTAGGAGTATATCTCACAAACATATTACAGTTGGACTTTGGTCATAGTTTTTTCTTTAACACCTCAGTTCTTGAGCTGATTATGGAGAGACTACCAGCCACCCTTCTTTTGGTTTTTACTGCACAAATAATGGCTTTCTTAATTGGGGTTGTTCTTGGCGTAATTTCAGCGAGAAACCCTAATGGTATACTTAGCCATTTTGTTACTTTATTTGCACTTTTTGGTTATTCTGCACCTGTGTTTTGGACGGGTATTATGCTGCTTATTGGTTTTTCACTTTTGCTTCCGTTGTTTCCAGTTGCAGGCATGATAGATGCAAGATTGATCGACGCACCTTTGTGGCAACAAGGGATAAATGTATTGCGTCATCTGTTTTTGCCCGCTTTAACACTAGCGTCCATTTTTCTCGCACTTTACAGCCGCTTATGTCGAGCCAGTATGCTCGAGGTGCTGGGTGCAGATTACATCCGTACAGCTAGGGCAAAAGGTTTGAATGAGCGTGAAGTGATTTACAAACATGCTTTAAAAAATTCCCTTGGACCAGTTGTAACGCTGGCTGGACTGCAGTTTTCAGCAGTGGTGTCAGGTGCGGTTCTCGTTGAAACCGTGTTCAGTTGGCCGGGTCTTGGAACACTAGCATTGCAATCAATATTGGCCCGTGACACCCCTACAATCCTTGGTATTCTTTTTTTCTCAGCACTTGTGGTTATTGTTGGAAATCTTCTAACAGATTTCATTCTTCGTGTGATAGACCCACGCATCCGAACAGGAAACAATTAGCCATAATGAGTGAAAACAAAATTCCACAAATCAATGAAGAGCTTCAGCTGAAACCCCAACATCCAATCCATGAGATGCTTAAGATGTTTGTTGGAAATCACGCGGCGGCAGTTGCTTGTCTAGTTCTGACTTTAATAGTCATAGCTACTATCTTCGGACCTTTGTTTTACCCGACAGATCCATTTGAAATGGTTTGGGCCCCTTTCACAGCTCCTGGTCAAGATGGTTTTATATTGGGTACAGACTATTTGGGACGAGACTTATTGGCAGGCCTGTTGAACGGGGGGCGCGTGAGCTTAACGATAGGTTTGGTTGCTGCTCTCATGAGTGTTTTTATTGGCATAACATTTGGTGCGCTTGCAGGATTTTATAGAGGCCTGGTAGAAGAAGTATTGATGCGAATAACAGAATTTTTTCAAGTTTTACCCACTTTGCTTTTTTCTATGGTTATTGTCGCGCTCTTTGGCGCATCTCTGACGGTGGTCACGATTGCTATTGGCGTAGTTAGCTGGACAGCTGTAGCCAGAATAACTAGATCAGAGTTCCTTAGGATCAGGGAACTCGAGTATGTAACAGCGTCGAGGTCTGCAGGCGCATCAAATTTGGTGCTCATTGTCAAAGTGATACTGCCTAATGCTTTGCCGCCGATCATTGTTCAAGCTGCTTTAATGGTTGGATCTGCGATACTTTTTGAAGCTGGTTTAGCATTTTTGGGCTTGAGTGACCCAAATGTTGTCAGTTGGGGTCAAATCATTGGTTCGAACCGTCCATATATTCTTGACGCAGGCTATACCGTTACAGTTCCTGGATTGGCGATTTTTATAACTGTTTTGTCCATCTCACTGATTGGGGATGGTCTGAACGATGCCTTAAACCCTAAGTTGCGTCAGAGATAGATATGCAAGAGAAATTGTTGGAAGTTGAGGGGCTGACTATTGAGTTTCCGACCAAAAATGGTCCTAAAACTGTAGTAAAAAATTTAAATTTCCAGCTGGAGCAAGGTGACAAGCTGGGCATTGTTGGCGAGTCTGGAAGCGGTAAATCGATGACGGCTCTTGCCTTGATGGGGCTGCTTCCAAACTTATCTCGCATCTCGAATGGCCAAGTAAGATATAAAGGGAAAGATCTTCTCACGACACCTGAAGCGGAATTGCGCCGTATCCGTGGCAATGAAATTTCAATGATTTTTCAAGAGCCAATGACATCTCTCAATCCAGTTTTTAATATAGGCAACCAAATATCAGAGGTATTAAGACTTCATCGAGGCCTCGATGAGAAACAAGCAATTCAGAAAGCTGTTGAGCTCCTAGAGGCTGTTAGAATTCCAAGGGCAGCTGAGCGGATCAGTGATTACCCTCATCAATTGTCTGGAGGACAACGGCAAAGGGTGATGATTGCAATGGCACTTGCTTGTGAGCCTTCAATACTTATTGCAGATGAGCCCACAACGGCGTTGGACGTTACCGTGCAGTCAGAGATTTTTGCGTTGCTGAACGATCTGAGAGAAAAATTCAATACATCATTAATATTGATTACGCATGATATGGGCGTTGTTTATCAAATGGTTCACAAGATGCTGGTTATGTACGGGGGAGAAAAGGTTGAAGAAGGCGAGGTAAGAAACGTTATAGCAACACCCTTGCACCCTTATACTCGAGGCTTGATCGCCTGTGTTCCGCATATTTCTGCCGATCAAACTAAGCGTTTATCCAGACTTCCTGAAATTAAGGGAAAACAACACGACTTTACACCGGGTGTTCCACTTAAATTAAAAAAGCAAAATACATCCAAGAAGTTGCCCATTCCTGCACTGATTGTTGAAAATCTAGCAGTGTCTTATCAAACTCGAGAGAAGGATCGAGGTGGTAAGTATAAAACTTTCGACGCTGTGAAAGACGTGAGCTTTACAATAGAAAAAGGTAAGTCACTTGGCATAGTAGGGGAGTCTGGGGCTGGAAAAACGTCTGTTGCGCTCGCCATCGCTAGGCTCATTAGAAGGGCTGCTGGAAAAATAATCCTTGCTGGAGAGGATTTTGGAGAGTTGGACGAAAAAAAAGTACGTCATGCCCGACGTGGTGTGCAGTTTATTTTCCAAGACCCTTACTCATCGCTTAATCCGCGACTCAGAGCGGCGGATATTGTACGCGAACCGATGGTATATGCTGGAAATGTTACAAGATCTGATCAAGAAGCCATGATAGATGATCTTTTTCAGGCTGTCGGTTTAATGCCTGAACAGAAATCTCTTTTTCCTCATCAATTTTCTGGTGGCCAACGTCAAAGGATCGGTATTGCTCGTGCGCTTGCTACAAGGCCATCGTTAATCATTTGTGATGAGCCCGTTTCAGCATTGGATGTAGCGGTACAAGCTCAAACTCTAAACTTATTGAAATCTCTTCAAGAGAAATTTGACCTAACCTACCTTTTCATCAGCCATGACATGGGTGTTGTCTATCACATGTGCGATGATGTGATGGTCATGTATATGGGAGAGGTAATGGAACACAAAAATTCAACTTTGTTCTTTTCCAAGCCAAGTCACCCATATAGCAAACAATTATTGAATGCCGTCCCCCAGATAGACATGGCATAGAGAGTTTATAGATTTTTCTGTATTTTAATTTACGGTTAAATGCCAAATAAAGTCAGGACCATCAAAGGGTTTTTTAAACATCGGCAAATTCGGTTTTGTCGATTGATTGGAACCCGATTGATTGCAGAGCCTTTTCCGCACTATCTGTAAGTTCGGTAGAAATTAATACAATTTTTGACTGATCTGATGATTGAACAGGCGAACCTTGGCTCTCCAAATTAATTAATCGGCCAGTTTGCTGCCAAATTGCTTGTCCGTCAGAAAAGACTAAAAAGCCTTTGCCGCGCAAAATAGTGCCGCTGAATTCGCGACAAATCGCCTGAAAAATTTTGCGGTCGATAGGACGACTAGATATCATAGCTAAACTATTGAAATTATTATGAATAAATTTGCTGCTTTGTTTTGTCTTTTCATCGACTTTCTTTTTGTTGACCGGTGATGTTAGGAGCATTTGGATCAAGTCGCTGTCTTTTGTAATTGGAGCCTGCTTTGCGCTGCTCAAATCGACGATAGGTACATTTGGTTGCTGGCTCAAAATCCATTTTCGGCACCAATCAACTTCAGCCTTTCTAACAAGGTCACCTTTTGTGACTAAAAATAAATCTGCGCTCTCTATCTGAGCCTTCACGGCTTCTGCTAGTCGGAGGTCGTCAATCTGATCAGGTAGATTAAATGCATCAATGAGCACGATTGTCAGACCAGGTTGTAAATCTGGATCAATCCTTGCAAAGTCCATAATTCTGCTCGGGTACGACACTCCACTCGCTTCAATTAGGATATGGTCTATGACCTCTCGATGCCGCATTAACTCCACCATGCTGTCGACAAGCCCTCCAGATAGTGAGCAACAGATGCAGCCATTTGCCAACTGCATTATCCGGCTGCCCTGGTGCTTGATTAAAGTTTGATCAATATTCAGAGCGCCAAAATCATTAACCAACAGCGCGAAGCGCATGCCATGTGAAGCAGCTAGTATGGAGTTGAGTAATGTTGTCTTGCCGCTTCCAAGAAAGCCGCCGATAACCGTAAAACTTAAGGGTGTTTGGCTCATCCGTGGCGAACCGCTGCTTGGTGAAGGTTGCCACCAGAAATAGTGCCCCAGACACCGATATCGCGAATGTCCTTAGCATCCACTTGAAGCGGGCTGTCATCAAGAACGGCAAAGTCGGCATATTTACCGGGCTCTATGCTACCGACCAGATGATCCATATGGAGGGTATAAGCAGCGCCAAGCGTGATGGCATACAGTGCGTCTTCGGCGGTGATACGTTCTTCTGGCCCCAGAACGGCGCCGGTTCGCGTTTGCCGGTTAACAGCGCACCATGCCGTGAACAGTGGTGCCATAGGTGTTACCGGCGCATCGGAATGGATGGAGTAGTGCACGCCTTCGTTTTGCGCCGTACCAGCGGCATCCATCCGGTTTGCGCGGTCCGGCCCCATGGTAATCGCAGCATGTTGGTCACCCCAATAATAGATGTGATTAGCAAAAAGATTGACGCAGACACCCAACTTAGCCATGCGGCGGAATTGGCTGGCATCTGCCATCTGGCAATGCTGCAAGGTATGTCGGTGATCGGGCCGTGGACAGGCCAGCTGTGCAGCTTCTAGAGCATCAAGCATCAATTCCGATGCTTCATCACCGTTTGTGTGTATATGCAGATGCAGGCCAGCCTTGTGATACTCAAGCACCAGTTCGCCAAGCGTGTCGGGATCAAGGTTCCACAGCCCGTTGGGCTTGCCATTATGGTATCCGGGCCATTTCAGGCGGGCAGTAAATCCCTGAATTGATCCATCGGTCATCACCTTGCAAAGGCGGTGATGAAGGCGGTCATTATTGTCCCGAAGGGCGCGCTTTGCCAGCGCAATGCCTTCGTCAATCGACTGTTCGATGGTGTTCAGCGCAGGCATCAGGCGCAAGGCATATCCGGGCGTCTTGCTGGCCTCTGCGTAGGCGGCAAGCGACTCCTCATTGAATGAGGCAAAAAGATCCGTTGCCGTTGTTACACCGCAATTGACAGCCGATTCAGCGTAACGGAGAAGCGAGGGTGTCTTTATGCCGCCAAAGAAAGGGTTGCCGGTCTGCCTGTAGGCCATGTATTTCGCCGCCATCTCCATCAGTTCGCCGGTCGGCTTTCCGTTGTTATCCTTCAGCACGCCATAGACATTGGTGTCGGCGGTAATGCCTGCCATGTCCATCAGGCGGCTGTTGACGTTCAGAAGATGGCCGTTCGAATGCAGAACAATGATAGGGCGGGTTGTTGATACCGTATCGAGCTGGGCGGCGTTCATCCGCGCTTCGCCGAAATAGATCGGGTCGAAACCCCAGGCAAAAAGCGGTGTTTCGGCATCATCAAGCCGCGCCTCGGCCGCTGTCAGCGCGGCAATCGCCGCCTCTAGGCTCTGCGCGCCTTCCCATCGCCTGCCTGACGGGTCCCATCTGTCTTCAAAGCCGATATAGGGAAAATCCCAGATGCCGCCTTCCATGGCGTGGGCATGCCCCTCAACAAATCCCGGCACCAATGTCTTGTCAGCAAAATCGTCATTCAGGGTAAAGGGACCCCACTGCTGCATGTCCTCAAGACTGCCGGCCCCAAGGATGCGCCCATCGCGAACAGCAACATGTGTCGAATGTGGCCGGGACGCGTTGATCGTAATGATATCACGTGCAGAGAAAACTGTTATTTCAGACATTCGGGTTGGTTCCTTCAGGGGTGGTCGGTATGCATAACTGGACGGGATTGCCCTGGGTTGGTCAGAATCACTCAGGCGTGAAGGCCGGTTTCGAACAGGCGCCCAAGGCTGGGGATGGTGTCATCAATGCCGGCAAGGCGTAAACAATGCCAGGCAAGCGCATGGTTGGATGATGTAACCGGAAGTCCAGTGCGGGCTTCGATATTGGCAACGGCATTGGCCAGCCTGACCGATGTGCAGGACACAAATATGGCATCGATATTGTGCCCGTCGCGTATCGTGTCGACAGCGCCGATCAACGATTCCTCGTCAATTGCAGCAACCACCGGATCCATCTCTTCATTGAAGGAACCAAAGACCGGCACCTCATAGCCATGGCTGGTGATATAGGCTCTGACAACTTCGTTGATGTCGCGCCGGTAGGGTGTCAGCACCCCGATCCGCTTTGCCCCCAAGGCATCGAAGGCAGCAAAGGCGGCGGCGATGGGATTGCTGGTTTTTGCCTCCAGCTTGGCAGCGCGCAGCAAGGTGTCGATGCGGTCAATACCAAGGATTATCGATGCAGATGTGCAGCCAAATGCCAGCACATCAACCGTGTCACCGGGCAGGATCAGCTCGGCTGTTGACGTAATCAGCGGCTCCATGGCGCTCAACGTTTCGGGTGTCACTTGCGGGTCATTTCGGATGCGCGACTCAAACATGTCAACACCGGGCATATCAATCATCGCACGGAATTCATGTTCGATCGTGTAGTCGGACGCCAACACCACCATGCCGATACGGGCGCGGGTGCCGATCATACGGCGGGTTGTGAAGGGGATATTCTCGATCAGGGTGAAGTCATCCCCCGCGTGCGGGTCAACCGTGTCCATATGCCAATCCTCCGATATCATGGTTTGGTGTCCGGCCGGCAATGGTGTCGGCGGTAATTGCCGCACAGCCACTTGCCATGGTCCAGCCCAAATAGCCGTGCCCGACATTCAGCCACAGATTGTCAATTGATGACTGGCTGACAACTGGGATGCCGTTGGGGGTCATCGGGCGCAGTCCAACCCAGTATCTGGGCTGGCTGAAATCAGCGCAATGCGCAAATAGTGAACGGGCTTTTTCCATCATGACCTTAAAATCCTTCGGCCTGAAACGCCGTTCATAGCCACCAATTTCAGCCGTGGCGGTGATGCGAAGGCGATCGCCCATCGGACAATAGGCGAGCAGATTATCCTGATCGATGCCGCCCATGCGCGGCGCCTTGTCCCTGTCGGTGATCGGCAGGGTGACGGAATAGCCACGTACCGGATAGATCGGCAGATCAATGCCAAGCGGCTTTACGAGGTCGGGACTGTTCACACCAAGGCACAGCACATAGGCATCGGCAGTGAAAGTACCTTTGTCAGTCTCAACGCGGGCAATACTGTCACCATCACGCACCAGCCGGCGGATGCGGGTGTTGAAGGCAAACTTCACGCCCTTGTCTTGAGCAACCTTGGCCAGCGCAGAGGTGAACATATGCGCATCACCGCTTTCATCACCGGGTGCAAACAGGGCGCCGACAACCAGCGATTCAGCATTGAAAAGGCCGGGGTCACGGCCCACCATCTGACGCGGTGACAGTTCTTCAACCGTGGTGCCGTTGGCACGCAGCATATCAGTCTTCTTTGTGGCTGCCTGATAGCCGTTCGCGTTCCGGTAGAAATAGATCAGCCCGCCGGATTTTTCATTGTAGCTGATTCCTGATTCATGCCTGATGCGATGCAGATGAAGCTGCGAAAAGCGGCACAGATCGGCAGTGATGGCAGTGTTTTTGCGGGCCCGCGCCGTGGTGCATTCACGCAGAAACCGAAACAACCATTTCCATTGCCGCCAGGATGGACGCAATTGCAACCGGATAGCCTGATCGCCGCGCCATTGTGATCGCATCATCATCTTTGGCGCGGCTGGCGATGCCCATGCATAAGCATGGCCGGGGGTAACCAGTCCGGCATTGGCATAGCTTGTCAACATGGCAGCGCCATCTTCGGCATCAATCACAGTAACGTTGTGACCGTCCATTGCCAGCTTGTAGGCGGTTGTGGTTCCGATAACTCCGGCCCCCATAACAATGATGCTCTTTGCCGTCATAGCAGCCCTCAGCGTGCGGCGATAATGCCAATTTCGACGGTGAATTGCGGGGCGGCAAGACGGGGCGACTCCACGCATGCGCGGCATGGCGCATTGCCACCCGTGGCCCAGGCATCCCATACCGCATTCATTTCGGCAAAATCATCCATGCTGCATAGCCAGATGGTGGCCGACAGCGCCTTTGACTTGTCGGTGCCGGCCTCTGCAAGCAATGAATCGATCTGGTTAAGGATCGCTTGTGTCTGTTCGGCGACGCTGCCGCCGGGTGCACCTTGCGCCACCTGACCAGCCAGATAAACGGTGTCACCATGGATGACCATCTGGCTCATCCGGTCATTCGTATGGTATCTTTCGATGGTCATTGCGGCGCCTCATATCTGAAATTTTTATTGTCACCCACCTTACTTCAGAACACTGGCCTGTGAAAGACATCCTCCGCTATATGATTTGCGGTACTGATATTCCAGCCAGCCATCTCTGTTCAGGCGTCCTGATTAAGGGCATCCATTGCCGGAATTGCTGTTTCACGACGGGCAATATAGTCGAGTAACGCCTCGTCAATGGCGGGATCCAGTGGCGGCTTCACGTAGGAATCCAGCAGCCTGCGCGCTGTTGCCAATGCACGTGCCGTCACATCCTTTTCGCCGTCCGCCACCCACTGTTCATATGAATTATTGTCGAACATGCGCGGCATGAAGAAAGCTTGCTGGAAATTCTCCTGGGTATGTGTATGACCCAGATAATGTCCGCCCGGCCCGATATCGCGTACCGCCGCCAGGGCTTCGTCAAAATCATCCCAGTTCAGCCCTTCAGCCATGCGATAGCCCATCGCACATTGTTCAGCATCAACGATGAATTTGGCCATCGAGCAATGCATGCCGGCCTCGTTCCAGCCAGCCGAATGCCAGATATAGTTGGCCCCGGACATCAGAACCGCCATCAGCGTGGTGGCTGATTCATAGCCGGCCTGCGCGTCCAGTGTCTTGGCCCCGCCAAGCGTATTCGATGTGCGCCATGGCACGTTGTAGTGGCGCGCCATCTGCCCGATCATGAAATTCATCAGACTGATTTCAGGCGTGCCGGCCATTGGTGCGCCCGACTGCATCGATATAGTTGACAAGTAATGCCCGTAAATCGCCGGGCAGCCCTTGCGGATGATCTGGGTATAGGCAAGCGCGGACAGTGCCTCGGCATTCAATTGCGCCACGGTCGGCACGGTCGAGGCCGGTGTGTTCGCCCCGCCCAGCACGAACGGAGAGCACAGTACCGGCTGATTGTGCCGGTTGAAGGCCCGCATCGCCGACAGCATGGTTTCATCCCAGACCAATGGTGAATTGCCATTACAGTTGCCGACCACCACCGGATGTGTTTCCAGATAATCCTCACCAAACAGGATGGCGCACATATCCAGCACATCCTCGGCATTCCTGCCCGATGTCGTCATGCCCATGAAAGTCTTGTCGGAATGGATCATCGATGAATAGGTGATCCGCAGATGCCGGTGTGATACCGGATGGTCCATCGGTTCGACAATGTGGTGCGCTGATGAATGCATGGCCGGCAGCATATGCGACAGCTTGTGGAAGGTGGCCAGATCATCCAGCGTCGGGCTGCGCCGCACATCATCAAGATCACGCAGATAAGGGGCGCCGGTCATCGGCACAAAGATCGAATTGCGCCCGCCAACAGCAACGGTCTTTTCAGGATTGCGCGCGTGCAGGGTGATGGTGGGCGGAATGCTGCTGATCAGGTCGCGCACAAGAGCACGGTCCAGATGCACCGTTTCACCGCGGACATCGCCGCCTGCCCGCCGCCAGTCTTCCAGCGCAATGTCATCGCGGAAGACCACACCAACCTCTTCAAGGATGGACAGCGAGGCATCATCAATCCGTGCGATCTGTTCGTCATCCATCGGCGCAGTGAGTGGCAGCTTGCCGGTCAGATGTGGCAGCATGGCATGATCGGGGCGGGTTCGAATGGCACGGCGTTCACCGCGGCCCCCTCGCCGTGTTGCCGAAGACGTGCTTTCGGTCATGTGTGGCACCCGTCCTTTGCCGGCGATTTACGCCAGTCTGCGAGATGTCTGCACCTGTCAGCCTATCGGCTATGCCATTGCATTGAATAATCACAAAGCGACCAGACCTTTCGCGTTGGCGGCACATATCTGCATGGCGGGGTACTATGGTTTCAGGATGCGCGGCCCGATCAGTCGTTATCGGTGAGCCCGGCACCTGCACCAGCAAGGCGTGATTCCGGGGTGGCCGGTGCGTAGGTCCGATGCGCCAACCTGCCGAGTGTCTCGACACAACCGGCACATTCTGTCTCCAGCCGGCTATGGGTGATCGGCAAAGCCTGTTTCGGCGGGGCGGCCAGGCGGCGCAGGCGGCAAGGGGCAAGTCCGGCTGGCGCGGCATGGGTTGGACCTGCATCATTCTGCCACGACAGACCGTCAAGGATGATCATC
>TARA_B100001057_G_scaffold327173_1_pt1 | contig 11822 bp, 12 predicted proteins | sample TARA_B100001057 | Tara Oceans TARA_B100001057 (sample SAMEA2621839) | marine metagenome | biome: marine biome (ENVO:00000447); feature: surface water layer (ENVO:00002042); material: "saline water (ENVO:00002010), including plankton (ENVO:xxxxxxxx)" | depth 5 m | reverse complement strand
GAAGAAGTGATTGAAAATATAGCTTCAATTTATGAAAAAGAAGGATCAGATTGTTGGTTTTCAGATGATCCCCAAAGATTTTTAGGCAACAAATATAGTACCCAAGAATATGAAAAATTAAGCGATATCGTTGAAGTTTGGTTTGATAGTGGATCTACCCATTCTTTTGTTTTAGAAAAAAGAGAAGATTTGAAATGGCCAGCTTCTATGTATTTGGAGGGATCTGATCAACATCGAGGATGGTTTCATTCTTCTTTACTTGAATCATGTGGAACCAGAGGACGAGCGCCGTTTGAATCCATTCTTTCACATGGTTTTGTAGTTGATGGAAAAGGTCTTAAAATGTCAAAATCATTAGGGAACGTTATAGCTCCAGAGGATATTTTAAAGAAATATGGTGCAGATATTTTAAGAATATGGGTAGCATCATCTAATTATGCTGAAGATTTAAGAATTGATTATGGAATTTTAGATCAACATGCAGATTCTTACAGAAAAATAAGAAATACCTTTAGATATTTGCTTGGAAACATCAATGATGAATTTGAAGAAATAAATTTAGAAAATATAGATATAAATGATTTGCCCGAATTAGAGCAATTTATGTTAAACAAAATTTATTTACTTGATCTTAATTTCAAGAAAAATTTTAAAAATTATGATTTTCATAATCTTTATAAAGAACTTCTAAATTTTTGTACGAACGATTTATCTGCATTTTATTTTGATATAAGAAAAGATTGCTTATACTGTGATTCAAAAAAATCAAAAAAAAGACAATATGTTATCAAATTATTAAAGATTATCCTTAATACTCTTTTAAGATGGTTTGCACCAATACTCTCATTTACAACTGAGGAAATATATAGACTGCTTGGGAATAAGAGTAAGAGTATTCATTTAGAGAATTTTATTAGGTTTCCATTGAGTTTTAAAAATGATGATCTCAATTCTAAATGGTCTGAGTTAATTAAAATAAGAGACTTATGTAATCTAAGTATTGAGGAAAAAAGGGCAAAAAAAATAATTGGTTCAAGCTTAGAGGCTTCAATAAAAATAAAATTGAATAAAAAACAATATCAAATTTATAAGAATGTTGATTTTGCAGAATTATGTATAACCTCAAATGCAAAAATTGAAGAACATGATTTGGATAATGTTAGAGTTGAGACAACAAAAGCTGAGGGAAATAAATGTCCTGTGTGTTGGAAAATAAGTATTAACCCATGTTTAAGACATGGATAAAAAAAGATGTTAAAGAAAAATATAGTCATTTTGTATGTCACATTTTTAACTTTTTTCACTGATAGACTTTGTAAATATATAATATTAAAAAAATTTAATTTAGAAAACATAGATTATATTTCTGTTTATTCGTTTCTAAATTTTAACTTAGTTTTTAATAAGGGGATTGCTTTTGGAATTTTATCATTTAATGAGCAATTTTATTATAATGTTATTACATTAATAATAGTCTTGATTACTTCAATTGTGTTTTATATGGCCTTAAAATCTAACGGAATTGAAAAAATAAGTTTTTCACTTATTTTTGGAGGATCTTTAGGAAATATTTTTGATAGGGTATATTATTCAGCTGTTATTGATTTTATAGATATACACATAAACAATTTTCATTGGTTTATATTTAATGTTGCTGATATATTTATTACTTTAGGAGTAATTAACCTTATTTTTTTAGAAATTTTTATTAAAAAAAAGAATGTATAAATTTGCGATTTTATTTTCAGTTTTAATTTTATTAAATGCTTGCCAAGGTGCAAAAGATGCTTTTACATTAAAAAAAAAAGATTCTGTAGATGAGTTTCTCATTGAAAAAAAAAGCCCTTTGACTTTACCACCTGATTTTGAAAATTTACCTAAGCCTATAGGAAGTGAGGCAAAAGACGACAATACTGAAAATTCAAGTGATGAAATTCAAAATATTTTAATTTCAAATGAAAAAAAATCTTCAGATACAAATAAGTCAACCAATCAATCCTCAGTAGAAAAATCAATTCTGGATAAGATTAAATAATAAGATGTTTAATAAAAATATAAAAATTGAAAATTTTTATCCAAAAAGAAAATTTTCAGTACAAAAAAAAATTTCTAAATTATTTAAAACTTTAATTAATAGTAATAATGAAGTTTTGTCTTCAATGAAAAAAGAATATGTTAATAAATATAATAGTAAACTCGTTGTGAAGTTTAAAAAATTTTCATTTTTTAACATAATTGGAATGGGTGGATCAGTTCTAGGTTCAAAAGCGATTTATAATTTTTTAGGTCCATTTAAAAAAGAATTTAAATTTTTTGATAATTTTTCTAATTCATTTAATTACAGATTAAAAAAAAGTAAAAGTGTAAATATAATAGTTTCTAAATCAGGTAATACTTTAGAAACAATTTCTAATTTAAATTTTATAGAACAAAAAAATAATAGAAATATATTCATCACAGAGGATAAAAAAAGTTATCTATTCGATCTCTCAAAAAAACTTAATGTTGATTTAATCCATCATAATAAATTAATAGGAGGAAGATATTCAGTTTTATCTGAGATTGGAATGTTCCCATCAGAATTATTGGGCTTAAGTTCAAAAAAATTCAAAAGACTTAATTATTTAATTAAAAACAAAAAATTTGAAAAATCACTAATTAAAAATATTTCTGATATCTTAATAATGTTAAAGAATAATAAAAGAAATTCGATAATTTTAAATTATGATGATAAGTCTCATGATCTCTTTAAATGGTATCAACAACTTGTTGCCGAAAGTTTGGGAAAAAAAAATAAAGGAATTCTTCCACTAATTTCATCTATGCCTATGGATAATCATAGTTTAATGCAATATTATCTTGAAGGTACAAAAAATTGTTTTTTTACACTCTTTTTTGTTAAAGAAACAAAATCAAATAAAATCAACAATAATAAATTGTTAAGTACACACTCTTTTTTAAAAAATAAAAGTCTTAACGATATTTCTTATGCACAATTTCGTGCAACAGAAAAAGTTTTTAAGGATAAAAAAATTCCTTTTAGAAGTTTTGTTATAAATGGCAGAAATGAAAAAATACTTGGAGATTTATTCATTTTTTTTATTCTTGAAACAATCTTATTAGGAAAAGTTTTAAAGGTCGATCCTTTTGATCAGCCAGCTGTAGAATTAATAAAAAAGAATACACTGAATTTTTTATAATATCTTAGTTTGCGAAAGATATCTTTGAAATTCCATAAATACGCTCTTCAAAAACAAATATTTTTTTGGATAATTTCAGATTATCTTTTTTATGTCGGTGAATTATTATTAATCCATTTTTGTTCAATAAATTTTTATCTTTTATTGCATCAATAATTTCATTTACCCTTAATTCTCTAAAAGGAGGATCAATAAAAATGATATCAAATTTTAAATTGATATCTTTTTTAGAATTAAAAAAATCAAAACAATCATCTTCAAAGATTTTGTAATTGTTTTTATTTTTTATAGAATTTAGATTATTTTTTAAAATTTTTAAAACATTTGAATAATTTTCGAAGAAAAAAACTTTTTTTGCATTTCTAGATAAACATTCAATTCCAAATGAACCTGAACCAGAAAATAAATCAAGTATTGATGAGTTTTTTATATTAATATGAATTTTATTTGAATGATCAATGAGATTAAATATAGATTCTTTAACAATATCTCTTAATGGTCTTGTAATTTTATCACTAGGTAGCAGTAATTTTTTTCCTTTAAAAATTCCTCCAATTACTCTCATTAATCAATTACTTTATATCCAATATCTTTTCTAAAAAAACCATCTTTCCAATCAATTTTTTTAATTAACTTTAATGCAATTTCTCTACTTTCCTTAAAACTATTAGATCTAGCTACAAAATTTAAAACACGGCCACCATCAGATAAGATTTTTGATTCATTTTTTTTAGTTCCCGCATGGAAGATGAACTCATTTTCATTTAATTTTATATCATTTAAATTTTTTATTTCTTTATTTTTTTTGAATTTTTCAGGATATCCTTTCGAACATAATACGATAGAGAGAGATTTACTTTCATGCCAATCTAAGGAAACTGTGTCAAGTTTTTGATTTATAGTTTTATTTATTATTTCAAAAAAATCAGATTTTAGTCTAGGCAAAATTGTTTGACACTCAGGATCACCCATTCGCACATTGTATTCAATTAAGTAAGGCTCATTTTGAATTATCATCAAGCCTGCATACAAAAAACCTTTAAATTCAGTGTTGATATCTTTCAATGCTCTTAGTGTAGGCTCTATAATTTTACTAATAATCTTTTTATCTAAAATATCATTTTCTAGTCTTGAAGGAGAGTATGCACCCATCCCTCCTGTGTTAAGACCCACATCTCTTTCACCAACTCTTTTATGATCTTGCGCGGTACTAAATTTCTTATAATTTTTTCCATCAGAGATAATAAAAAAACTCATTTCTTCGCCTTCAAGAAATTCTTCAATTAATATTTTTTTAGAACTTCCAAATTTACCCTCAAAAATTTCAATTATTGCAAGTTCAGCATCTTTTTTTGTATAGGATATAAAAACTCCTTTACCACCTGCAAGGCCATCTGCTTTTATTACAACAGGAAGTTTACTTTTATTAATAAAATTTAAGCAACTATTAATATTCTCAAATACACCAAATTTAGCAGTCGGTATTTTATATTTCTCACATAAATTTTTTGTAAATATTTTTGAACCCTCTAATTGAGAAGCTATTTTGTTTGGTCCAAAAACTTTAATTTCGTTTTCTTCCAAATAATCTACCATACCGTCAACTAATGGTTTCTCTGGCCCAATAATGATAATTTCAATACCCTCTTTTTGTATAAATTCTTTTAATAATTCAAAGTCATCAAAATTTAAATCAATATTTGTAGCTATATCCTTAGTCCCTGCATTACCAGGTATACAGAATATCTTTTCTACTTGAGGTGAATTTTTAATTGCATGACATATAGCGTGTTCCCTGCCACCACTTCCAATTATTCCAACTTTCATATAAAGATATATAAACTATAAATGTTTAAAAAATTAGCTAAAATCAAATATTTACCAAATAATTTTGAAATTATTGAAAATGGTGATCATGTAATTTGCGCCGTTTCAAGGAAAAAAATTTTGATAGATCAGTTAAATTATTGGAATGTAGAAAAACAAGAGGCTTATTATTCTTATTTAGAAGCTTCAATTATTAGGGAAAAAAATAAGTAATTATTTCCACCTATTATGTGTCCAGATCCATTGATCTGGATTTTTTAGGATCATTTTCTCTAATTTTTTGTTAAGAAAAATTGTGATTTCTTCTATTGTATCTCCTTGATTGAATTTTATAGGTTCGTTAATTGTTATTTCAAAATTATTTTTTTCTAGTCTTTCTATATAAATAGGCACCACTTTTAAATTAAATTTTTTTACAAATTGAGCCGGTATTGTAGTTGTAAATGCCTTTTCATTAAATAAGTCAACTTTAATACCTTGAGAAACTCTTTGATCAATCATCAATGCAATTGAGATTTTATTTTTAAATTGTTTTAGTAGTTCTTTAGTACCAGACATACCTTTTTTGATTTGTTTTTTACAAATATATTTTTTTCTAATATTTTCCATTATGGGATTTAAAAATTTATTATTAAGTGGTCTATAAATGGCTGCTAAATTGATCCCAGATTTTTCAATATGCATTGCCATGAGTTCAAAATTATTAAAATGTCCAGATATAAATATAACTGACTCATTTTCTCTTTTAATTTTATCGAGAATATTTTGATTTTTTACTTTTATCTTGTCAGAGTATTTTGATGAATTTCTAAAATTTTTAATAAAGATATATTCAGATAAAATTCTTCCATAATTAAACCACATTTTATCTAATATTCTTGATTGAGAATACTCATCTAAATCAGGCATTGCTTTTAATAAATTTTTTTTAGATATCTCATTTGACCTAAATAGTGGCCCAAAAATTTTCAAAATATACCCAGATAATATTGAAGAAATCTTTAGACCTAGTATTTTAAAAATAATAAACAAAAAAATGATAATTAAGAATTGGATTAGATATTTAAGATTTGTCATTAATAATTGATTTTAAAATATTTGTTAATTTATTTTGATTTTTAATAATTAAGTTTATTTTTATAAAATTTATTTTATTTTTGAAAGATTTTGGCACTTTCATATAATCTTTTTCAGTAGTGATTATTTTGCAGTTTAACTCAATAGCTTTATTTATAATATTTAAAAAATCACTTTTTTTATAACCATAGTGGTCAGGAAATATAAGATGCTTAATAATTTTAAAATTTTTTTTCTTTAAAATTTTTTCAAAATTTGTTGGATCACCAACCCCCGAAAATATAAGATATTTTTTATTAAGATTAAATCTATTAAGATTAGTAATTTTATACTTTGAATAGAAAATATTTATAGATGGATTAATTTTTTTTATTGTTTTATTAAATTGTAAATTTTTGAAATTTTCATTTTTGATAAATACTAAATCAAATTTTTTTAGACTCTCAATTTTTTCTCTAAGTGGTCCTGATGGAATTAATTGACCATTTCCAATCCATCTATCAGCATCAAAGCAAACAATTTTCAAATTATAATCAATATTTTTATCCTGTAACCCATCATCAAAAATTATAACTTTTGTTTTTCTTTTTATTGCTTTTAAAAGTATCTCTTTTCTTGAGGGGGCAGTTATAAAATTTGTCTTGCTCTTAAGTAAATTTATCTCATCATAATGATCTATATTTGATTTTTTTGCAGTAACTATTGATTTACTGTTTATATTTTTGATTATTTCATATAATTTTATAGTTGTTGGTGTCTTACCTGTTCCACCCAAATAAATATTCCCAACACATAGTGAAATAATTCTATTAGAGGAAAATTTAGAACTTTTATCTTTAAGTATATTATTCAATCTTATTGGTATTGTAAAAGGTAATAATAATATTGAAAAAAATGATAATTTTTTTTGATCCCAAAAATTTGGTTTTTTAAATAACATCAATTAACTATAGTTTAATCTCTTTATAAGTTTTTTTTAAAATATTTTGACCAATAACTTTTAATTGTTGATTTAATTTATTAACTCCTTTTTTTTTAATAAATAATGAAATTAATTTATTATAAAGATGATCTTGATTTTTTATTTTATTAGAAATTTTAAGTTTTTCTAAAAATTCATAAATTTCTGTAAAATTTTGAATATGTGGTCCATTTAAAATATTACAACCAAGCCTAGCTGCTTCTAGAGGATTTTGTCCACCATGATTTACTAAAGACCCCCCAAGAAAAACTTTATTACAAATTGAAAAAAAAGATTTTGTTTTTCCATAAGAGTTCACTAAATATATATCAGTTTTACTTAAAATAGAATTCGTGGAGTTTTCTGCATGAACTTTAAGGCCTAATTTGCAAAGATCTTTTTCAATTTTTTCACATCTTTCTATATGTCTTGGAATTATAATTGTTAATAAATTTTTAATTCTTTTTTTTAATCTAATATGAATTTTACCACAAATTACCTCCTCTAGATCATGTGTACTAGATGCACACCATACTTTTTTATTTTTTATAAAATTTTTAAGTTTGTTATTTAGATTTATTATTTTTGTATCTGATTGAGAATATTTTAAATTTCCAATTAATTTTAAATTTTTAGTTCCTAAAGTTTTTAAAAACAGATACGATTGCCTACTTGAGGCTAGACAAAGATTAAAGCAAGAAAAAATTTCTTTGGAAAAGTTTGAAAAAAATTTCCATCTATTAAAAGTTTTTTTTGTAATCCTTCCATTTAACAAGATTGTTTCAATATTTTTATTTCTTAGATTTAACAACATGTTTGGCCATATCTCTGAATCTATGAAAAAGACTTTATTAGGACACCAATGATTAATAAATTTTTGTGATATAAAGTTATTATCTATTGGAAAAAATTGATGGATTACTTTTTTAAATTTTAATTTTTCTATAATCTTTGTTGAACTTAATGTATTTGAAGTAATTAAAATCTGAGTGATTGTAATTTCTTTATCAAATTTCTCAATTAGAGGGATTATACTTTGTAATTCTCCAACACTCGCACCATGAAACCAAATTAATTTTCCTTTTGTCCTTTTTTTTCTAAAAAGACCGACCTTTTCTTTAAAACTTTTAAAAGTTTCTTTTTTATTTATTAATCTAAAAAAAAATATTAGTGGTGAAAATACAAAAATTAAATTAATAAAAAACCTGTATACAAATAACATTATTATTTTCTAATTTGCTTCTCATAAAAATTTTTATAAATTTCAGATGAGTTTAATAACTCATTATGAGATCCAGACCCAACAACATTACCATTATCTATAACATAAATTAATTCAGAATTTAAAATTGTGGATAACCTATGAGCTATGACTATTGTTGTTCTTCCTTTAGTCAATAAAGAAAGCGCTTTTTGAATTTTATTTTCAGTTTCAGCATCTAAAGAAGAAGTTGCTTCATCTAACAATATAATCTCACTTTTTTTTAGCATTGCTCTTGCAATAGACAATCTTTGTTTTTCTCCTCCAGAAAGTCTTAAGCCGTTTTCTCCTATAATGGTTTCATACTTATTTGGAAGTTTTTCTATAAATTCTTCAGCAAATGAGTGTTTTGCTGCCTCTTTAATTTCGAGCTCAGTTGCATCAAGGTTTGCATAGGCTATATTATTTTTTATAGTGTCATCGAATAAAGTTGTATCTTGACTTACTAGGGAAATGCCTTTTCTTAAAGAGTAAATAGAAGAATTATAAATAGATTGATTATCAATAATTATATCTCCACTATTAATATTATAAAACCTCGGAATTAAATTTAGAATTGTTGATTTGCCAGCACCACTTTGACCAACTATAGCAGTCATTTTGTTTCCAGGAAAAGTCAAATTTATATTTTTCAGAACACTATCATTGTCAGAATAATTAAATTTTACGTTCTCAAAAACCACTTCCCCTTTACTATATTTTAAATGTTTGACATTATCTCTGTCTTTTATTTCTGGTTTTTGATCAATTATTGGTAATATTTTTTTTGCACCAGCTATACCTTGTTGAATGGCTATATTGAGAGTCGCTAAAGACCTTACTGGTTGGTAGGCCAACATCATAGCAGCAAGAAATGAAAAAAAGTTACTCACTTCTAGCTCTTCCGTAGTAACTAATTTAGCAGCAATAAAAATTAATAAAGCTATCATAATACCAGTTAAGAATTCCATAATTGGTGATGCTCTGACAAAAATTTCTGATATTTTTTTTGTTTTTTCTTTAAGATCATTGATAAATTTATCAGCTCTATTTTTTTCATAATCTTCTTTTTGAAAAATTTTTGTTAGTTTATGATTTTTAAATACTTCAAATAGATAAGTATTTAAAATACCAGCTCTCGACATTGCTTCAGTACTTACTTTTCCTATTCTCTTACCAAGAGTCTTTGCTGCAAAACTTGCTAGTGGTATCATTACTATCGCCACTAAAGATAATTTCCAATTTTGGTAGAACATAACACCCAATAATCCTATAAGTGTTAAGCTGTCCTTAAATAAATTAAGAATTGCTGCGCTTACTAAGTTAGTAATCATATTTACGTCATTGATCAAATTTGTGATAAATTTTCCTGAGTGTTTATTGTCTATCAATTTTGTATCGGCAATAATTAAAGATCTAAACATGTCTATTTGCATGTTTTTTCTTACTTCTTCAGCAACACCAATCATAATAACTTTTGCGATATATAAAGATGATCCTTTAAACGCGAAAGCTATTACTATTAAAAAAGGAATTATGTAAACCATTTTTTGATTCTGATTTATAAAAAGTTGTTTTATTGCAGGATCTAATAAATAGGCAACAGAGGAAGTGCTTGCAGCAAGTAAAAGAGAGAAAAAAGCAGCTAATAAAATTTTTTTAACAAATTTTTTTGTATAATCTCTATATAATCTTTTTAATATTACAATATCACTTTTCATTTAAACTTTACCAAGTAATAAACCTAAAAGTATTAACATTCCTAATCCATTATTAGATTTAAAAATTTTAATACAACTTTCATGTATATTAATATTTAATTTATAAATTTGAAAAAAATACATATGAATTGCAGCAAATACTAAGAATATATAATAAACACTATTTAAGTTTAAAAAAAAGCCTGTTATAACTAAAGAAGCTAAAAAAATTGAATAACATATCATTAAAAATAGTTTTGAATTGTTTTTAAATTTAATAGATGTTGATTTTAATCCTATAATTTCGTCGTCTTTTATATCTTGAAAACCATAAATTGTGTCGTAACCTAGTGTCCAAAATATGGCCCCACTATAAAGTATCAGTGGAACAATATTTATTTGCCCTGTAATCGATGTCCAACCAAGAATTAAACCGTAATTAAATGTAATACCTAAAAATAATTGAGGCCAATAAGTGTATCTTTTCATTAATGGGTAAGTAAATGCTAAAGGCATAGAGCACATTGCTAAAATAATTGTTATAAAATTAAATTGGATCAAAACTATTAGAGCCAATAAACATAAGAAAGAAGAATATATAAAACCCTCTGTAACTGAAATTGCTCCAATTGCAATTGGTCTATCTTTTGTTCTATTTACTTTTTTATCAAATTTTCTATCAGCTATATCATTAATAATACATCCTGCAGATCTCATCAAAATTGCTCCAGATAAAAATAAAATCAAATAAATTACAAAGGTTTTAATTTCACCAGAAAAATTATAAGCTACCGTTAAACCCCATGCGCACGGCCAAAATAATAACATAAAGCCTATTGGTTTTTTAAGTCTTATAAGTTCTACAAAAAGATTAATTTTATTCATAAATTTTACTTGTAAATAACAAACACAAGTTTGATAATCAAATTGATTCGAATGAATATTGATTACACAGTTACTGCTCTAATGTTTCCAGCCATTCCATTATTAATGAATATATATAGCAATAGGTTTCATTCACTAAGTAAATTAATCAGAGAACTTCATGATGAGCATGTATATGAAAAACATGTTCCGCCAGAGTGGAAAAAACAATTTATTAATTTAAGTGGAAGGATAACTTTATTAAGATGGTCAATAATGTTTGGAGCTTTTGGTTTTCTTTTTAATATGCTTACGGTGCTTGGTCTATATTTGAATGAAATTTTTATAGCAAGATTAATCTTCGGATCTTGTTGTTTATCTATGATTATTTCAATCACTTTTTTTATTAGAGAAATTCATATTTCAACAAATGCTTTAAGACTTCATATGTCTGATATGGATGTTAACGTTGATTAAGGAATTATTACTGCAGGGCCTAAAATTTTTCTACTTTCTAAATCTTGATGAGCTTTGACAATTTCATCTAAAGTATATTTCTTAAAAATATTTAATGTAAATTTTTTTGTAATAAACATTTCAAATACTTTTTTTGCTGCCTCATCTAATTCTTCTCTACTAGAAGTGTAGTGGGCTATGCTTGGTCGGGTTAAATATAAACCTTTTGGGGCTAAAGATTTTGTTACATTGCAAGGGTCTAAAGGACCAGATGCATTACCAAATGAAACCATCATACCTCTTACTTTTAAACATTCAATTGAACCATCAAATGTTTTTTTACCAACACCGTCATAAACAACTGGAACACCCGCGCCATTAGTTATCTCTTTTACTTTTTCAGCAAAGTTTTCTTTTGAATAATTAATTACATGATCACAACCATTATTTTTTGCAATTTGAATTTTTTCATCTGAGCCAACTGTTCCAATTACTTT
>TARA_B100001057_G_scaffold492728_1_pt1 | contig 11825 bp, 7 predicted proteins | sample TARA_B100001057 | Tara Oceans TARA_B100001057 (sample SAMEA2621839) | marine metagenome | biome: marine biome (ENVO:00000447); feature: surface water layer (ENVO:00002042); material: "saline water (ENVO:00002010), including plankton (ENVO:xxxxxxxx)" | depth 5 m | reverse complement strand
TGATAAATATAGAACTAGAAAAAATTGACTATAGTAGAGCTGTAATGAATTCAACAAACTACAACTATATCGATGAAAATTCAAACATTTCTAATTATTATAAAAATGTAAATAATTTAAGAATAGGAACTGAATGGAAATTTAGTAATGTTAGTTTTAGAGCTGGCTTAGGAATATATGAAAGTCCTTTTATTACAAACTCAATCGATATAGACCCCAGTCACAGGATCATCCAAAGTTTTGGAATAGGCTATAAATCTAATCAGTACTTTTTTGACCTGGCAATAGTAAATTCAAATGAAACTAAAGAACATTTCATGTTTGAAGGATCAAGTGCATCAGAAATATCTAAATCAGAACAAAATATAATAATTAGCGTGGGTTACAAATTCTAAACGCTAGTCTTCTTCTTTTAAAGGACTAAATATTCTACCGCAGTGTTCACAAACTAGAATTTTCTTTTTATTTCTCACCTCCATCTCTTGTTGGGAGGTTACTTTATTGAAGCAACCACCACATGCGCCTCTATGGATTTCAACAACAGCTAATCCATTTCTTGAACTAGATCTTATCCTATCATATGCGAAAATTAATCTTTCTTCAATTTGTTTTTTTATTTTATTCTTTTTCTTTTCTAACTTCTCTTCATCTTTTTCAGTTTTCTTTATTATATCATCTAGTTCTGATTTTTTTTCTTTTAAAATAGATTTTTTCTCTTTAATTCTACTCTTTGTTGATGAAACATTAATTTTCTGGTCTTCTATGAAAATTTCAGATTCCTTTATTTTTTTATCAGCTAATTCGATTTCTAAAGTTTGATATTCAAGCTCTTTATTAATTGCATCAAATTCTCTATTATTTCTAACCTTCATTTGATCTTTTTCATACTTTTTAATCAATAATTCAGCTTCTTTTTTTAATTCATTTTGATGATTTATATTTTCTTTTTTTTCATCAACTTCATTCTGAAAATTTTCCAATCTTTTTGTTAAACCTTCAACCTCATCTTCTAAATCTTGTACCTCTAAAGGTAACTCCCCTCTTAGTATTTTAATTTCATCAATTGATGAATCTAATTTTTGTAACATAGTTAACTGATCAAGCTTTTCAGCTATTGTTAACTCTTTTTGTTCTGCTTTTTTAGTTGCCATAATTTTTATAATAACTTACTGGATTAGTATTAATTTGTGTTAAAATGACCGCTAATTTAGGAAATTTTTTCTTTAGTATATCAGAAATTAAATTTGGAACAAATTGTTCAGTCTCATAATGACCAATATCAGCTAGTATGATTTTATTATTCGCCTCAAAGAAATTATGATATTTAAAGTCCGAAGAAATATAAATATCTGCTTTTTTTGAAATTGCCTCACCTAATAAAAAAAAACCTGAACCACCACAAAATGCAATTTTTTTTATAGTCTTACTTAAATTACAAGCTGTATATTTCAATACATCATGGGGCATAACTTCATTTAATAAATCAAAAAAAGAACTTACAGTCATTTTATTTTTTAAATTACCTATGATCCCAGACCCAATAGTATAATCACTGTTTTGAATATTGATTATTTGATAAGCAACCTCCTCATATGGATGATTTTGAAATAATGATTTTAATACTTTTGATTCTAAATAAAAAGGGAAAATTAATTCAATTTTTACTTCATCTTCTAATGAACGTTTATTCATTTCTCCAATATATGGTTTTGCTTTTGAAAGGGGCCGAAAACCGCCTTGTCCTAAAGAAGAAAAACTACATTGATCATATTTTGAACCCACTTTACCAGCACCCTCCTCAAATAGTGCTTGTTCTAATTTATTTTGGTGTGACTTTGGACAATATGTAATTAACTTACATAAATTACTTTCTTTGACCCTTAGTATTTCAGTATTCAATAAATCTAATTTTTTAGACAATGTAAACGAAACTCCATTTTCAATATTATCCAAATTAGTATGCATGCAATATATAGCAATATTATTTTGAATAGACTTAAAAATAACTCTTTCAGTGGCATTTGAGTTGTTTATTTTTTTTAAATGATTAAATATTACTGGATGATGAGATATAATTAAATTACAATTTTTTTTCATTGCCTCATCAATTATTTCCTCAGTACAATCTAGGCAAGTTAAAACAGAATTTATATCCATACTTAAATCACCAACTAATAGTCCACTATTATCATATTCTTCCTGATGGGTCAATGGAGCAATAATTTCTAAATGTTCAATTATTTCTACTAACTTCATAAATCAAAATCTTAAGTTATATTTACAAAAGTAAGATTATTTAATCTATCGTTTTTATTTTTAAAATTTAATGAATTATTTAAAGTTATTTTTTTTTCCTCTTTTATTAATCATTCAAAGTATTTATTTAATTTTTTTAATCTTAAGAAACTTATTTTATGACTTTAATATTTTGAATGAGAAGAAAAAAAATGTTAATATTATTTGCGTAGGAAGCTTAAAATTAGGAGGTGCGGGGAAAACTCCTTTAGTTGAATATTTAATTAAAAATTTTAATAATCATAATCTTGCTGTATTAAGTAGAGGATATAAAAGAAACACTAAAGGTTTTTTATTAGCTAATAAAAATCATTCATCAGAAAAAATTGGAGATGAACCATTACAAATTATTAATAATAATCCAGATTTATTAGTTGCTGTTTGTGAAAACAGAGTCAATGGAGTTGAAAAATTAATCTCTACAAATAAAAACTTAAAAACAGTTATTCTAGATGATGGCTTTCAACATAGATCTTTATATAGAAACCTAAACATTTTAGTTACTGAGTATGATTTTCCTTACTCCAATGACTCATTATTTCCAATTGGAAATTTGAGAGAATATAAAACAGCCTCAAAAAGAGCAGATATCATTGTTATCACTAAGTCCCCAAAAGAAATTCCGGAAGAAGAGAAAATTAAAATAAAAAAAAAACTTTCAGTACTTGAAAATCAAAAAATATTTTTTTCCTTCATAAAATATAAATCTCCAGTAAATTATTTAAACAATAAGATTGAAATGCTCAATCTTAAAGACAAATATTTTTTATTGACCGGTATAGGAAATTCAAGACCTCTATTAAGTTATTTATCAAATAATAAAATTAAATTCTGTCATTTTAGATACTCTGATCATCATAACTTTAAAGAAATAGAGCTTAAAAATTTAATTAAAAAAGGAAAGTATATGAAAATAGAAAAGCTAATATTGACTGAGAAAGATTTTTACAGACTAGGAGCAGAAAAACTAAATTTGATTAAATCATATTTTGACATTTTAATACTGAAAATAGAATTTGATTTTATTAGCGAGGAAAAGACAATGTTTAACAAACAAATACGTAAATTTATCTAAAAACATAAACTATGAAAATTTTAAAAATAATTTTTATAATTCTTATAACAACATTCAACACAATTAAATCTCAAAATGATTTTGAAGTTCTTTTTCAATGGTCTGATGAAAGCATAAGTGACCAAAATTGGGTAGGATGTGCATACAATGAAATTTGGGGAGTTGCTAAAAATGGTCATGAATTCGCAATCATTGGCAGCACACAAGGAACACATATTTTTGATGTAACAAATCCTGAAGATGGATATCTGGCTGCATATATTGAAGGTGCTGATTCGAGTCCTGCAATTGTACACAGAGATTTTCATGATTACAACGGTTATTTATACGCAGTTGCTGACGAAGGCGAAAGTACACTTCAAATAATTGATATGGCAAATATGCCAACTAGTTTCAATGTAGTTTATGATAGTGACGAACTCATTAAAAGAGCTCATAACATTTTTATTGACTCTGAAAATGCCATTATGTATGTTTGTGGTGGAAGAGTTATGGAGGAATGGAATGAACTTTCTCTTTTTTCATTAGAAGAACCTCAAAATCCTATTTTTTTAAAAAAATTTGATGATGTAGGCTATGTCCATGACATATATGTAGAAGACAACATTGGCTATTTAAACGCCGGTGATAATGGCTTATTTATTGTTGACTTCTCCAACACTTCTTCTCCTCAAATAATTGGTTCGTTAACAGAGTATCCTGATAAAGGTTATAATCATTCGGGATGGCTTGATAGTACTGGTAATACTTACATATTTGCAGATGAAAATCATGGTTATGAAATGAAAATTTGCGATGTATCAAATCCTAATGAAATAAATGTCAATACCACTTTTTTGAGTAATGTTGATTCAGAATCAATTGCTCATAACTTAATAATTAAAAATAATTATGTTTATGTTTCTCACTATCATGACGGACTATTTATTTGGGATATTTCTGACCCATCAAATCCTGTTTTAGCAGGAAGTTTTGACACATACTTACCAGAAGATCACTCAAGTTACAGAGGAGCTTGGGGAGTATATCCTCTTTTACCATCAGGTAATATCCTTGTTTCAGACATGCAAGCTGGATTATTTGTATTATCTCCTCTACAAAGCCAAAATTCAAATTTGGATGAAATTAAAAATAACATTTTGATTTTTCCTAACCCTTTTGTTGATGAAATAAATATTAGAACAACGAATTTAAAAAGTGAATGTTGGATGGAAATTGTTAATGTTAATGGAAAAATTATTTTCAAACAAAAAATATCAAACGGTAATTATAAAATTCCAACAAAAATAAAAAGTGGTGTTTACTTTGCTCATTTGAAATTTGAAGATGAAATAGAAGTACAAAAATTGGTAAAATATTAAATGTTAGAACTACTAAAAAAATATGAAACAATTATTGGATTAGAAGTTCATGTTCAATTATCTACAAAAAGTAAAGCTTATTGTGGAGATGCAAATTTATTTGGTGAACCCGCTAACACATGTGTTAGTCCAATTTCATTAGGACACCCTGGAACTCTCCCTAAACCTAACAAAAAAGTGATTGAATATGCGATTAAATTAGGCCTTGCTTTCAATTGTAAAATAAATTTTGAAAATCAATATGCAAGAAAAAACTATTATTATACAGATTTACCAAAAGGATATCAAATAACACAAGATAAAACACCAATTTGTATGGGAGGTTATGTAGAAATAATTGACAAAGATGGAAAGTCAAAAAAAATCAAATTAACTAGAATCCATATGGAGGAGGACGCAGGAAAAAGTATTCATGATTTAGATCCATTCAACTCACTTATTGATTTAAATAGAGCTGGAGTGCCATTACTTGAAATTGTTTCAGAACCAGAATTAAGATCATCTAAAGAAGCATATGAATATTTGCAAGAAGTAAGAAAAATCGTTAGATATCTTGAAATATGTGATGGAAACATGGAAGAAGGTAGTTTAAGGTGTGATGCAAATATTTCCGTAAGGAAAAAGGGCTCTAAAATATTAAATAACCGAGTAGAGATTAAAAATTTAAACTCATTTTCCAATGTACAAAAAGCTATTGAAATTGAAAGAAATCGTCAGGTTTTAGCTTATGAAAATGGCAAATCTATCGAGCAAGAAACAAGAAATTATAATGCAAAAAATAATTCAACAATAGTTTTAAGAAAAAAAGAAGATGCGCACGACTACAGGTACTTCCCAGAACCAGACATACAGCCAATTATGATTAGTGACAAAATGATAGAAGAAGTAAAGAAAACAATGCCATCTCTGCCAAATGAATTATTTAAAAAATATATTAATGATTATAAATTAAGCATATATGACTCAAAAAATTTAACTGAAAATAAAAATCTATCACTTTTTTTTCAGTCAGTTATTAAATTCACCAAACAATACAAAATTGTCGCAAATATTATTATGGGCGTAATTAAAGGTTATTTAAATGAAAATTCTAAAAATATATCAGATTTAAAATTAAAACCCATTTTTATTGCTGAACTTTCAGACATGATTCACAATAACGAAATCAATAATTCTATTGCAAGTCATAAAATATTTCCTGAAATGCTTGAGGATTTTGAAAAATCTCCAAAAGAAATTGCTAAAGAAAAAAATTATATACAAGAAAAAGACAATGATTTACTCATGGGATATGTTAAAGATGCTTTAGAAAAATTTCCTAATAAAGTTCTAGAGTATAAAAATGGAAAGAAAAACTTATTGGGATTATTCATGGGTGAAGCTATGAAAAATTCTAAAGGCACTGCCAACCCTAAATTATTAAATCAGTTAATAATAAAAGAATTAGAGTCATGAAAAAAAAATTCTTAATTTTTTTATTAATATTTTATTCATGTAATCAAAGTGGAAAAGTTCATGTTTATGATAATAAAGCGTATGACTTTACATTACCAGATGTGAATAATAAATCTGTTAGTCTATCAGATTTTAAGGGAAAAGTTGTTTTAATTGATTTTTGGGCCTCATGGTGTAAACCCTGCAGAAGAGCAAATAAAAAGCTTGTTACTCTTTATGAAAAATATAAACATAAAAATTTTGAAATTTTAGGCGTGTCACTAGATGGAATAGACACTCAATTAAATCCAAAAAAAAACTGGATAGATGGAATAAATGAAGATAATATTACCTGGCCTAACGTTAGTGACTTAAAAGGCTGGGACTCAGAAGTTGTAAAGTTGTATAATGTTAACGGAATTCCACATGCAATATTAATTGATAAAGTTGGTAATGTAATTGCTGAAAAAATTTCATTAAGAACACTAGAAAAAGAATTGGAAAATATTTTAAATGCAAACCAGAAATAAAATATATTTTGCCTCTGATTTTCATCTTGGAGCCCCAAACAAAAATGAAAGTATTGAAAGAGAAAAAAAAATATGCAATTGGTTAGATGAGATATCTAAAGATGCAAGGGAAATTTACCTTTTAGGAGATTTATTTGATTTTTGGTTTGAATATAAAAAGGTAATTCCAAAAGGGTTTGAAAGATTAAAAGGAAAATTAGCTCATCTAACTGACGACGGTATTAAGATTAGCTTATTTATTGGAAATCATGACCTATGGACATTTGGATATCTAGAAAATGAACTTGGATTAAATATTTATAAAAAACCTGAGATAATAAAAATTAATAATCTTATTTTTTACTTGGCTCATGGAGATGGATTAGGGAAAGGAAACCATTTATTTAAATTTATAAAATCAATTTATCGAAATCCAATATGTCAATTTTTATTTAAAATACTCCCCTCTTCAATTGGAATTTCATTAGCTCAAAAATTATCTAATAGAAGTAAAAAAAAACAAAACTTAAACAATGAATTAATTGGAGAAAAAAACTTAATCAATTACTCCAAAGAAATATTAAAAAACAAACACATTGATTTTTTTATTTTTGGCCATATTCACAGACCTAAAATCATTGAAATATCAAAAAAATCTAAATACGTAAATTTAGGAGACTGGGTAACTCATTTCTCTTACGCAGAATTAGAGAAAGAAAATCTGTTATTAAAAAATTTTTAATTACTTTTACTTATACTAATTTCTTTCTAAAATTTAAAGAAATAGTTAAAATAATGTTTGGTACAATTTTTGTTTTTAATACAATAAACCAATTATTATTTAAAAAGTTAATTGATGATAAACTTCTACAATACATTAAAAACCGGATTTCAATTTATTTTAATCCTACTTACCTTTCTAACTAATTCAAATAAACTAAGTGCACAAACTGGAGGAACCGATTATTTTAATAATGATATAATTGAATTAGAAATAGATGGAAATATTTGCCCCAATGCACCAGATTGGACAATTCAATTACAAAATTTTAATTTAAATGCACCAATATGCGCTGAACAAGACGGTATTATTAGTTTTGATTTAGTTTCTAACTATGTAATGGAAGATATTGTTATTTCCGCCTCATATGCATCAGGAATAGATTTACCTTCAAGTGATATCTACGAGTATGGGTATCAAGATTACAACTTTTCTACTGCTACTGAAAATGACTTAACCCTTTCTTGTACAACAAATGAATTTGATTCTGAAGGAAATTCCAATCCTATTTTTGGTGACTCATATGTAATAGAAATTAAAGTCACTAATGAGTTTTGTTCATATACCACCTTTGTTATTCCTGTTGGAACATCTCTTTGTTCTGACGAAAATGTTTGTGTTGATATTTCAGATGAAACCAAATTTAATTTTTCAGTACCTAGCGATTATGATCCAATTGTCGTTGACTATTATCTTGAAATGCCAACTTGTGCTAACGCAGATGCAAAATTTGTTCTTAACAGTATTGTTGGTGGTGGATGCGCTGATAATTCAGCTTCTTTTTTTACCAACGTCGCTGGCGAGCCCCAAGTTCCAATTAACCCTTTAGATACACTTTTTATTGATGTTATTGATGGTGAACAATTTACAATTACAACTGTTTGTACTGCTAATGATATTAGTCAATGGTGTACAAAAACCTATATTGAAACTGTTGAAATTATCGATTTTTTTGAAGTAACTTCTGAAGTTCTACAAGTGAGTTGCGCCGGAGGAGATGATGGAAATATATCGGTTAATATTGTTAACACAGAAACTAATGAACCTCTTTTAAACGCGACCTACTCATGGGAAATGTTTGACCCCGATTCTGATGATTTCGAGGATTTATCGTCTGATAATAATCAAGAAATTTTGAATAACCCCTATGGAATTACTGGTCAAGGTGGTCAATTGAATAACCTTATTGGGTCTCCAGAGGGAATTTTATATCAAGTTTTAATTATTGATGATCAAGACTGTCCACTCAATGACGGGGAACCTTATCAATTTGTAATATATGAACCTGAACCCTTAGAAATCGCCTCTGATTATATAATTCATGATTGGAAATGTGAAGAAGGAATTGATTTAACTTGTTTTGGAGATGATGATGCACAAATCACACTTCAATTACCTGAAATTATTATTGGTGGTAACTTTAGTTCTACAGTTCTAAACTCTGATAATCCTTCTGACTCTATAAGTATTCCTGATAATAGTGACTATAATAATTATTATTTTCAACTATTCAGTGGCTCAAATCCAGACCCAATTGATGATTCACCAATTTGGGGGCCTGTAAACGCAAACAACAATAATTCAAATATTATTATTGATATCCCACTCTCTGAAGGAACATATACATTAGCTCTTTACTCTCCAAGTGGAGTAGATGCTGATTTTGATGGTGTTGGCGATGACCCACCATGCTTTACTACTGAAATAATAGAAATAGTAGGACCTGAACAAATACAATTATCTTTAAATGCTGACGACTCTAATAATCTTTGCTATGGAGACACAAATGGCCTTGTTGATTTAAATATAACCGGAGGATGTCCCGCAGAAGAATGCGAAGATAATGATTCAGTTTTTTTTCCGCTCGATTGTGGTCAAGCTGTTGGATTTTTTGGTTGTGGAGACTCTCCATATGGTGATGTGTCAATACTTTGCCCAGAAACATGTAACAATTGTCCTGATTTAATTAATGGGTATGAAGTTTTTATTGAAGATGAGAATGGAAATGATATAAATTCCTTAACTAATTTACCTGCCGGAACATACACAGTCTATGCTTTAGATTCTTTTGGATGCTCAAGTAATACTCAAACTTTTACAATTACTGAGCCAGATCCAATTGAATTAATTGAAGATATTGATGGGGACGGTATTATTAATGCTGAAAATGTAATTTCTATTTCTGAATATAATTGTTTTGACGAAAACAGTATTCCCTATAATATTTCTTGTTTTGGAGCTAGCGATGGTTCTATTTCAATAGATATCAACTCTATAAATCAACTTAATGGAGGGCCTTTTACTTATCAACTTTATTCCGGTAATAATTTAATTAATTCGGCTGACAACTCTGATGCAACAGGTGGAATTGTTACATTTGATGATTTAAGCGCTCAAGATTATACTTTAGAAATATGGAACCTTAATTACACTGTTAACCAGGGAGAAAATTGTATGTCCTCTACAATATTAAGTCTTATTCAACCAAATGAAATAACAATTAATGAAGTCACTGCAGTTGAAAAAGAATGTGGCTATAATGTTTCTTGTTTTGGAGCAAATGATGGTGTAGTTAACGTTGATGCGAGTGGAGGATGTAATGTTTTTAGTTATGAATGGGACCAAGTTATAAGAGATGATGCCGGAAACATTATAAATTATATTCAAGTAAATAATCCATTAGGACTTAATTCACCTACTCTAGAAAATATTGGAGCTGGAGAATATCGAGTAACTGTTGATGATGGCACCTGCGGAGAAATTGAATTTATCACATTAACTGAACCTGATGAAATTATTGTTACAACTTCTCAAAATGATGTTAGTTGCTTCGGTGGATCTGACGGTGAGGTAACTATTAATATAACTGGTGGATGTGCAAATGGTCTTATTTCAGAAATTAATAATTATTCAATCGAATGGATAGATGAAAATGGAGAAAGCTTAGATGTTACACCAAATACTGAAGAATCATTTGGAGTTGTTACATCATCTATTAGTGGACTAAGTGAGGGATACTATGAAGTTCATATAACTGATGCTAACGGTTGTGTAAATAATGACACAAATTTTACAATAAATGAGCCTGATCAAGCTCTTTTTGTCACCGAAGAACTTGGTAACTATAATGGATTTGGAATTTCATGCTATAGTGCAAATAATGGATATATAAGTATAGAACTTTCTGGGGGAACTCCGCCATATACAGTTACTTGGTCTAACAACAATGGTGATTCAATAATTAACGTTCAAGAAACTAACAATGAAATATTACAAAATTTAACACCTGGCACTTACACTGTTGAAGTTAATGATCAACTTGATTGTCCATTTACAATTGATAATATGGTGATAACAGAACCACCACCAATGGCTATTTCAGAGACACACTCTGATTACAATGGATTTGGAGTTTCTTGCTTTGGTGAGACAGATGGTTTTATAGATGTAACTGTAACAGGTGGCACAGGTATTTATACTTATAGTTGGTCTAATGGAGCAACAACTGAAGATCTTAATGATATTGGCGCTGGAACTTACACTTTAACTGCTTTAGACGAAAATGGATGCCCTATAAACATAGAAGTTACTTTAGAGGAACCAGAGGATGAAATAAATATTAATGTATCTCAATCAGATTATAATTCATATGGAGTTTCTTGTTTCGGTGCTGAAGACGGATTTATCAATATTTCAATAACTGGTGGCACTGAGAGTTACTCCTTTTTATGGTCTAATGGAGCAACAACTGAGGATCTTAACGATATTGGCGTAGGAACTTACACAATAACAGTAACCGATACAAATAATTGTTCTAAAACTTCAACTATAGAAATAACTGAACCTGAGCCTTTAGAGCTTTCTGAAACACATTCTAATTACAATGGTTATGGAGTAAGTTGTTTCGGCTCAACTAATGGATTTATAGATATCACTGTAACAGGAGGTACAGGAAATTATACTTACAGTTGGACTAGTGGACAAAATACTGAAGATCTAAATGATATTGGTTCTGGAAATTATAATTTAATTGTTGTTGATGAAAATGGCTGTGAACAAGACATCACTGTAGAAATTACTGAACCTGATGAACTAACTGCATCAAATGATGGTTCTATTGCAATTACATCAGACTTTAATGGATTTAACATATCTTGTCATGGAGCCAATGATGGTTCCATTGATCTTGAATTAACTGGTGGTGTTGGGGAATATATATTCAATTGGACAGGACCAAATAACTTTACTAGTAATAGTCAAAATATTCAAAATCTAGAACCAGGAACTTACTATTATGATATTACAGACGAAAATAATTGCTCCATTTTAAATAATAGTGTAGAAATTACTGAGCCTGAACCTATCGAATT
>TARA_B100001057_G_scaffold179113_1_pt1 | contig 11829 bp, 10 predicted proteins | sample TARA_B100001057 | Tara Oceans TARA_B100001057 (sample SAMEA2621839) | marine metagenome | biome: marine biome (ENVO:00000447); feature: surface water layer (ENVO:00002042); material: "saline water (ENVO:00002010), including plankton (ENVO:xxxxxxxx)" | depth 5 m | reverse complement strand
TACTTCTTAGAGATTACTACAGAGAATGGAGTAATTAATAAGAAATTGATTCTACAGTAAAACTGAATTAAGTTCTTAAAATTAAAAAGGGGCCATGAGGCCCCTTTTTTTTTATTTAATTATCTGGAAGTTAAAAAAGTCAAGTAGCTCTTTTTCCTTTGAAAAGGTTTTGTTAATTATTGAGATTTCTGTTTTTTTCAGTTTGCTAATTTTTTCATTATTCAGGTTAGTGATTTTTAAGTTTTTATTTTTAAAATTGTGTGCACTGAAAATTTTATTGAAATCTAAGTCATTTATTTCTGGAAGAATTGTTTTAATTTTCTTGTTCACTTGATCTTTGTTGTCGCAAAGTTCAGAGTAGGTTATACATGTTAAGTTTTTATTGTTTTCAATATTGCATTTTTGATATTTTAGTGTTTTGATACAAAATTCAATTGCAAATTCAATCGGTTTAGAGTTTCTTCTCATAATTCCTTCAATAACAGCATAGGGGTTTCTAACTAAGCAAATTGCATATGTGCTATCAAACTCTTTTTTAATATCATCAAATCTCATAATATTTGTGGTAGTTTTATCCATAAGTATCGGTTTGCTTTGATCCCAATACTTCATCCATACGCTTTTAATTTTATACCAATCATAAATATTTTTTTTATCCCATCTTTCTTTATTAAACATATGATTCCTAAGCTCTGGTAATAACTGTCCTTCCATTGTTGCTATATAGTTATTACAACTAATTTTTTTAGATGTAGATATGATTTGAGTTAAAAGAGTTGACCCACTGTATGGTGGGCTCAGTATGAACAAAAATTTATGATTTTTTTTTGCCAGAAAAATATTTTTGAAGAACAAAAAATTTCTTCGAGCAAAAAAATATAAATCATGCTTAAATCCTAATTTTTTTTTATTAATGTTCATATTGCAATATTAAGTTTTTATTTTTTGAGTTTAAAAATTGATGATTGACCAAAAAAAAATAAGCTAAATTTGAAATAAAAACATGAAAAAATATTTATCCATAATTGCTTTTTTGATCTTTCATTGTTCTTTTGCTCAAATATCAATAACAGATAACGATTTAATCTCATTAGGAGATATTATTGAGCAAGTAGATGATATCTCTCCTAACTCTGCACTAAATGTTGGAAGCTCTGGAGTAAACCAATTTTGGGATTTCTCATCTCTTCAAATAGTAGGTTCTTATACTCAGCAGTGTATCGCTCCATCCACAACTCCATTTGGTATTTCTTATCCAAACTCTAATCTTTGCATGTATGATGGTATAGAACATATATTTTTAAATAAAACACCATCAAAAATAGAATTATTAGGCATTGATGATTCAGTTTTTGCTGATCCAGTTGTTGTACTTCCACTACCACTAAACTATGGTACATCATTTATTGATGGGCCAGTAACATTTGTTGATTCTTCAATTTCTGGACCTTTTGTTGAGTTGATTTTGGCAACATATGGCTTTTCTGCTGCTTTAATTTCAGGATTTGCAGCTCATGTTGCTGACACAATAAGTGTAAGTGGCGATATTGAAACTGAGTTTTTAGTAGATGCGTATGGAACTATGCAACTACCAATGGGTTTATATGATTGTTTAAGATTAAAAATTGAAAGAAATTCTACGACTAATATTCAGGTTCACTGTATTGACACAATAAGCGGAAATGGAACAGGATGGTACCAGATTCCCTTTTCCGACTTTGAAGAGGATATTTCTTATCAATGGTGGACTAATAACCCAGATTCAAGATTCTTTCTAGCAGAAGCATATGTTGACTCTAGCGATAATATTCTAGATGTTACTTTTACTAACAATTCATCCTCTTATACAGGCAATGAATTAAAATTAAATTTTTCAGTTCAAATTATTGACGATAAATCAATAAAACTAAGTGCTTCAAGTGATATTTCTTCTAGCTCATTTAAGATCTATGATATTGGCGGGAGATTGGTTAAAGAGAATTCTCTATCTAACAATGTAACAATTGATACAAAATCTTTTCAAAGAGGAACATATATTATAAATTTTTACACAAATGAGAATATTGTTGAATCTAAAAAAATATTAGTCCAATGAAATCAATTTACATAATACTTATTGCGATAATATTGCTTTTGCTTTTTAATAGAAAAGATAATATTGATTTTAAGAAAAAAATTTCTGAAGGTGCAATTATAATTGATGTACGTACTCCAGAGGAATATTTAAGAGGCCACATAAAAAAATCAATCAATATACCGCTTGATAAATTGGAGCAAAGTTTGGATGTGTTGAATGATAAAGAGAAAACAATTATCACTTGTTGTGCCTCAGGTATGAGAAGTGAGAGAGGAAAAAAAATCTTAAAAAAATTAGAATATTCTCAAGTTTATAATGGAGGCGGTTGGTCAAGCTTGAACAAAAAAATGAATAAATGAAAAATTTATTCATTTTAATATTTGTTTTATTTGTCAAAAACTCATACGCACAGTTTACATATGTTCCAGACGACAATTTTGAGCAGGCACTAATTAATTTAGGAGTTGATTCTGTTATTGACGATTATGTTTACACAGCATCAATTGATACTGTTACGGTATTATATGTCAACAATAAAAATATTTCTGATCTTAGTGGTATAGAGGATTTTATTTCTCTTCGCGAACTTTACTGCTATACAAATCAGATTACAACATTAGATTTGAGCAATAATTCTCAACTTTTTGAAGTTTCTTGCGGAAGTAATGACTTAAGTTATATTAACATAAAAAATGGTAATAATTCCGGTCTCTGGTATTTTAGTTCTATGAATAATCCCAATTTAACTTGTGTTGATGTTGATGATACTGCTTGGGCTGAATATAATTGGGCAAGGGACACATGGACAAGCTTCAGTAACAACTGTTTTCCAACATATCAGCATGAAATTAAGAAACACAAGAAATTGTTGAAAATAGTTGATATCTATGGTAAAGTTATACAAACATCATATAATAAATATTTGATTTACATATTCAATGATGGATCTCATGAAAAACGGTTTTTTTTAGATAAAAATAAATAATACTTAAATTTGTAAAAAAAAAATTGCTAACTAGATTAATCATAATTCTTATTCTTCCTCTATTCTCCTCTTCACAAAATTGGAATATTGCAACTCAGTTTCCTTATACTGGCGTTCATCATCCAATTACATTTTCATATGATAATTATGGTTTTGTTATTTCAGGCTCTAACACCGATAACACTTTTAGGTATGATAAAAATACTGATTCATGGACTCAACTTGCTAACTTCCCTGGTGGAGACAGAGGATACGCCTATGGTGTTGCTAAAGATGATAAAGCTTACATGGGATTTGGATCTGATCCAAGCGGTAATTTTCCAAATAATTGGTGGGAATATGATATTACAAACGATTCTTGGTCTCAGCTAGCTTCTTTTCCAGGTGCTGGTAGAAATCATCCAGCAATGGTTGTGGTAGGAAATAGTGTTTTTGTTGGTTGTGGCAGTAATACTTCAAATTTAAATGATTGGTGGGAGTACAATATTAATACTGATACTTGGACACAAAAACCTGATTTACCAGGTAACACTCGTCATCATCCCTTTTATTTTTCAATTGATGATTTCGCATATGTTGGATTTGGTCATGGAAGCTCAACAGGTCCTGGTAGTAATCCATCAACAGGTGTTTATATTTTTAATGACTTTTATAGATATAATCCTTCTACAAGTAGTTGGACACAATTAGCTAATTTCCCCTCAGAATCACGTGTTGCTGGAACTCAGTTTTCATTTAACGGAAATGGTTATATTATTAGTGGAGATGGGGAGGATCATTCACCGCTTGACGAGGGAGAATTTTGGGAATATAACCCTACAAATGATAGTTGGAATAAGCTACCTTCTCATCCCGGAGACGCCATATGGGCTCCAGGCTGTTTTGTGTTAGATTGTGAAATTTACTTTTTGCTTGGGCAAAATACCTCAACATTTCCGGCATCTTACCCTTTAAATATCTATAGCTATAAGCTAAGTCAGGATTGTGGATGTACAGATTCTTCTGCTGTGAATTATTCATCAATAGCAACGATTGATGATGGATCATGCTGTTACATTGCAGGATGTACGGATCCATATGCTATTAATTTTAATACTCAAGCATGTTTCGACGATGGTAGCTGTATTTTGCCAATTCTTGGATGTACAAACTCAACAGCAACTAATTTTAACCCCAACGCCAATACTAATACTACTAATGGAGGTGCTATTGATAATACATTTTCAACTGGAGGATACTTTAATGGTAATCAACACCTTATTTTTAATTCCTCTGAAAATTGTGTAATTAGCTCTGCAAAGTTTTATGCTGATGTTAACACATCAGTAACATTCGAGCTCAGAGATCAGAACGGGACTATTATTGATGATACTACACATTTTATTTTGTCAGGTGAACAAAGATTAGATCTTAACTTTGAGGTTCCCGTTGGTAATAATCTTCAACTTGGAGTTTTAGCTAACAATTCTGGTCTATATAGGAATAATTCAGGAGCTATCTTCCCATATGATATTGGAGGAATATTATCAATAACAGGATCGAGTGCCTCATCACCAGGATACTACTATTTTTATTATGATATTGAGGTGAAAGTTCCTTGCTTGAATTCTACTTCAGTTGTTGATACCAAGTACCAAAGGGAAATTATTGGAGCAATGGATTTTCTTGGAAGAGAAATCAATCAACATTCGAAAAAAATTAAAATTATCAAATACAATGATGGAACTTATCAAAAACAATTAATCATTGGTTATTAAGATTTTTTTTGGTGGAGTTTTTGTCTTAGTTATAGCTATTATTGTAAATATTATTATACCCAAATTGGGTATTCTCACATGGTACGAGTTCGGTCCTATTTTGATAAAAAATGGTTGGTCACATTTTTTTGAAGTTGGTCTTTTGAATATATTATGGTTATTTTTTCTCTATCCTTTTGTGCTAGGACTTTCATATCATCTTTCGCTTAAACTATATGAGATCATCATTTAGTCATATTTCAATCATTAAATATCTGTTGTTTTTTTCAATAGTATTTTTTTCAACCAGCTCATACACACAATCATATTTTCCTCCAATTTCAGGCACTAGTTGGGATACTTTATCTCCATCAAATTTAAACTGGTGTCAAGAAAATATAGATACTTTAATTAATTTCTTAGAAGTGACCAATACAAAGTCATTTATCATATTAAAAGATGGTAAAATAGCTTTAGAGAATTATTTAAATGGTCACAGTGATACAACATATTGGTATTGGGCTTCTGCAGCAAAAAGTTTAATGGCTGTAATTGTTGGAAAAGCTCAAGAGGAAGGTTATTTAAATATTGAAGATTCAACAAGTAGATATATTGGAAGCGGATGGACTAGCTGCTCATCTTCACAGGAAAGAAATATTAAAATTAAGCATCAGCTGATGATGACAACTGGAATTAATGACTTTGGTATTGATCTCAATTGTATTGATGATACATGCTTGTTTTTTCAAGATACTCCTAATAGCAGATGGGCTTATCACAACGCTCCATATTTACTTTTAAGAGATGTGGTTGAGAGTGCAACAGGACAAGCAATTAATATGTATATCAATCAAAAACTAAATACTCAAATCGGAATGTTTGGTTTTTTTGGTGTAAACAATACTAATCTTTTTTATAGCAACACCAGAAGTATGGCAAGGTTTGGATTATTAGTATTAAATCAAGGAAAATGGAACGGATCTTCAATATTTAATGACTCTATTTATTTTAATCAAATGATAAATACTTCACAACCTTTAAATGAATCATATGGATATTTATGGTGGTTGAATGGAAAAAATTCACATATGCAGCCCAGAATACAGTTTACATTTAGTGGAAGCTTGAATTCTAACGCTCCTCTAGATATGATATCAGCACTTGGAAAAAATGGTCAAATAATTAATATTGTCCCCTCTAAAAAGATGGTTATAGTAAGGATGGGTAATGATCCTGATACTAACTCACTTATTTCAGCACCATATAATAATCAACTTTGGGAATATATAAATAAATTGGAGTGCAGTTCAACCAATACTAATTATGTGAATAGTAAATACAAAAAAAAAGTTATTAGAATCATTGACCCAATAGGAAGAAATACAAATAAGAGCAACATATTGTTTTATATCTATAATGATGGTACAATTGAAAAAAAAATAATAATAAAATAAGATGAAAAAAAATCTAATCTTTTTGCTTTATGCTTCACTGCATGCCTCATCTCAAATTGTTCCAACCAATACAGAGTACAATCAAAATATTGAGTGGGAAAATGTCTTCACCAGCGGTCCTGAAGGAAAAGTAAACAGAGGACTAGTTGATAGTGATGGAAATTGTGCTTTAGTTTTTATGCCAAATAATATGGCTAGAATACATAAGGTTGATGGAAGTAATGGGCAATTAATCTGGACAAAAACATTAAATAATAAAGTTGGTTTTGGGATTTCTGAATACTATGAAAACGGTAGAGTAGATTATATAGTCTGTGGTGGTTCAGGAACTACACAAGAAAGGTGGATAGCAAGATTGAATGGAGATGACGGTACAATTATTTGGGATAAGACTTATTCAAATGGAGCTAATTTATATGAGTTCGATGGTATCAGAATGACAATAAGTTCATCTGATGGTTATATTTATGCTGCTGGTTTTGTTAATGGTGATGAAGCAGGAACAATTTTTGTTGTATATGCTGGACAAGAAGTAGTTATGAAAATAGACCCAGCAGATGGCAGTGAAATTTGGTCAAATATAAATTTACAATCTGAGTATTCAATAGCTCTTGTAGAAAGCTCTGATGGTTATATTTATTCAGCAGGTACAGAGTATGAGCAAGATTTAAAATTAACAAAGCTAGATAAGTCTGGAAACTATTTTTGGACAAGGAATATATCAAGTTCAGAAGATATTATACCTGCTGATTTAGCAATAGATAACAATGATAATATGTACTATGGAGGGCATACAGGAAGGAGTGGAGCAGGTGACCCATTTGATTACTCCTGTGTAAAATTAGATACAAACGCTAATGTTAATTGGATTAAACATTACGCAAATCCTAGAGGATACAGTTTAGATCATATAAGAAATGAACTGTATGGAATTAAGATTGGAAATGATGGTATATACTTGTTCGGAGGAACTGGGGATGAAGGGAGTTATTCTGCTGTTAATCCTCCATTTTTATCCTCTGATATATGGAACGGATGGGTGCTACAAACAGATTTTAATGGAACTATTATAAGAAGTGATATCTTTTGTCAAGATCAAGTAAATACAGCGACAGAATATGGGGATTTAGTAAATGGTGGTTTTGTTATATTTAATGATACGGATGCTCAAGGTGATACTGAAGTTGGAGTTATGAAAATAATTAATGGTTCAAATACAAATTATAATCTTATTAATTCAGCACAAACAATTGATAAAAATCAAATTTTAAAAATTAATTTTTTAGGTCAACAGTTGAATCAAAAGTCTAATCAGATTTTTGATGTTGATAAAAATGGAAAGATTTTAAAAAAAATAGTTTTAGATTACTAAATTTTGAATCACTTAAAAGAAAATTATGACCCATATGCTGCTCTGAGATTTAAAGAGTTTAACTTTTTTTTACTTATTAGGTTCATTCTTGTTTTTGGTTGGTCTATGCAATTCATTATTATAGAGTGGGAAGTCTATAATCTTACTAAAGATCCACTTTCACTGGGGCTTATTGGCTTAGTTGAAATAATTCCAGCGATTTCTATGGCTCTTTTTGCAGGCCATATTGTTGATCAAAATGAAAAAAAGAGACTTTTTGTTTTAGCAATATTTGCTTTTTTAATAATTTCTTTCGGCTTTTATTTTGTTACTAGCGAATATTTTTATTCTCTTTTTTCGTCTAAACAAGTATTGTATTCTATTTATTTTTTAGTCTTTGTTGGTGGTTTTGTTCGAGCATTTTTTGGTCCTATAATCTTTTCATTGGTCGCTTTGATTGTTCCTAAGAAGATATACCCTAATGCTGCTTCGTGGAGTAGCTCAACATGGCAGCTAGCAGCTGTTGTAGGCCCTGCTTTTGCGGGATTTTCAATCGCATGGATCGATGTTAATTCTTCCATGGGATTCGTATTGTCTGCAATTGTCATCGCCTTAACATTAACTTTATTTATTAAAAGGAAGCCTATTTTAAATCCCAAAATAGGAGAGCCAATTATGCAAAGTTTGAAAACTGGCCTATCTTTTGTCTTTAAAACAAAAGCTATTCTTGTTGCGATTACACTTGATATGGTCGCAGTCCTATTTGGTGGAGCAATCGCATTATTGCCTATTTATGCTCAAGATATATTAAATGTTGGGTCACAGGGTTTTGGAATGTTAAGAGCAGCTCCTGCTGTTGGTTCTCTAATTATCATGTTTACATCAGCTTATATTCCTGTTACTAAAAATGCTGGTAAAAAACTTTTAATAGCTATTTTTTGTTTTGGAATATCAATAATTGTTTTTGGAGTTTCTTCAATATTCTATCTATCTTTATTTGCACTGTTTATTTATGGTTTAACAGATGGAATATCAATGATAATTAGACAAACAATTTTACAGTTAAAGACTCCAGACGAGGTAAGAGGAAGAGTTGCTTCTGTAAACTCAATCTTTATTGGTTCTTCAAATGAATTGGGGGCTTTTGAAAGTGGACTAACTGCAAAGTTAATGGGGACAGTACCAGCTGTTGTCTTTGGTGGAATTATGACAATACTATCAGTTGGTTTCACAAGTCTAAAATTTCCAGATTTTAAAAAATTAGATTTAACTGAGGACATAAAATAAATTGAGCTTATTTAATAATTATTAAATTAATCAGAAATCATTTATATATTTACCATAAATCTACAAGCATGAAAAAACTTTTATTTCTATTTATTTTAATACCGTTCCTTTGTGTATCGCAAACATGGGAGTATGTAAATAATTTTCCATTTGAAGGTGTTCATCATCCAGTAACTTTTTCATATGGAGATGATGCATACGTAATAACTGGTAGTAATACAGATAAGGTTTATAAATATGATTCTTCAGCTGATAGTTGGACACAGCTTAATTCCTTTCCTGGAGGAATAAGGGGTTTTGCATATGGTGTTGCTGTTGGAAGTAAAGCCTATATTGGCTTTGGTTCAGATTCTAATTCAGTTCACCCTAACGATTGGTGGGAATATGATATGCCTAATAACTCTTGGACACAATTAGCTTCGTTTCCTGGAGCTGGAAGGGATCATCCAGCAATGGTTAATGTCGGAGACAAAATTTTTGTAGGTTGCGGTAGCAATGCTTCAAGCTATGGCTTGAGTGATTGGTGGGAGTATGATATTACAAACAATATCTGGTTACAGAAAACTGATATTCCTGGAAATGGAAGGCATCACCCATATTATTTTGGAATAGGAAATTATGCATATGTGGGATTTGGGCATGGAACTGTTTCTGGACCAGGAAGTAATCCAAATTCTACACTATTTATTTACAATGATTTTTATAGATATGATCCATCTAACGATAGTTGGCAACTAATGTCTCAGTTTCCATCACAGGCTAGAGTAGCAGGAACTCAATTTTCATATCAAGGAAAAGGTTACATATTAAGTGGAGATGGTGATAATCACTATCCGCTTGGTGTAAGTGAGTTTTGGGAGTATGATCCGGTTTCAGACTCATGGATTCAGTTACCACCTCACCCAGGTAATTCAATCTGGGCACCTGGAAGTTTTATGATAGGATGTAATGTTTATTTCCTTCTTGGTAATAACAAATGGACTTATCCTTTCACTTTCCCAAAAAACATTTATAAATATCGCTTAGGAACTGATTGTGGTTGTACTGATCCAGTTGCGGTTAACTACTCTAACCAAGCAATACAAGATGATGGAAGTTGTTGTTATATTACTGGCTGTACAGATCCGTATTCAATTAATTATGACTCTACAGCTTGCTTTGACAATGGATCTTGTGTTCCTGCTGTTTTGGGATGTAATAATCCTAATGCAATTAATTTTAACCCCAATGCAAATACCTTAGAGACAAGAGGAGGTGAGTTAGATACATCATTTGGCTTGGGTGGTTTTTTTGGAGTAAATTCTTCAGCGGCATTAATATTAGATGCAAATGAGGATTGTGTTTTAAAATCTGCAGTTTTTTATGCTCAATTCCCCAACAGTATAAAATTTGAAATTAGAGATAGTATCGGAAATATAATTGATGATACTACATTAAATGTTGTCTCAGGTAAACAAAGACTAACATTAAATTTTGAAATACCAGCTGGTCAGAGTATGAGACTTGGAATTGGAACAACAGGTTCTTTCCTATATAGAAATAGGGCAAATACATCTTATCCGTATGATATTGGAGATTTAATAACTATTAAAACATCAACCTCTAGCTGGTGGCCTAATCAATTCTATTATTTCTATTATGATATGATTTTTCATAAGAAATGCAATGTTCCTGAATCATACAATTGTGTTAATGTAGGAAATTGTCAAGATCCAGGTGATGGAAGTGGGCAATATACATCATTGAGTCAATGTGTAACTTCCTGTGTATCAACAAATATTAGTGAGTTGAGTAAAGAGATTAATGTTTATCCAAATCCAGCCAATAGTTTTATTAATTTGGAAGGTTTTTTTGATGAGGCAGTAATTTATAACATATTTGGAAAAAGAATTCTATCTTCAAAAAACTCAAAAATTGATATTTCTCAACTTAGTCAAGGAATATACTTCGTTAAAACAATAAAAGAAGACAAAAATATAATTACACAGTTTGTTGTATCAAAAGATAACTAAGTTACTTCTTTTAGTTTATTCGATTAACATCTATCATTCATATAATATTTTATATATTTAAATTAAAAATGAAAAAATTATTAATATTCTTTAGTTTACTATTCTGCATGTATACATTTTCATATGCATCTTTTCCTGTTTCAGAAACTGAAAATCCAAAAAATGATACTGAATTAAATTTATTTGAATCTATAACTTCATCAATTGCTTCAACAACTGTAGCTGGTGGTGGTAAAGGTATGAGTGTTGCTGCTCTAGTGTGTGGTATAGTAGGACTGTTTTTTGGCGGTCTTATTTTAGGTCCTTTAGCTATAATTTTTGGCGCTATTGGTATGAAAAGAGATGGCAGGGGAATGGCTATTGCAGGACTTGTCTGCGGTATAGTTGCGACATTATTTTCGTTATTAATTATTGCTGCTTTTGTCGCAATATAGGTATCATTAATTTAAAAAAATCTAAACTAAATAAAAAAGACCTCTGACATAGAGATCTTTTTTATTTTGTAGCGGAAAGCATTCAAAAATCTAACTTATTGGTTAATGATTTAAAAGTTATTTCAAAGCATAAAGACTTTTTAGATGAGTATTTAACATATAAATGTTAGTTTAACTTACTTACTTGGTTTAAATATAGCTGAACTGAAAGAGGAGGATATGTATATTGTTTAAGAAATAATAACCATAAAAAAAATAAATTGTACTATCAAACAAATGACTTATTTTTGTAAATGAAAAAGTATTAAAAAGAATTGTTATCAAACAAAATGAATCAAATGAAAAATAATAGTAAATACAATTGGAATATGGTTTTCTTGTTAACTATCATTCCTTTAATTGGAATTTTTGGCACCTTTACTTATATATATCATAATGGGGTTGTATGGCAAGAACCTATTTTATTACTAATTTTTTGGTTTATTTCTGGAAT
>TARA_B100001057_G_scaffold179730_1_pt1 | contig 11830 bp, 12 predicted proteins | sample TARA_B100001057 | Tara Oceans TARA_B100001057 (sample SAMEA2621839) | marine metagenome | biome: marine biome (ENVO:00000447); feature: surface water layer (ENVO:00002042); material: "saline water (ENVO:00002010), including plankton (ENVO:xxxxxxxx)" | depth 5 m | reverse complement strand
CTAAGTTCATATGTCATTATGTTGATCCCAGGTTCTTTAAATCATTTTGAAAGAAATGGTTCAAGCCAATCACTCTAAAGCAGGTGTTTTATATAACACCTTCCCATTCACTATGATCTCAGTATTAACCAGGTAAGGTATCAAGCGTGATGTTTCAATATCAACGCCAAGACCTGCCGCCTCGGGGGCCTGTACCATTCCGTTTGCATCTCTCTTCAAGTAGTTTGAGGTAAGATCAGTAGCAAGTTTGCTTGGTTGCGCTGGAAATTCACATATTTTGTGATCACCAAGTCCAGCAAAGGGTTGAAGGGACGCACTCAACGCCAAATGGCTTGTGAATGTGTGATTAACATAGGTCACACCCTGGGAAACAGCAGACGCAGCGACGGTCTTGGCGGGGCCAATGCCACCGATCCTACCGCAGTCTATTTGAATGTAGCCAACCTTTCCATATTTCATTAAGTGCTCAGCCATGTGAACGTTATGCGCGGCTTCACCCCCAGCAGTACGAACAGTGCTCCCCAGTTCAGAAAGCGACGCATATGCACTGAGTGCACCCGCCTGAAACGGTTCCTCTATCCAAAGAGCGCTTTCTTTTTCAAGTGCTTTTAACCGCGCCGAGGCAGCTTCCACGTCCTCACCAAAGATCTGCCCAACATCGACCATGAGACTGCTATCAGGCCCAATTCCCTCGCGCGCTGCAGCGAATTGGTCAGCATCTTTGGACACAGTAGAACGACCAATTGGCCCCCAACCGAACTTGAATGCTGTAAATCCGTTAGACAGCGCATTTCGAGCACGGCTCAATGTTTCTTGTGGCGTGTCACCAAACAATAGTGAAGCATAAGGGATTTTCAATTCACTGGTTTTATACCCCAAGAGAGACCAAACAGGTTCGTCAAGCTTTCGGCCGAGCACATCCCAAAGGGCCATTTCAATACCCGAAAAGGTATGCTGAGCCTGAAGAAGATCCATACTGTTATAAGCAACTAGTGCACCGATCCTACTTATATCTTCTGGCGTTTCTAGATTTTGACCCAGCACAGAACTACTTACGGGACGGCAGGCGCCGTGAGACATCGGACAAACAAAGGCTGCAATGGAGGGTAAAGGTGATGCTTCGCACTCACCCCATCCAATCTGGTCGCCTGCCGTAACTCTTACCAAAAGCGCATCCTGACTTCCATCAACATCCACCGTGACGTTTTGCATTGAAAGATAAAAAAAATCTATAGCATCAATTTTCATGGATTTCTCCAAAATTAGCGATTGAAAATTTTCGCTTGCGGATAGCTTTTACAAATATCATAGATACATATTTCTTTCTAAGCATTAATGTGGTTTTGCATTGACTTTGCGGGCTGTTGGCTGGCCTTTGATGCTGAAAATTCAATGTTGCCCCGAAGAGTTTCATCAGTTTTTAATAGGTAAACTCCTGAGCCAATGTCGAATTGGTCTAATGTGTCGAACTCGCATGGCGCGTTGGTTTGTGGTTCTAGACAAAATGTTTCTGGATCGTTGGCTGGTACATGAAACATCAAGTTCTTAAACATTTTTTCACCCTTAATTGTGAGATAGATTGCTGCTTCTGGCCAATAAATTTCTGCAAATCCAACCCAATCCTTGTAACACTTATTTTGGTACATTCGCGGTGGTTTCCGCCACTGCGAAAAATCAAAATCTTGTGTAAGATTTTCCTCATATGTCGGTTGGCCCTCTTCATCACTTGTCAAATATCTGCCTGATTGAAAACGCGCAATGACCTCATCATGACGGGGAAACCAAGGGTGCTGGCCCATCCCAAAAGGCATTCGGTAAGGAGCATTGTTAGTAATCGATGTAGTTACTTTTAGTGCATTATTAGACAAGCAAAATTTTTGCTCTGCTGTAAAAAAGTAGGGAATGTCAGAGCATTCCAATCTTAAAACTACATAATTTGCACAGTACTCTTGCACTATCCATGGATGTAGCCAACCCGATCCGTGAAAATTCAGACGGGTTCCCTCTATATTCGGCATCACAGAATAATTTTTTCCGTCTAGCACAAACCTGTTGTCACGTATGCAATTTGCGAAAGGTACCATAGGAAACATGCTCATGCTAAGCGCTGGCGGTTTGGCTGTAATACTAGGAGTTGCTGGCCGCATTAGATCGAACCGTTTATTCTTTTGAGTGATGTAGAAACCTGCAATCGATCCACCTAAGTTTGGCGCAACATCCAAACAAAGATCTCCAGATCGTAAAGCCAACATTTTCATTTACACCACCTTATTCAAATAGTCTGTCAACATTAGCCGTTGTCATTGATTGCAGTATATCTCTATCGAGTTCTATCCCTAGACCAGGTTTTTGCGGAATGGTCAGCATACCATCATTATCCAGTTTCCAGTCCTGTATTGTGATATTATCTACATAGGCAGACCCTCCAATATATTCAACAAAATCTGCGGTTGGGAATGCAGCGGAAAGATGTAAATCAGCGGCAAGACCGACAGCAGTATTCCAGCCGTGTCCGATATAACGAACGCCAAAGGAGTTTGCCATTCGCGCAATCTGAATTTGCTCTGAAATACCCCCAACCTTAGTGACATCGGGTTGTACGATATCAATCGCGCGTTTCTCAAACCAGGGCATAAAGCTTTGTCGACGTGTAAGACATTCACAGCCTGCTATAGGAACTGGACTACGTTCACGTAACGCCCGATGATCATCCACATTGTCTGGCTTAAGTGCCTCCTCAAACCAATACACGTCATAATCCTTTAACATATCTGCGGTTCGAATAGCCCAATTAAGCCCGTTTGGCCAGTAAGCGTCGCTTCCACCAGCGTCGACCATAAGAAAGGTATCATCTCCCATACCTTCGCGCGCAGCTTTTACTATTTTCTCGTCCAGGCGCGGATCATTACACCGACCAAATGGTCCCCAACCAATTTTGATCGCGCGATAGCCCTCCTTGCTGTAAAAAGCTGTTCGTTCTTTCATTAGCTCTGGCATTTCCATCAGAATTGAGGCATAGGCCATGACTTTCGAGCGATAGCATCCACCCAAAAGGCGACTGATAGGTTGACCAGTGATTTGACCAAATAAATCCCACAAGGCAATATCTATGCCGCTAATTGTATGAGTTATCGTGCCACCGAACCCCATCCAAAACGTGTTTTGATGCAGTTTCTCCGTTACCCGCGATGGCTCCTGTGGAGTTTCACCAATCACATGTGGTCGCAGAACATTCAAAGCGGCCTCAACCAACCCGCCATTGGTGAAAACACTTCCAATGCCCATTCTACCATCGTCTGTTCGAACAAAAATCAGACTATGAACCGAATCTTCGGGTTTAATTTCATGGGACCAACCACCCTTAGGGGACTTTCCAGAAAGCCCGATAGACTCAACAGCAGTAATTTTCATTTTGTTTCCTTATACTATTGATGTCACACCACCATCGACCAGCAAATGTTGGCCAGTGACGTAGGCACAGGCATCACCACAGAAAAAAGAGAGAGCCTTGGCAATATCTTCCGGTTGAGCAACACGCTTGAGAGGTATACGCCCATACTTAATATATGTATCTTGAAATTGATCCGTTTCGTGTTCATGACCACTCCCATCCGGCAAAATGGCCATGCGAGTATCTACGAAACCAGGACATATACAATTCACGAGAATTCCATCATCAGCCAGATCAATGGAGAGTGCACGCGTCATATTAACAATACCCCCTTTAGCAGTCGCATAAGCAACACTGTCCGGAGTCCCCAGTACTCCCAAAATTGAGGCAACATTTACAACCCTTGCAGCCCTAGACCTTTTGAGGAACGGGCGCATAGCTAACGTCATCCATAAAACACTGTTTTGATTAATATTTTGAACTTGCGTAAACCTGTCACGACTCAGTTTATCCAAGGGCGTTGCGTCCAAAATAGCGGCGTTATTTACAAGTACATCAAGCTGACCATCCCATTGGGTATTAATATATGATACGAGGGATTGTATCTCTGCTTCAACGGTGACGTCAGCCGAGATAGCCTCCACCGCGAGACCTTGTTGCTGAAAATCAACTGCCTTTGCCGCGGCTACATCCCCGTCAATATCAACTAACAGGATACGGGCCCCAATTTTAGCCAGCTCTTCGGCACAGGCCGCACCAATTCCCCTCGCTGCGCCCGTAATCAAAATATTTCTATTTTCCATAATATTCACTCCTGACTGTGAAGGTGTCATCGACCTAAAAGAACCGTTGGAAAATGCTGTTTCAAAATGGCATCAGTATCTGAAACATTCCCATTTTTGATGAATTCAATCAGATCTTGATGGTCCTTAGGTGCACTAGCCCGATGGCTAAGTACATTCCAATCACCGCAAAAGACGATCATGAGATGTGGAGCTAGGCCAGGCCAAACACTCTGAACAAAGGTGTTGTCACAATGGGATGCTATGATACCATGAAACTCGAGATCGATTTTAGTGAGTTCAACCGTGTCAGCTTCTGGTGCCATATTCGACATGCAAGCAACGTTCTCCTCAAGTTTCTTTATCAGCTTTTCTTTTGACTCGGTTTGGATCAAAACGCGATTAAACATGACGCGTTCCACCGCCAATCTCATCTCCATTAAATCACTAACGCGTTGTCCCTCATAATTTGAAACACTCATTCCCCGGCCATCACCAGTTTGCAAAACTCCGAAAGTATTAAGTCGCTGCATTGCCTCGCGTACCGGAACTCGACTGACATTTAGCGTTTCAGCGAGACCCGTTTCCGTTACCCTTTCACCACTTTTTAACTCACCCAGGCCTATGGCAAGTATCAGTTTTTTTTCAACCTTGTCAGCTACCGTCGGACCTAACTCTAAAGGTAACATAGCTGACTTTTTGCTGGCTGTAAGCATTGAGATACTCCTAATTTATAAGCTATTAATTGCTTCCATTTGCACCGGGGATAGCCGCCAATAGGCTTTTTGTGTACGAGTGACGGGGGTTATTAAAAACAGTGTCTGTTGTGCCAGATTCAACAACCTCACCTTCGTACATAACGTAAACACGGTCGGACATGTATTTTATTACGCGTAAATCGTGAGAAATAAAAATAATGCTAATTCCAAGTTCGTCTTGTAAATTGATCAATAGTTGCAAAACCTGAGCTTGAACCGACACATCAAGACCAGATACAATTTCGTCGCAAATTAAAACATCCGGTTCGAGCATTAACGCCCGCGCGAGGCTAACGCGCTGGCGCTGGCCGCCCGACAACTGCACAGGAAGCCGCCTCATTATATCTGGATGCAGGCCTACCTTTTCAAGCATTAAGGTGACCTTTTCCGAATATTGAGCTCGTTGACATTTTTTATGAACAATAAGTGGTTCGGTCAATGCTGCGCCAATTCGCATTGTAGGGCATAGTGCCGTAAACGGATCCTGAAAAACATACTGAATGTGCCGGCGTAATTCTCTCCAGTCCGCCCGTGTATCAACAGGTCGACCATCTCTAAAAACCTCGCCACTGGTTGCAGTTTCTATGCCAATCAGTATACGAGAAATTGTAGTTTTTCCAGATCCACTTTCACCAACAAGACCTACCGTTTCGCCCTTAAACACCTCAATTGAAACGTCGTTTAATGCAGTAACAGAGCGCGGATGGTTTGCCTTACCAAAAATTTTTATAATATTTTGTGAACTCAATGTTGGTTTCATATATCTGTTCCCAGTTTATCAAGCACAAAGCCATGCGGTTGCAATGGTTTATCACGAGTCGATTGCATTGTAGGAGCTGATTGCAAGAGACCCTTAGTATATGGATGCTTGGGGTTTGTTAGAACAGATTGAACAGGACCGTATTCAACCACATTTCCAGAATACATAACCAAAAGATCCCCACCAATCTCGGCTGCTAGGCTTAGATCGTGAGTCACAAAAATGAGTGCGAGCCCTAATTTTTCTTTGAGGTCATACAAAAGCTTAACTATCTTCGCCTGTATTGATACATCGAGGTTGCTTGTCGCCTCATCAGCAATTATCAGTGATGGCTCACAGGATAAAGCAAGTGCAATGGCTACCCGCTGACGCATCCCACCAGACAACTGGCTGGAGTATCTTCTTAATTGCTGTTGAGGTTCACTAAAGCCTGCGAGCTTGAGAGATTCTATCGCACGCTCTCTAGCCTGCGATCTGGTGCAACGCTTGTGTGTACGGATAACGTCAATAAGTTGGTTACCAATAGTAATTAGTGGATTAAGTGCTGCAGTAGGATCTTGGAAAATCATGGCAATTTCTGAGCCTCGAACAGATCTCCATTCAGCTTCGTCCAGATCAAGTAGGTTTTTCCCCCGCCAGTCAATCTGAACACCACTTACCTGGCCTGCCCCAGGCACAATACCTATAAGAGACTGGCATATCATTGATTTACCACTGCCCGATTCACCCGCAATGACGAGGCTATTACCGGCTCGTAAGGAAAGTGACACCCGATCTACAACCGTGATCAGTCCATCACGCCCTGGATATTTAATAGATACATCCTCAACATTTAAAACAATCTCACCCATCAGGTATCACTTTCCCTGCTGCGCATCAAAAGACTGCGTTTTTGCAAACCTTCACCAATTAAGATCAGGCTGAGAGAGGTAAGAACTATCGCAAGGCCGGGAAGTGTAGTAAGCCACCATGAACTAGTAATAAACTTTTTACCGTCAAGCATTATTCCACCCCAAGACGGTGTGGGCGGCTGAATACCCATTCCTAAAAATGATAGAGTGGCTTCAAACACAATCATTGCCGCCATTTGCATTGCAGCCAAAACTACAATTGATGGCCATATAGTTGGAAAGATATGTAACACTACGACACGTAGCTTTGGAGTACCCAAAACGGCTGCAGCTTTTACATAGTCTTTTCCCCGCTCTTGAAGCGCTATTGACCGCACTACTCTCGCAGAAGCCGCCCAGCCAGCAAGAACCATAAGAAAGATAAGAACACCGGTTGATGGCCGAACCGCGCTTGTTATTGCGATAGCAAGTAGAACATATGGAAAGGCAAGTTGAATATCGATGACGCGTTCAACGACCCAACGGATCGGCTTTGGTGCGAAAACGGCAAGTAACCCTGCGATACTACCAACCAGAAGTGAGCCTATCATTCCAGCTCCTGCTATCTGAAGGGATAGTTGGCCACCATAGGCAATACGTGCCAAAACATCGCGGCCAACACCGTCCGTACCAAAGGGATGCGCAAGCGAGGGTGCTTGGCGAATTTCTGAAATATTCATTCCAAATGGGGTTGCATCGGTAAGCAACTGCGCTTGAAACGACATCAATGAAATCAATGAGAGCAATACAGCGCCAATAATTATCAGCGGATTGAGGTAAAGTTTATTGGTTATTCCAGTTAAAGTCATTTTAAGGCAACATTGAATAGTTCCCGTTTTGCGGAAACGTCTTCAACTCCCTGAAGGCCTCTGCATACTTTACGCCCGAAGCAGCTCCTCGTTGCGCAGCGTTCTTATCCATCAAATCAGTTATTGAACAATCGTCAAAAAGTGCACGCATCCATGCATCTTGGCTTTGGTGACACAGGAGCATGTCACGCTTCAAATTAATCACAGACGAAATATCAACAAAGACCTCTGGCTCAAACCCTATTCCAGCGACATTGTCCATATAAAACAAATGCGGAACCCGCTCTAGATGAGGCAACGATGTCTCCACCAGCCGAATTGATGATGGAATCCGCGCGTCTTCACTTAGTTGGGCGACTGCACGATGATCAGGATGATAATCGGTCGGGCCATGAGCAAAAATAATATCTGGCTTGGCCTGTCTGATAGCATCAATAAATCGCGTCCTAGTTGGCCGATCATTAAACAACCATTCATCATCATAATTCATCCAGATAAGTTCGGCACCAATCATTTCACATGATTTGATCTGCTCATTATGCCTTATTTCGCCAATTTCATCGTGACTCAAAACTGGAGACCCCACATTTCCGTTAGTTGCGACCGCAAAAAAAATTTTATGCCCCTGTTCTTTGTACAACGCGAGCGTGCCTGCACACTGCATCTCTATATCGTCCGGATGAGCACCGATTGCTAAAATATTCATGTTTTCTCCAATTTTATTCTCGGATCCAGCGCTGTATACAGAAGGTCTACGATTAAATTTACAATAACAAAAATACTGGCTGAAACAATTGTTATGCCTTGAATAAGCGGGAAATCCCGTGAATTCAAAGCAATCAGCGCAAGCTCGCCAATTCCGGGAAAAGCAAAAACAACTTCAGCCACGATGACCCCACCTAATAAATATCCAGCATCTAGACCGATTACGGTCAGAAGAGGAAGAAACGCATTCTTGAGTGCATAGACAAAGACGATGCGCATGTTACTGATACCGAATGCCCGCGCAGTGCGTATGTATTCATCTTCTAACGCCCGCTCCATTGCGGCTCGCAGAATACGAAGCTGAGTGGGAAGAATAGAAAGCATGACTGCAAAGGCTGGCAATATGAGGCTCGAAAAACCTGTATACCCAACTGCGGGTAACCATCCCAAGGTTACGGCAAAAATTAGGACAAGGATGGATCCAGTCCAAAAAACTGGAGCAGATTGTCCAAATATAGCGACTGTCGAAGCTATCACGGCCCAAACAGATTTCGGCCTTTGTGCTGCCAACGATCCCAAAAGAATTGCGATTGACACCGAGATTAATAGAGCGGTTCCTGCCAGCGCGAGGGTCTTTGGCAATGTGTCCCAGATCAAATCTGCGACAGGAGCCTGATATCTAAAGCTGACCCCAAGATCTCCACTTACTGCATTCGTAACAAAGGTCGATAATTGCTCAAATACAGGTCGGTCTGTTCCAAAATCACGGCGATATTGCTCTATTACATCTGCTCGGGCGAATACAGGTGCCTTAATCCTAGCTGGATCACCCGCCGAAAAACGAAGGATGATAAACACAGTAATTGTGATCATACACACGATTATTACTGCTTGAGATACCCTCTGAAATATAAACTTCGTCATATGGAATTGTTCCAATATATGGTGTTTGGCGTCGACCCATAAAAATCGACGCCAAACACATTGGGAGTTATTCGCCTCTTACGCAGACACTACTGCATCGCCTACAAAAATTTCCCCGAGCAAAGGCGCACGTTTGTAACCTTCAACGCGGTTATTGACGATGAAATACCAGAACTCATCAGACAAATACAGCGTAACCTGATTATCCCAAAGATATCCAGCTGCAGCAGTGATTGCTGCTTGTCTGGTATCTGACGAAGCAACACGCGATGCATTAAGTAGTTCTAAATATTTAGCATCGTTGAAATGGAAGATAGCTTCTCCAGCACCTCCAGAGTATAGCCCAAGAATAAAATCGGGGTCGACGTTGAAGGTTACTAATGTGTTTAGATTTATATCATATGTATTGTAGGACGAGCGGAACGCACCTACTTCTAATCTTTCGACTTCGACAGTGATACCTATTTGCTCCAATGATGCAGCAATGATCTGATCAATCTGAATTTGATTTGGAACTAGCGTCGATGTTGACATCCGCAAGGTAACACCATTTGGGTATTCCTCTGATACTATCGCGCGGGCCTTCTCAGGGTCGTACTCAAACCTTTGTGCTTGCTCCTCATAAAATGCAACATTTGTGGGCAGGCTAGAATTAGCAACCTTATTTAGGCCCTTCATGACACTCTTTGCAATACCCTCACGATCAATCGCGTGCGCGAGTGCACGACGAAGCTTAGGGTTACCAAGTGGACCATTATGCTGGTAGATTGCAATAATCTGAGCAGGTGGTGAGATATCCGTTACATAGAAATCATCGTTACCTTCAACACGCGACAAATCTTCAGGGGATACGCGAGTAAGGATATCGACTTGGCCGGACAAGAGAGCGCTAATGCGAGCCTGTGCGTCTTCTATATACTGGAAGACCACGGACTTTACATTGGGTACGCCTCCCCAATAATTCTCGTTCGCTTCCAGTTTTACTATATTGCCTTCATAAGAAGCAAATTTATATGGTCCACTTCCATTGGCGGCACCCTTGAAATTATCTGGATTATCGATATTCGCTTTTGGCAAAATCTTGATATAAGCCAATGCATTCATCATTGGGCCAAATATCTGAGGAGCAGTTACTTCGATTTTATTATCACTCAGGATATTGACCGATATCCCTGGTGTAACAACCATTGCTTGTGCCAATTCTCCAAGGCCAAGCCTATCTATGCTGGCCTTAATATCTTGAGCAGTGACCGCAGTCCCATCATGAAACTTTGCGTCCGTGCGAATAGTCAGACTAACAGTCTTATCATCTTTCGCCATCCAATCGGTCGCAATACCAGGTTTAACATTGCCACTTTCGTCGAAAGCCAGAAGCGAGTCGTATAGCAAAGAGGCAGCTTGCTCGTCCACCAACCCGAACCCGGCGGCTGGATCCCAATAATTTGATGTTGGAGGCTCAGCGTTTCCAAATATAATGGACCCACTAGGAGTTCCGTCCTGAGCGAAAGCCCGCAGTGGTAATACGCTGCTCATTCCCATGGCGGCTGATACTGTCATTCCTGCAGCGAAAGCCGATTTCAACAACCCTCTTCTAGTCTCATCAAATGCCTCATCCGGCAAATTTTTTTTCTCAGACACTGTTATTTCCTCCCATAGAGTTTAACCAAAATAAAAATACATTTACTGTATAATGTTTACTGTATACAGTATAATAATTTATGTCAACTTTGTTGCTGGCAACTTTAATCAATCTGCATCAGGTACAGCAAGTTGATCACCAATAACCGCTAAAAATAAAGCAAAAATGTGACGGGAGACTTATAGATGAAAGAGCAAATAAAAAAAGTTGCGGCTATTACTGGCGGAGCACAAGGTATCGGACTTGCTTGCGCAAAAAAACTCACCTCAAGAGGTATTAAGGTAGCTCTTTGGGACTTCGATCATTCTGCGTTAAAAACTGCCTTATCTGAACTCCCAAGTGGGATGGCTAAAGCTATCAAAGTTGACGTAAGCAAATACGATCAAGTTCAAGCTGCTGTTTCAAAAACAGAAAAAATTCTTGGCCCTATATCTCAAGTAATTTCCTCTGCAGGCATAGCTGGTCCGAATATGGTTATTGAAGAATATCCAATGTCAGATTGGCATGAAATAATTGAAGTAAACTTAACAGGGAGCTTTCACGTACTGCGTGCGATTTTACCTGGAATGAAAAAACGAAATTACGGACGAATTATTTTGATAGCCTCTATAGCTGGTAAAGATGGCAACCCTAATGCTAGTGCTTACTCCGCATCAAAAGCAGGAGTGATAGCATTGACAAAATCTGCAGGAAAAGAAACAGCAAAATATGATATAGCAGTAAATTGTGTAACTCCTGCTGCTGCAAGAACACGTATTTTTGACCAAATGTCACAAGAACACATTGACTACATGTTATCAAAAATCCCGCGAGAACGCTTTTTAGATGTTACTGAAGCCGCCAATATGATTGCTTGGTTGAGTTCTGAAGAAAATAGTTTCACAACTGGCGCAGTCTTTGATCTATCGGGAGGACGCGCGACTTACTGAAACAAGATTTAAGCAGTAGGTTGAATTAATCACGCTCGACCTATCCAAGCCAATGAGTCCCTAAACACAAAAAGCACAATATGTGCGCTGACGCGCCATAAACACACTTAGACGTCAATATTTGTTGGGCAAATGTGGGGGCAAAATATACAATAATAATCTAAGTTACTGATATTATTGCTATATTTTGAATGTAATGGCGGAGACGGTGGGATTCGAACCCACGAGACGGTCTCCCGCCTA
>TARA_B100001057_G_scaffold95202_1_pt1 | contig 11835 bp, 12 predicted proteins | sample TARA_B100001057 | Tara Oceans TARA_B100001057 (sample SAMEA2621839) | marine metagenome | biome: marine biome (ENVO:00000447); feature: surface water layer (ENVO:00002042); material: "saline water (ENVO:00002010), including plankton (ENVO:xxxxxxxx)" | depth 5 m | reverse complement strand
TTTTTAATCAGTCCAGGTTCTCCACCTAATAAACAAATCCTTGTTTTATAGGGACTAAGGTATTCACATGTTCTACGAAGGAAGTCCATATCTACAGTTAAGTAACGCATTTCTAATGTCCAAGCAGTACAATAGTGACAAGACTTATTGCAAGACTTTGACAAGTAAAAGTCTACAGTAAGGTAATCTGAATTTTTTAAGTCAGCTAGAGTATTGATCTTTTTCATACTAGTATTTACTTTACGATATTGACGATTTCATCGAGGTCTGGTCGGTCATTCTCAGGATCTCTCTCAGCAAATCTTATACCTTTACCGATAGTCATTATCATTATAGGAGTTTCATTAACAAAAGGTAATGTTCTCCATGTGTTTAAATCATTTTGAAAACATCCTGTATAACAGGAATCAATATTTTTTTGTAAAAGATAATACTGTAAAGCGTTACAAAATAACCCAACTTCAAAACTTACTATAGAGTTAAGTGCATGCTGTTGTTTGACATCCATTTGTTCTGCTACATGACCTTTTTCTAATCTTTTCTGTTGTCGCACATTAGGTTTTGTAACTAACCGTTGTGTAATAATTAAAGCAAAAGAGCAATTAGTAATACTATGGTAACTAGGAGGACGATGCTCATATCTACTAACCAATTGTTCATCTGACAAATTATCAACAGTTCCTTCGTTTCTAAGACAGTGAGCGTATAGTTTATTTTTCCATTCTTGAGCATCTGGACCTATTACATGTATTTTATAGGGCATAAAGTTTTGTTTAGAGGGAGTTACTCTCCAAGCCTCTTTAAATGACTTAATAACATCTTTTTCAATGTCAACACTATTGTCATAGGCATCTACATGTTTTCTATTAGTCAGCCAGGCCATTAAAAACTTTCTTTAACTATTTTTATAATTTCTTCAATTTCTTCTTCTTTAAGATATGCATGTATAGGTAAAGACAAAACAGTGTCTGATGCCGTCTTAGACTGCGTACAAGCGTCACGTCTGCTGTTTAATGATTCATACATACTATTTGCACTCAAAGGTGTTTCGTAATGTATACTAGCATTTAAAGCATTCTTTACACGCTTCCTTGTATCCTTATCTAAAAAGCGTACAACATATTTGTGATAGTTATGATTCAAACCATTAGACATTTGTTGTACTGCAATAGGCAAACCAGCAAATGCTTCGTTATACCTTCTAGCAATTTTTTGCCTATGAAACTGATTACGTTCTGCAAATTTAAGACGTTGATTAATAATTTCTGCATTTAGTACATACATTCTACTGTTGTATCCAACCATACTAAAATCTTTATCTTTACCATGACGTCTAATCATTTTAATACGTTTAGCAACTTTGTCGTCATCAGTAAGCACAACGCCGCCGCCGTTTATACCTGCAATAACTTTGTTGCTGTTAAAACTGTACACACTACAGTCTCCTATAGTGCCTGCTTTTATTCCATTTAAACTACTACCTAAACTCTGTGCGGCATCTTCAATAAACAATATACCTCTATCTTTACAAAACTGCTGTATCTCTGTTGTGTCGGTCATGTTGCCAAACAAATGCGGATATATAATTGCTTTTACTTTATTAGAATACATACGCTTGATACTTTCTAAGCTCATATGATAACTATCTAAATCGATATCGCAAAATACAGGAGTAGCACCTACCATACTAACTACTGCTGAACTGCTTATCCAACTAAAGTCAGTAACTAATACTTCATCATCTGCATTAATATTATGAGCTAATAAAATAAAATGTAGGGCATCTGTTGCACTTGCTACACTTACACAATATTCTCTTCCAACACGCATTGCAAAATTTTCTTCAAACTTTTCATTATTTTCATAATTAGTTTGTTTCATAAAACTTTCAAATATGTCAAGGTATGCTGATCTATTTTCTTGGTATTCTCTATCCCATCCATCGTATGATATCATTTAAACTCTCCTAGTGCTTGTTCAATAGGCTTTATATCTGGTGTGCTTGGTTGTCTATCCCAATAAACATTTCCACCATCATTCATATTTTTGTCCCTTGCATAAATTACTTCTTTATCAAAGTATTTACACTCTTGAAAAATCCTTGGTGCTGGATCGAATGTATCTTTTGTATATACATACGTTTCAAACAAACTCATTAGATTTTTTACAGGAACAAATATGTTATTATTTTTAGGATTTATGTAATCAGCATCATATGTTAAAATACCATGATCTGGATATTGATCAATTACTTTTTCTATTGTTGCATAATACTTGTCATTAGTGCCTAAAAATAAATGCTTGAATTGTATATTGTCTTTGTGTTTTTTGTATATGTCAAAATTAATTGTTTTCTCAAAATGTATTCCTACACCATTAGGATATACTTCTGTATCACATAAGTCCACAATTTTCTCAGGTTGGTAAAATTCAACTGCTAGTGGATATTTCGCAGGATGATTTTCTGAGTATACACTAATTACGTTACCTGCAAACAAAGTACGTAAGATCATTTGCTGTTGCATTGTATAACTATCAAAATCTTGATAGCTTAATGTTATCATACTTCTGCCCATAACTAATGTAGCATCACCTGTCCAACCGTCTAATGAGTTAAACAAAACATTATGTTGATGTATGTATTTGTACTTTAAAACATCTAGGTAATCTTGTTGAGTAAAGTTCCTATGTGTAATTACAATTACTCTTGCTTTTATTCCTAGACTATTTAAAAGAGAACAGTATTCATAACTATAATAAAAAAGTCCATCTACAGGTTTACTTGTAACAACAATATTAAGCATTGAATTTTTCCTTTAACCAATCAAAGTCATTTATTAGCCGAAGGTCAGTCCCGCTAGAAAGGCCAAACTCCATACCAGCCCTAGCACCTCGAATTGCATACTCACAAAATCTTCCATTAGCCTTAGTAGTCCATATTTTGAGTCTTTCATTTGTTTCTCCTTCATCTTGTCTATCAATTACTTTACTGCTTAATTTTGCACATTCTCTAAATGCACTTTTCCATGTGCTAAATTCGTCTGTATCAAATGCCGTAATGTTACTTACTTCATTTATTACTTTAAATTTATTACTAATACTTGTAGTCATGTCAGTAGTTGTTATATCCATGTTCTGTGTAAGTTTAGTTGGTAATAATTTTACACCACCATAACCATATGTTAAATCGTTAATAGGATTCTTACTATGATAAACATGCACAACATCATCAACAAGATTAGAAACAGTATAATCAAAAACAAAACTGTCTAAAATTTGTGCATCTCCATCTACTACAAAAAAGTAATCTGTGTTTACTAGTTTAGCCGCTTCAATGTGTGCATTATGTATGCCTTTTACATTAGAAACATGCTTTACTCTATCACCAAATACACCAATAGTATTAAATCTACTGTACAAATCGTCAAAATTTTGACGGGCATTTGGTTCGTTGTAGCTTATAAAGACTATATCATACATGCTTTACAGTCCTCTAAAAATTTATTCATTTGTGGAAAAGTCTTTACAAAGTCAGTGCCTCGTCTTTTGTCGTATTCTTGTACCCATTCATAAAACATACGCCGACCTTCAGTGCCTTCTATTCCAAACTGTTCTGGTTTGTCTTTCCTTACATCTAAATCAGCAATAATTCTTTCCATTTTTTCTATTTCTCTGTCATCGAACTCGTTTTCTTTCATAAAAGAAACACAAGGATACAAATAATGTTTAACTAAATCATGTGTTGCTATTTTAGCATCTAAGAATGCAGGACTTTTTACATAAGGTATATCTACCAAAGTCCTTTGATATTCTTTTGTAAAATATTTTTGTTTTAAACCTGCTACATATTGTAAAAAATTATAAAAGCTAGGAATACTTAAAACATTAAACGCACTCATAAAACTACAAACACCTTTTGTATTATCTAAGTAATATTCTACATTACTTGTAAACATATTCCAATCCATACCAAATCTGTTATATTCTTGTTGAGCTCCAACACCTTCTGCACTAACAAATAACACAAATTTCTTAATACACTTATTATCTTCTAAGACTTTAACCTTATCTACAAACTGTTTCCATAGGTCTCCTGGAGGACAAGCATTTGAATTTATCGAAAATTCTAAGTTAGGTTGTGGATTATTTAACAAGTGATCAATAACTTTGTTTGTATGTTTAGACATTAATGGTTCGCCACCTGTAATCCTAAACGTATGCATGTGTTGTACTGCGTCCGGAAACCATTTCCAAAATGCTTCTATATAAGGATTGGTTTCTCTTTCCGGAATCTGTTTTTGATATTCATCAATTTTATTATATGACCAATTTGTTGATTTAAACTGATATGCACCATGCTTATTAATCTCATCTCCCCATTTACTACTAAACTGAGGACCACAATATCCGCATTTAAAATTACATACATTACTAAAACTTACTTCAACATATGTAGGATAAAAGTCTTCTGATCCTGTAAGATTTTTAATAGTATCATAGTGCGGCCAACTGAACGAATCAGAACTTTTAAAAACTCTATCACTAGTCATACCAGTATTATCTTCAATACGCCAACAGTAACTACACTCGTTTGGACGTTTATTTTCAAGCATCTCTTTTCTTATATTTTTTTTGAATCCTGTATTATGCAATACACTTGGATTTGTTGCAAGATCATTTATATCTATAGGATGTGCTTTTACATGATGACAACTTTGTGTAAGTCCCGACCCTAAGTGTATTGTAACTTGAGTCCACTTAGCAAGACAAAAGCCACAACCAACAGCATCTAGTTTTTTCTTAACTTCAACTGTTTGAGGACGCATTATTCCTACCATAGTTATTGTTTACTGTTTTAAAAAACTCACTTTGTTCTTCGTTAAGAGGCTGTACTGCAATAGGTATCTCTAATTGGTTAACTAAGTCGCTTCCATAATTAAAAATTTCATCGTGCAATACATCGGCAGGCATTTCATCTCTACCAGCCCACATTTCATTTAAATGTTCAAAATCTCTTACGTTTACATAATCCCAATCAGTTAACATAGTCATGGCCAGTCCTTCTCTAGCACCTAATATTGCCCAATTTCCGTTTGTAATATCTGAACCAACCATCATCCAGATATACAACATGTTTAAATTTTTCGCATGTCCTTTGATAAATTCTTCTTTAGCAATTTTAGCTCCTCGGTCAGTAGCTAGTTTTACACCTTCTCTAAAGCCTGCTCGCCAGGCTTGTTGCGGAGTTTCATTATTATGTACATCTGAATAACAACTATTCTGTTGTATATACTGTGCGTCCCAACAAAAATCAATCTTTGCATGGACATTATTATCTTCTGCGTTTTCATGCGTTTTCATACGTAAAACATATTCTTTCGGCCAACATTTAAGTCCGCCGTTACCGTATACTAGTCCATTAATAGTATTTTTTCCGCACCAACTAATAACACAATTTTTAAGATCTTTGGATTCGTCAAAGTCTAATACTTGGTTAATAAAATCTTGACGTATAGTATTGTCACCATCTACTGTAATAAATCTATCAGTTTCACTTAATTCAGCACACGCCTTGTGTGCGGCATCCGAACCTTTTATTCCGTGTACACGTTTTGCCCAAGGTACTTTTGTTAATAGATCTGCATAATTTTTATCAGCATTTGGTTCGTCATAACTTAAATAAATTATATCAAGTTCTGCAATTTTTAACTTCATTATATCTCCTCGTATACACATCTTAGTGAATTACTATTTGTGTATATACTGTATGAGCTATCTGCCTTCATACTAAATTCTATTTCTTCTCCAACTTTGTAATCTACGGATTTGATTAGAAAGTGCGGATCATCTTTTTTAGTGATACTAAACATAATGTTCGTATCAAACTTTACGTTAGAAAGACTATCGATTGTACTTATATAACATAAATCTTTTTGTTTATCAACCGTAAATACTATGTCATAGTAGGGATCTTTAGTTTTTTCTTGGATTTGTTGTAGTGCAAAATTACTTTCTATTTCTAAATTTGCCAGCTTTCTTAATTCAAACTTTTTAGAAACAGAATTGAAAATAACTTTGTAATCTTCCATTCTTTCTTTGTATGTTTGTATAGGCTCTATTTCTTCTTCAGTAACTTCTATATGTTCGTATTCCGATTCTTGGCTTGGCCCTATAGAAAAAATTTCTCCTGTTTTAGAATCAAAGCACACATACTGTTTTGTTTCAACTTTTATACTATGCATGGTATTTTCCTATAACTTCATTACAAAACTTGTGGTCAACATAATGGAATACGCCTGATTGTTGGAAGTTACCTATTTTAAGATTGTGTTCGTTATCAAAATAAAAAGGAATATCATGCACCCAGGATACGTTTGATTCTTCCCACCCTTGAACTTTTGACTTCATATGTACGAAGTTCAAAGAATTTATTTCGTATGTTTGTAAATTACTATTTAAAATAGCAATGGCATGATTAACATCCATACTTGTAACTTTAGGTTTTAATTTTTTCAAATGTATATTATAAAATTCTTTGCTATTCTTACAAACTAATTCTAAATGTTTATAGTAATCTAATGCAATATCATCTTTTTTAAAATAATGAAAAGCATTGTAAATATTTGGCAGGTTGTTTTTAACAAATACTTGCCTATAAAAATTATCTATTACTGTAGTTCCTCTATATGTTTTTACATCAGTTAAAAAGCCAACACTATAACCTTGTAAACTATTCCAAATATAATCTACATTATTTAAAAATATTGTATCTGTATCTAACACAATAGTTTCTTCATAAGGAGTAATATGGAAAACTTTCCAGCGATGCTCTGGTCCGTAAAAACTTCTATCAGGACTCCACCAAGGTATTTCAATTATTTGATCAAACAAATGTTTATAATTATCAGGAACAACATCACTTGTCATAATAGAAACATTAGATAATGTTTGTGTCTTTTTAATACTAAGGGCACATAAGCATGCTTGCTTAATATAATCATCGCCCATTGCTACTAATAGATAACCTTTAGACATTTAACAATCTCTCTAAACTAAACTTATTCATTACATGTACATTCATATTATTAGTTGCAGACAAAATATACTCATCGTGTAAATTTTCTTTTTCTAACAAAAATACAAGTTTAGATTTATTAATCTTGTGTAATATATCTCTATCTAATGTATAGTAAAGAGACCCTGGTAAAGTCTTTGCCCAATCACTATCTAAAAATCCATTCATTATATGAATAGCAATACTAAAAATATGATCATTACGAAAATTTCTCGATCCTAATTCAAATACATTACTATAATGTGTCCATTCTTGCTTTATATGTTTCATTAACTCAAAAAATATTTTTGTTTGCTTTGTTTTCCTAAAACAAAAAACTGTTGCCCAATAAAAAGGAATACCTTTGTCATTAATGTAATTAAATTCTTTATGTGTTCTCCAAGTTGTTAAATCTATACAATCTTTATAAATTTGAAAGTCATGTATACTATCAAAAGCATTTTTTAGATCGCTGTTACATATTATAACATCAGTATCTAATACTAGTGTCTGATCATAAGGTGAAATATCATAACTGCTTATTCGTCCTGCATTATTAAAAGGAATATTAACATGGGTACTTGCACCATCATAGTACCTTTTAAAATTTCCCATAGGGTGTTCAGAATGAATTACTTTATCAAAACATGATTCATCTACTTGGCAAGGTGTAGAAGTAACAATTGATGTAGGTAAGTCTAAATATTTGCGTACACGTTTAGCTAATTCTTGTGCTTGCAGAATATAGTTTATCTTACCATTGTTATTTGCAAAACAAAGAACTCCATTACTCATCTACTAAACCTTCTATACTTCGTTTAGATGCTAACTTTTTATAGTCGTTAAGATAAATGTTTGTTGCTGTTCCGTATTTGTTTTTTACAAGATCAAAAAATTCTATAACGTTGTCTACTTGAATAGGTGTATTGTTGTCATCAACTAGTATTGTTGATTCAATTTTGTGAAGGACTAAACTAGACACAAAAGAAAAAAGTGTCATAGTAACTGTAAACTTTCCTCCGCCGAAGTACAATGCAGAGTCATCTTTACATTTATTTTTAAGGATCGCCTTCTGAGCATTAAGAGTAGAGGTGAAATTAGAAAAATCTAACGCTTTCTTGAGTGCTTCGTCCATAGTTATACTCCTACTTTATAGTATAACTATTTACTCTTATAGGTTATCTGTATTGTTGAAAGTTGGCGCTGTAATATTAACGCTACTTGAATTATTAGGACGTTTTAACTGTGCAGTACTAGTTGTTGTTGCTGTAACTGCTTCGTCAAAGTTTGGATTTGCTACTTTGTCTTCATTAAATGTTACTGTAAAAGTTAGGACATTGCCGTTCTTTTTTGCTTGAACTAAGTAATCGTTTGCTGAATATGCTGATGCATTTTTATTAAAAATTGTTGTAAAACCTGTAGGTAAATTTACATAACCATAGTTAGTACCAGTAGATCCATTACTTGTAGTACTTCTACCAAATACAACTGTACCAACACTACTCATTAAATTACGCCAGTCATTATTAATAGTCGAGTTACCACTACCAATTGATCCGCTTAGATTAATTGTTCCGCCTGCATTAAAAAATACACGCATATGATTTTCACCGTTAACTGTAGTTGTTGTTCCGTCTCCGTTAGTTACTGAGTATCCGCCAAATGTAACTGTAAATGTATGGTTAATATCAGTTGACCAACTTGAATTTCTTACGCTTGATGTTCCTGATTGTAAGCCTAGTTGGTTTGCGGCCGCACTTAATCTTGCACTTTGACATGTTGTACTTAATGATTCGTATTGTGCATAACCTTCTTTGTTAGTTGTGTTTGAATCTAATACTGTATCACCTACACTTGGTACTGCTATTTCTGCAGGCACCGAACCTGTTTGGTGTAATCTAATTTTTGTCATGTCAGTAAACAAGTTTTGCATATCTTGAGCTGTAATTGTTGCTCCTACTGCAACTGTACTACTAGTTCTAGATTGTCCATAGCCTTCATCACCAGACCCTAGTCCAATGACTGCCGCTACTCTTGCTTGAATAATGTTATACCGCGCCGCGGTAATTATATCGCCTACTGCCATAGTACTTCCTTATCTTATAACTTCAAAATACATTCAACCAAAGTTTCTTCGTGTCTATCGTTTGTTTCCAATGCAATACCTATCATATCGCCTAATACTGTAACTGCACTTGCTGTTCCGTTTTGAGAAATATAAACCTTATCCCCTTTATTTACCGGGCCAGTAATCCTTACAGGCACTCTTCCGACTAGTGCTATTGCTTGACCGTCTGCATCTGAATTCATTAAATAAGCAGGTTTTGTACTAATAACACCAATGCAAGTATCGTCGCCTTCACATGCTGTAGATTCTGCATCTCCGCCTATAGTCATTAATGTTCCTACTGGATAATTTTGATCAGTGGAGTATTTTTCTGCCAAGTCAGCATATCTTGCACTTGTTGAAATACCATTAAACACGTTTGCGGCAATATTACCGCTCGAGTCACGTACTGCAACTGTATTGTTTGTTGGGTTTACGTCACCTGTTCTATAATTTGAACCAACTTGTAATGCAATCGCTTGTGTTGCCAATCCATTAAATGAAGTTGCATACATATTTCTCCATTTATAGTTTGAATCACCGATATCATACGTTGTTGTAGTTGTAGGTATAAGTCCACCTGATTGAATATGGAATGGTTCTGTTGTTACACCACCACTTGACTTAACCTTAAATCTAATTTTCTGTCCAACTGTGTTGTCAATAACACCTTCATTACCTGATCCTGACTCATCAATAAACACTGCTAGGTCATTTGCCGCACCAACTGTAAATCCTGCGTCTGCAAATCTTACAACACTACTAAAGTTAGCCGCGCCTGCAAGAGCATAGTCTGCCGCCGCCACTCCGCCAAGTTTTTCAGCGTTTGTTGCTGTACCATGGAACCTATGTGCCGAACTTGTAACACCACTTGCCGCACTAGTTGTATTTCTTAGTGTAAGTCCTTGACGTACTACGTCAAAACCAGTGATAGCGTTTGCCGCATCAGTAGTATCTATTGTAAATTCTGCATTACTAACAATAAACACAACACCGTCATCAACAGTACCTTTAATAATAGTTCTGTTTACTTGATTGCTATCACGTACCTGTGCAGTAACCATAGCACTAACTGTTTCACCAATTGATTGTGGACCAATTAGGACAAATCCACCATCGGAGTTCTGTGCATATAGTTGGTTATTGCTAGTATCCCACCAAAAATCACCTGTTGTTAATCCAACTGGTTGTGTTGTGGAAATTTCAGCTCCACCTGTTGTTCTAAACTTAGTTCCGTCATAGAACTTTAATTTTTTTTGCGAATTATCAAACCAAATCTGTCCATTAAGTGGGCCAGCTGGTTGATTTGCACTAGAAAAGTTTTCTAGTAAATGGATAAAGTTTTCGTTTTGGATTTCACCATAACCAGCATAATTCTTACCTACTAATTTAAGTGAAGTACTCTGGTCAATGGTACCGTCCTCGACTGTAACTAACGATCCTCCATTTGTTAAATTTATTACGTATGCCATTTATTAACCCCTAATTGTGTTATATGTATTTATACAAGACTGCCCGGAGTTAAGTTTTGAACGTAGACCCACGCTCCGCCAGTAACTCTAAATAGTTTCAATGTTCTAGATACTGTAGATGTAATATTACCAGTTGCATCGTTAAATGTTGCACTTTGAATTACGCTTACAGATCCGTCATCATTGCCGCTGTTGTCTTTTTGTTGTACAAGTATTGTACTTTCGTTAAATGCTGTGTTTAAGGCAGAGCCAGTTAGTGTTGCTGTAGCACCTGTAGTAGTTGTACAGTGTATTCTAGCCTGTGTTCCGTCTCGTTTCGTACTTGCTGGAGCAATATCATTCACAATAGTAGCAATATTTGTATGCTGTTGTGCAGAATCTGCTGTTCCAAGCCCTGTTACATCTAATGCTAGTGCTAAAACTTCTAAATCAATGCTACTATCAACATATGCTTTTGTTGCTACGTCTTGATCTGCTGTTGGATCACTTACATTTCTAATTTGTCTTGGTGTAACTAAGTTAATATTACCAGCCGCGGTAATATTCATACCATTTCCACTGCCGTCAACTGTATTTGTAGTTAAATTATTACCGCCTGTAAAGCTAAAACTACCAATATTAGCTGATGTTAATGCACCAACACTTGTAAGACCAACACCTGCTGATCCAGTAATAATGTCTACACCATTAAATTTAAGTGAACTTGCACCTGTTAAGTTAAGACTTACGTTAGATGTCCATGCGTTTGTTCCGTTACGCCATAAAAGTTCTTTATTACCATTAGATGATGCTACTATAATACCTGCTTCGTCTACTCCAACGTCATCTAGTAGTGTACTATCGTCACCTTTTGCTAGTTCAATACTTTTATCTCTTACTAATAATTTCTGTATATCAAGTTCTGTTGTCTCTCCGTCAACAATTAAGTTTCCTGCAACACGCATATTACCGCCAACGTCTAATGTTTCTGATGGCGTTGTATTGTAAATACCAATTCTGTTATTTCCAGAATCAATAGTCATTGCATCTTGCTTACCAGTGCTAGTTGTCATTCTAAATGTATAGTTCTGGTTACTAACATTGTTTTCGTTTACAACACCGTCTACTGTTACTTTTACAACATTGTTATCTGTAAGTCCAATAGTAAGTCCTAGGTTGTTTCTAACTGTTAATGCACCTGATGTTGCATCATCAGAGTCACT
>TARA_B100001057_G_scaffold257527_1_pt1 | contig 11837 bp, 6 predicted proteins | sample TARA_B100001057 | Tara Oceans TARA_B100001057 (sample SAMEA2621839) | marine metagenome | biome: marine biome (ENVO:00000447); feature: surface water layer (ENVO:00002042); material: "saline water (ENVO:00002010), including plankton (ENVO:xxxxxxxx)" | depth 5 m | reverse complement strand
ACCAATTTCTTGTGGCTGTATCTTATTGTCGGCATCAGTGCTTTTTCGTTTTGCCTTTGGCTGGTCCTTGGACGCTATGCTCACATTAAATTAGGATCTCCAGATGAGTCGCCCGAATATTCCAATATTCACTGGGTATCTATGATGTTTACCACAGCCGTCGGTGCTAGTGTTATTGCATGGGGTTTTGCCGAACCGATCTTTTACTTGCAAGCTCCACCTCTGGGGATCGAGGTCGGATCAAGTAAGTCTTTTGAGTGGGCTCATATGTATCCTCTCCTTCATTGGGGTATCGTTCCATGGTCAATGTACGCACTGCCGTCGGTGCCAATTGCATACATGCTTTATGTGAGACGCTATCCAGTGCTTCGCATAAGTAGTGCCTGTGATGGCGCTTTACCAAAGCGTGGACGTGGTCAGATAAAAACGATGATCGATATTTTAATCGTCTTAGGAATTGTTGGTGGAGTAGCTACATCTCTTGGCTTGGGCGTACCTTTGCTCTCCGCAATGTTAGCGACCTTATTTGAAATTCCCGACAATATGATCATTAAAATAAGCGTTCTCTCCTTGTGGACATTATTATTTGGCGCTAGCGTCTATCGGGGGTTGAAATCAGGCATTAAGGTGCTTGCTAACGTTAATATTGTTTTAGCTATTTTCGCTATTCTCTTCGTTTTAATAGCGGGTCCCGGCGTATTTATTATGGACCTCACGGTTAATAGTATTGGTTTGATGTTTAACAATTTTATACGGGCAGCTACTTGGACAGATCCTATTCAGAATGGCAGTTTTCCCGAGGATTGGACTGGGTTTTACTGGGGATGGTGGCTCGCTTACACCGGAATGGTTGGATTGTTCTTTGGTAGGATTTCTCGTGGCCGCACCATCCGTCAATTGGTTTTAGGAGTGATCTGTTGGGGGAGCTTGGGTAGTTGGATGTTCTTAGCAATAATGGGCGGGTATTCGCTTTATTTAGAAAACACTGAAACCCTTGCGGTTAGCGAAATCTTGAGGGATCAGGGTATGTCATATGTCAATGCATTGGTCATACAAAGTTTGCCTTTTGGCAAATTCACCCTGTTTATATTCACCCTCTTATCGATCATTTTTTACGCGACCACCATTGATTCATCGGCTTATGTCCTTTCTAGCATCTCAGCTAAAAACCTCCAAAGTGGTGCCGAGCCAAAACGATGGAATCGACTGACATGGGCGGTTTTATTGGCATTGATTAGTGCCGGCATTTTGCGAACAGGTGCTCTGGACACTGTTTTGTCAATTACCGTTCTAAGCTCGGTCCCTCTCATTCCTATTCTCATACTCCTGAGCATATCCTTGGTGAGATGGCTGAAAAAAGATTTTGGAGATATAGTGAGGCCAAAAGAAATATCTCTAGCACTTAAGGATGTAAAATCAGACTCGTCAGCTTCCCAAGAGGGGCAGTCTAATACAAAATAAAACCACTCACTACTTCGCCCCAAAGGCTGTTTCAAAATCATTCCGCCAAAAGAAGATATGTAGAGATACCCACAAGATGGATTTGCGCTTTACTAGAATCACTTGCGACGGGAAGCGAAACCAAGGTAGGCACTTCGTCACATGCCAGATAATTCGACAAAATCATCACTGCTCAATAGATGCCCAAATGGCCTTAATTGACTCTTCCTGTCGCTGTCCCTTAGACGATTTCATGCTGGCAGTATAGTGCTGAAAGCGACGCAGTGGCAGTTGAAAGTAACCGTTAGGATCTGTCTTACGAACCCAGTTGTAAGCATACCTCAGCCATTCGTTGCGATACTTCTCCGACTGTTTCGTAAACCACCCGATTTCGTCCCATCCCCAGACATGGATCTTATCGGTTGCGCGGTATTCTCCCGCATGATCTGAGCTGCCGAAATTGTCGAGTTCAACAATATAAGGAAGAGCCTTGCAAGACCAACCACTGGGAGTTCGACCACCTTTGCTTCGACCGTAAATCGAATCACTAAAGCCCTTCTCTAAAACTGCTTGGTGGGGCTTTCCCTTGACCGATTTTGGCCGTGAGGGAAAGGAATGAAAATCAAACATAAGTTCACCCTTGTGGACGATACCACCACTTGGAGTATGAGCATCAGCAAGGACGAAGTGACGCCGGGCATATTTCCCGGCATACTTGCGAATACGTTTGATCATATCTCGCCAGTGGGCGTGATCTCTATCGCGGTCATCCATAATTTCGACCTGTCCAAAGTGGATAGCTTCCAGGCCCATGTCGATCCATCGCTTCCCCAGATAAAAAAACCACATACGGGTCTCCAGACAACTCATGTCTGGAACCGAAGCGCCCTCACCCCAGTGGTCGACGCGGCGACGGAAGGAATACAGCATATCCTTGTAACGGAAATTCCGCGCTTCCGGCATGAGACCGAACTCTTTGAATACGGAGGCAGGAATCGCGACATTGTCGACATCTCTGGTGACAATTTCGAAGATCGCGCCCTGAAGTATGATATCGGGATCCATAAGATGAATACGTTTGACGAATGGTTCGCCCTTCCTGACTAGGGCATCGATCCGTGATTCATTTCCCCACATCCAGATAACACGCCCGGCGAACTTCACGCCGGTATTCCTCATCATACGTAAGTCGTCGTCTAAGGTGTAGTGAAGCAAAGAAGCAACGGTGGCACTCCGCGCGAGGTAATTCTCCAGAACTGAGCGGGAGATATCACCATCGAAACGATAGTCGACTTTTTTGGTCCCCTGCGGGGCAGCCACTGCCTCAGCACTCAACAAGGGAACCGGGATGAAAAAGCAGACCAGTGCGAGAATCACTGTTGGTATCGTGAGAGGAATCATGAGCCTTGATGTGATACGCAGAAAAGAGGTGATGATTTTCATACTCCCACGAGAAGTCAATGAAGCAGTCTTTGAGGACCAGAAAAGACAAGCAGACTGATTCGCTAGAAGAGAAAGAACAAGACCCCTTTCATGTGTTCGCCATTTTAACTTCCCCCCTCTCCGCCTTCTTCAAAAGACGGCTTCGAAGATCTAGGCGATCTACCCACAGCAGAGTTAGGGAGTCTCTAGCAAAAACTTTAAATGTTCTTTAAGAAATCTAAAGCCTAACGCCTCTCCCTTAAAAGCAACCACCTAGAATTCCCCTTTCAAGATTTCCAATTTCCCAGGCCCAAATAGTGAGTGACGTAATTGGCTTGTCCAATTCATACGATTATTCTCGAAACGGAAGGTATAGAGAATACTTGCCGGGGTCTCAGTGAGATAGATCTTTGCCTGATACTCATTCGGTTCAACCCAAGCACCACTGGCACCAATTCGGCGTCTCATATTTTGTGTGTAGGGCAGATGATCATTCAATTTGGAAGTGGTGTAATTATCACTTCCTAGGTAAAGGGTTTCCATTCCATGGTCCATTTCTATCGTGATACGATGGTCGTTTCCGTGGAGATCAAAAGAAACTGAATTAACACCAACTTCATTATCAAAAACTTGAAATTTTCTTTGAGCGAGTTTTTCCGATACTGGAGATTGAGATTCACCCTCAACTAATGGGAGGCTTAAGTCATTCAATTTAGCCACCAACGATTTGAAGGTCGTTGTATCGGGCTCAATAGGTTTTGGTGCCATGGACGGCAGCAGGGTTTCCCATACAGCTTCCATCACCCCTCCCATGTCATTCGTTCCCGAGGTAATCGCGACCACCGCATCATGCTCAGGAATAACGATACAGAACTGTCCAAATGCACCATCCCCGCGATAACAATTGTTTCGACAACGCCAAAATTGAAACCCATACCCCTGATCCCAATCATTATCGGGATTACTGCCATTAGAAGTTTGTTTCGAGGTTGCCTCCTGCACCCAAGCTTCTGAAAGAATGCGTTTCCCCTGCCACATCCCCTTCTGAAGATAGAGCTGACCTAGCTTCGCAATATCCTCAGTGGTGATCCTGAGCCCCCAACCGCCCGTATTGATTCCGTCTGGTGAGCGATCCCAATTAGGCTTCTTAATCCCTAATGGTTGAAAGAGACGCTTGTCTAGATAGTCCACAACCATTTCACCTGTGACCGATTGCATAATCGCCGAAAGCATATAAGTCGCGGCGGAGTTGTATTGAAAATGAGTTCCAGGTTTGAATTCTATTTCCGAATGAAGAAAAGTCCTCACCCAGTGAGACTCTGCGTTAAAAAGAAGTGGTTCCTTGCGGTGGCCAGTCGTCATCGTAATTAAATCCCGAATACGCATGGCCTTGAGCTGCCAACTTGGGTTCGCTGGCGTTTCATCTGGAAAAAATGAAATCACCGGATCATCAAGTGACAACTGACCCTCCTCAATCGCTAATCCAACAGCAGTCGAGGTGAAGCTTTTGCTCAACGAATGCATGAGATGCGGTGTCCTTTCATCAAATGGCGCCCACCACCCTTGTGCGATCCGTTTGCCGTGACGAAGAATCATGAAGCTATGAACCGCATCAATATCTTTCTCCAGACGTTCGATAAAAGAAAGAATAGCAGCCGAGGAGACCCCTTCTTTTTCGGGGGGACTGGGCGGAAGCGAAACAGGATTCTGCGCAAGTGCTCCAGCGCAAAATAGAATCCCAAAGAATAAGCTTAAAATCTTGAAAGAACCTGGCGACTTCATTGATTGGAGAATCCCAAATTCTATTAATAACAAAAGGGGTTTTTTCGATTCCTTGTAGTCACTCCTATTAAGCGTCAGCGGCACGAATGCTAACGCTGGAAAAGAGATCCGTCTTGGCCACCCAAAGTGAAGTAATTCCGCCCTTGGAAGGTGCCTTCGAACAATTCTATGGCGAACAAATTCAAGTCCCCTAATCCCTGTTACGTGAACAGCTCGGCCATGCCGGCAACCGAAAATCTCTGGTAGCTATTCATTTGGCAGTTGGATCTTAACATGGTTCAATCCACAGATGCGTTTTTTCGGATCTTGTCTTTGGGCCGCAACGGCGGTTATGGGATTCTGCGAAAGAATCTCAGTCGAACGGCTGCCGGAGCGGGCTGAACTTTCAGATATTGAATTGTTTTCGAAACTTGCACCTGGCGACACTGGGATCACTTTTAAAAGCGAGCTCGATCTCAACCATCAGTTAAAGCGGCTCTACCAATCGGGTTTCGCATGCGGAGGGGTGGCGATTGGCGACCTCAATGGTGATGGTTTGCCTGAAATTTTCTTGGCCAATGGACCTGGCTCAAATCGCTTATATCAGCAAAAAGCGGCATTTAAGTTTAATGATATCACAACGGCAGCAGGTGTCAGCGGCGGGGCCGATTGGGCCGCTGGAGTCACCTTCGTGGATATCGAAGGTGATGGTGATCTTGATATTTATGTCTGTAATTACGATAGTCCTAACTCGCTCTTTCTCAATGAATCCAAGGGCGGAAATTTCCTATTTCGTGAGACAGCGGAAAAGTTTGGCCTTGATCTTGTAGATGCTTGCCTAATGCCGGCATTTTGTGACTTCGATAACGATGGTGACCTTGACTGTTGGGTTTTAACGAATGGACTCTCACGAGCGGAAGGTCGACCGGAAACGCCCCCATTTATAAAAGATTCAACGACCGGAAAGGTGACGGTAAGGCCAGAATTTTCCCGATACTATGAAATCGTACAAACCGGAAAATCAACTTATACAATGGACGAAGTTGGTCGGCCGAATTATCTCCTGCGAAACGATCAGGGGAAATTTGTCGATGTCTCAGCTAAGGCAGGAATCACTTCAAAGGGATTTGGGCTTTCGGCGACCTGGTGGGACTACAATGGGGACGGCCTATTAGATCTCTACGTTTGTAACGACTTCATGGCACCCGACCGCCTGTATAAAAACCAAGGCGACGGGACTTTTACGGATGTCATTAAAGAAACGGTGAATACTATTCCCTGGTTCTCAATGGGCTCCGATACAGCTGACATTAATAACGACGGTCGGCTCGATTTTGTGGCCCTCGATATGGCGGCGAGGACTCACTATAAATCAAAGATGGCGATGGGTGACATGGGCGGGCAACGCTGGCAGATCGAAAACGTCAAACCACGCCAACTCATGCGCAATATGTGCTACCTTAATACCGGAACTTCTAGGTTCCTTGAGACAGCTCAGCTCTCGGGAATCGCCAACACCGATTGGTCATGGGCCGCGAAACTAGCGGACTTCGATAATGACGGGCGCGTTGATTTGTTCGTCTCAAATGGAATGAGCCGTGATTTTAACAACTCGGATATCGATTTCGACAAATCCCATCTCATCGGTCGGACTCAGTGGGACTTCTTTGAAAATACTCCGGCCATGCCGGAGCAGAATCTAGCATTTCAAAATATCGACGGGCTTGTGTTTAAGGATACCAGCAAAGAATGGGGACTGGCCCATACCGGTATGAGTTACGGGGTGGCTTATGGGGACTTAGATCGCGATGGAGATCTCGATCTGGTGGTCGTTAACCTCGACGAACCAGTGAGCATCTATCGAAATAACTCCGCCGGCCCAAAACAGAACGTGGTCGTAGTTCGCTTACGAGGCATAGAAAAAAATTGCGGTGGGATTGGCGCACTGGTTCGCCTGGAGACCGGATCGGGAACGAAGCACATCCGCCAAATGATGCCATTCACCGGGTTTTTATGCAGTAATTTGCCGGAGCTCAATTTCGGACTTGGTTCCGAAACAACTATTAAAAACTTAACAGTGACCTGGCCTTCAGGCGGTGTCCAGGAATTCAAAAACCTTACAGCGGGCAATAGATTCACCATTCAGGAGCCAGGCAAATTTCCCGAACAACCCAAGCAGCCAGAACCACAAACCCCTCTCTTCGCGCCATCTAAAGTCTTGAAGGGACTAGTCCACCGGGAGCAGGTTTTCGAAGATTTCGACCGTCAGCTTTTGCTTCCGAACAAGCTTTCGCAACTTGGTCCTGGACTGGCTTGGGCGGATATTGATAGCGATGGCGACGAAGACCTTTTCGTGGGGGCAGCACGCGGGATGGGCGGCGCAGTCTTGCGCAATGAGGGTCTTGACGCTGCCGGGGTCTGCCAGTTCAGCCTTCCCTCCGCGAAGCCCTTCATCGACGACGCCGCGCAAGAAAATATGGGCGCCTTATTTTTCGACGCCGACCGCGATGGTGACATGGACCTTTACGTAGCCAATGGAAGTTACGAATATCTTGAAGGCGATCTACGGTTACAGGACCGTTTTTATCTAAATGATGGTAACGGAAAATTCACGAACGTCGAGAATGCACTGCCTGATTTTCGCGATTCGAGCAGTTGCGTGACTGGTGCTGACTTCGATCGCGATGGCGACATCGACCTCTTCGTGGGAGGGAGAGTTATCCCCGGTAAATATCCTGAAGAGGCAAAATCGCGCTTGCTCGTCAACCAAACCAACCCCGGGGGGAAGCCAAATTTTGTAGAGGCTCCGAAACTAAAAGTCGCCGGCCTAATCACAAGTGCGCTGTGGTCGGATGCCAACGACGACGGATGGATAGATCTTTTCGTGACCTGTGAATGGGGCCCAATAAGATTTTTTAAAAATCGTCAAGGGGTGCTTGAGGAAAAAACGGAACAGGCTGGTTTAGCGGGCTATCTCGGTTGGTGGAACGCCATCGCTGGGGCGGATATCGACCAGGATGGCGACATCGACTACGCCGTCGCAAACTTCGGCTTAAACACGAAGTATCGCCCCAGCCAAAAAAAGCCGAGTAAGCTTTACTACGGCGACTATTCTGGAGTTGGTAAAAAGAGCATCGTTGAAGCCAAGTATGAGAACGGAGTATTATTGCCAGTTCGGGGGAAAAGTTGCTCCACCAATGCCATGCCGCATCTCGGAAAACGGTTCGCTACTTATCATGAATTTGCGATCGCGGCATTGCCTGAAATTTACACCCAAACGGCACTTAAAGATTCGCTTGTGCTGACGGCAAACACCTTAGAGTCAGGGTTTCTAATTAATGACGGAAAAGGTCGCTTCCAATTCAAGCCAATGCCGGACCTCGCGCAAGTTTCGCCGGGTTTCGGGTTGAATTTTCTCGATGCAGATGCCGATGGAAAAATGGACCTATTTATGGCCCAAAACTTCTATGGTCCGCAGTTTGAAACCGGCCCCTACTCAGGCGGCCTGAGCGTGCTTCTGCGAGGCGACGGAGCCGGAGGGTTCAAACCATTGATGCCCGACAAAAGCGGTCTAAGTGTCCCCGGCGATGCAACATCAGCAACGGTCACTGATTTCAATCGCGATGGCCGACCTGATCTTTTGATCGCACAAAACAACGGTCTTGTGCTGACCTTTGAGAGCACCAGTCGTGGCACAGGTAGATTTCTCACAATCGATCTCGAAGGTGGCGATGGAAATCCGTCTGCTGTCGGAGCCCGCATAACAGCCCTTCTTAAATCTGGTAAAAAGATCGTACACGAAGTCACTGACGGGGGTGGGTATCTCTCTCAGTCGAGCTCACAACCACTCATCACGCTGGGCGATGAAATAGTCACAAAAATCATCATCCGATGGCCGGACGGTCAGGTTTCAGAAACGATAGAATTACCAGGTAAAGGTGGAAGCATCCGAATCACCTCCCCATAATTTTTTCACCTCATCCCGGGCCTTATTACAAACGACAATGGTTAAAATCCCGCGCCTTTAATCACTCAAAAAGATGAAGACGGCCCCGTCTTGCAGGAACAACCTTGAAAATTCCGGCCACTCTGTATTATTTCGATAGCTTTTTGGAAATCGCTCGCTGTTTACAAAAAAACTCCGGACTGAAAGTCCAGAGTTTTGATCTTTAACCCCCTTGGGATTTTCTTTAGCGGTGATAAATATTTGCTGTCAGATTATTCTTCGGTCACTCGGTAGAAGACTTTACTGAGATCTCCAAACACTCCAGCATCAATAAAAGTCGTCGAATCGCCGTTGGCTGGGTAGCTATCATCTAATTCGTCCCAGTTCAACAAATCGGTTGAACGCTCGATGATGTATCGACCCATTTCCCTCGAAGCCCAAGTGATCGTGATGTTCCGACTGCCTGGGTCAATATCGATACTAGTAATCTCAAGTTCTTGACTGACTCCCTCGATCAATTGCAAGGCGTTGACTGTGGAATTAGCTGCTCCATCACCGAGATCCCAAAAATTTAGGGTAACAGTGCCTTCCGCAGGGATAATATCATCAAAGCGGACGTAGTTGCCGGTGCCACGATTCTCGCTATCAATACTTGTAACCTGCCGGTAACCCGGTTCCGAATTATAGGCGTCGGCATTTTCCTCGGTCATGAAAATTTTCTGGCTAGATTCGACTTGTTCAAAATCTACGCTAGGAAATTCAAGTGGCCGTGCAACGGAATAAACGAGCATGGAGTAAGTTCCATCGGGCACGTTAGTGAAGGTAATCGTCGAAGGAGTGCCCTCACTATCTCCCCCTTCAATCAAACCGTTTAGCAATTTAGCATCTGTGTTACTCGTTCCTGTTCCGGCACCCCAAGTGTTCCCGGAGATCCATTCTACCGTGACTCCCGAGTCTTCGTTTCTGCTATTCAAAAGGTTGTCTTGGAGTCCGCTAGCTACACCAGCACCGTCGGGCGGCAAGTTGTTCCAATAGGCCTGAAGTGAGACACCACCAACGTCAGCGGCCTCCACACTCGTAGGCGCGCCATTGGCACCACCACCAACGAAGTTGATCCCGATACTAACTGGTTGCGAATTTGGTTGAAAAATCACGGCCTTGACCGGTTCACTCGTTTCGCATCCCACGATTTCTACGGAGTATTCATCACCAGCATTTTCAGCGGTAATCGGATCAGTTTTGTAAGATGCTTGAATGGCTCCAGGAATTGGCTCACCATTTTTATGCCACTGAAGTGGCCAGGGACCATTGACTTTCGTGAAAAACTCGGCGGATTCCCCAAGCAGCACGGGAGTCTCGACCGGCTTGATCAAGAAGTCGGCTAAATCACAGTCTGCAGAGGTGCTGAAGGCCAGCAATTCGACTTCAGCGATCTGCATACTATTCGCGGCTTCACCTTGAACTTGGAGGACCGTCCAGCGGTAATGAAGGTAAGATTTGGCGTTGTCGAAAAAGTAAAATTCCTGCGTTTGAAAGCGATCTCCCGTAGGAAAAAGTGTGGACCATGGCGCGATCTCCTCATTCTCGTAAATCACCTCCCAATTTCCGCTCTCCCAGCTAGGCTCGGTATCATTTGACCCCTCCAGTCGGATCGAAAGCGGATCACGTTCGGGAGCATCATTCGCCGACTGCATGGTCAAACCAACAACATTAGTCTCACCTACCGCCGGAGTAACGACGAAGCCTGAGGGAAGACCATCGATACCAACGGTATCAAAGTTCAGATATTTCGTAGGCTGATTATCGAGCGCATTCGGAGCTGCCTCGGAACCCGGGCTGTTCCCAGAGCTCGCAATCAAGGAATCGCCAGGTTGCGTCACGTCGACCGGCACTGATTGGCCGAGAAATTCCACTTCGGCAATCTGCATACTATTTGCGCCTTCTCCCTGCACCTCGAGAACCGTCCAGCGATAATGCAGATAAGGATTCTGATCGCCGAATTCAAAAGTCTGAGTCTGGAATCGATCGCCTGTTGGGAACTCGACCGACCAAGCTGGCACGTTTTCATTTTCATAAATAACGGTCCAGTTTCCCTCGAGCCAATTAGGAGCTTCATCATTGGAGCCTTCCAAACGGACCCACTTCGGGTCGCGGTCCGGAGCATCATTTGCCGATTGCATTGCAAGCCCGGAGAGAACCGTTTTACCGACTCCCGGAGTCACCACAAATCCGGAAGGAAGCCCATCAATCCCGACTGTATCGAAATTCAAATATTTTGTTGGCTGGTTATCGAGCGCGTTGGGAGCGGCTTCAGATCCTGGGCTGTTAGCAGAACTGGCGATGATGGGGTCACCAGGCTGGGTGACATCTTTTTGAGAATAGGCCTTACCGAGAAGTTCCACTTCAGCAATCTGCATACTATTTGCGGTTTCTCCCTGCACCTCGACAACCGTCCAGCGATAATGCAGGTAAGGAATCTGAACGCCAAATTCAAAAGTCTGAGTCTGGAATCGATCGTCTGCGGGGAATTCGGTCGACCAAGGTGGCACGTTTTGATTTTCGTAAATAACGGTCCAGTCCCCCTCGAGCCAATTGGGAGCCTCGTCATTCGAGCCTTCCAAACGAATCCATTTCGGATCGCGTTCCGGAGCATCATTGGCAGATTGCATTGCAAGCCCAGAGAGAACTGTTTTACCAACTCCCGGAGTCACCACAAACCCAGATGGAAGACCATCAATCCCAACAGTGTCAAAATTCAAATATTTTGTTGGCTGATCGTCGAGCGCGTTGGGCGCGGCTTCAGATCCTGGGCTGTTAGCAGAACTGGCGATAATCGAGTCACCGGGCTGGGTAACGTCGCCTTGAGCGTAGGCCGTAACTTGCAACAGCAACAAAGTGCAAATTGCAAAGCCGGCCCGTCTAAGGGTATTTAGCGATTTTAACATTTTAATTTAATTTGATAGATGCGAGTTTTTTACCGTATATTTTAAGGACTATTGTGAAAAGGAAAAACGCCCGCTTTCTCTGCATTTGATCCAAATGCGCCCTCATGGCCCTTCCGGCAAATAAAAATCCCGAGTAATAACGTAGTGCTCTCCAAAGAAGAAATTAAACTCGCTCAAATCCTTTGGGATTTTCATAAAATTGATCAGCCTATCAAAAAGGCGGACTTAATTTTAGGCTTGGGAAGTTATGATCTTCGTGTCGCAGACCACTGCGCAAAACTTGCTCTTGAAGGCTTTGCGCCGCGTATCCTTTTTAGTGGTTC
>TARA_B100001057_G_scaffold125361_2_pt1 | contig 11843 bp, 10 predicted proteins | sample TARA_B100001057 | Tara Oceans TARA_B100001057 (sample SAMEA2621839) | marine metagenome | biome: marine biome (ENVO:00000447); feature: surface water layer (ENVO:00002042); material: "saline water (ENVO:00002010), including plankton (ENVO:xxxxxxxx)" | depth 5 m | reverse complement strand
TTTTCAGCAGAAGCACCTGGAAGTGGTATAAGTGGTGATAAAATTCACCCTAGGATTAGTAATACAGCTAAAAGATTGTGGTTAATATATATTGGTTTGACACTTATTGAAACGATACTACTAAAGATTGCTGGAATGAGTTTTTTTGATGCAATTAATCATTCGATGAGTAATGTAGCAACTGGTGGTTTTTCTACAAAAAATGATAGTTTATCATTCTTTAATTCAATGCCTTTAATACAATACATAATTGTATTTTTTATGTTATTAGCAGGAACAAATTTTCTTTTAATTTACTTGTCACTATTAGGAAAATTTAAAAAACTGCTTTACAACACAGAGTTTGTTTGGTTTCTATCTTTAATATCTTTTTTTGTTATCATAACAACCTTGTTATTAAACTCAAATGTTGATTTAACAAACACAGATTTCAATCATCCACAGATTTATGGTAAACTAGAAGCTAGTTTTCGTCATGCTCTGTTTCAAGTTGTTGCAGTGATCACAACCACTGGCTTTGTAACTTCGGATTTCGCAGGATGGTCACCATTTTTAACAATGTTATTTTTCGGATTAATGTTTTTAGGTGCTTCGTCTGGTTCAACATCTGGTGGAATAAAGATTTCAAGACATTTGATTCTAATAAAGAATGGGTTTTTAGAATTCAAAAGATCGCTTCATCCAAATGCAATACTCCCATTAAGGTACAATCATTCGGTTGTAAAAAAAGATGTTGTAGTTAATATACTAGCTTTTTTTATGCTGTACTTAATTTTATTTATAGTTGGTGCTGCAGTTTTAAGTACTCAGGGTTTAGATTTTATTTCTTCCATAGGCGGATCTGCAGCTTCATTGGGAAATGTTGGACCTGCTTTAGGATCTTTAGGCCCTTCATTTAATTACGAACATATTAGTGGTTTCGCTAAAATTTGGTGCTCTTTTTTGATGTTAGTTGGTAGATTAGAATTATTTACACTTCTAATTATTTTTTCACCATACTTTTGGAAAAATCTTTAGTTTAAAAGTTTTTTAATTCTTTTCACCGCTTCTCTAATATTGTTAGTCGAGGCAGCATAGCTAATTCTAATATTATTTGGGCAACCAAACGCATCACCCGTGACAGTTGCAACGTGTGCTTCTTCTAGCAATAACATCGAAAAATCAGATGCATTATTGATTTTATGTTTCCCAATTTTTTTTCCAAAATAGTAGGAAATATCAGGGAATACATAAAAAGCTCCATCAGGGTTATTTAACTTGAATCCATTAATTTCTGACAGTAGGATTAAAATTAATTTTTTTCTATTCTTAAATTCTTCAACCATGTAATTAATTTTTTCAGGAGATTCATTTAAGGCTTTGATTGTGGCTTTTTGAGCAATACAATTTGCTCCACTTGTAACTTGACCTTGTAGTTTTGTGCAAGCTTTTGCAATCCATTCAGGAGCACCCAAATATCCAATCCTCCAACCCGTCATTGCAAATGCTTTTGCTATGCCATTTACAGTTATTGTTCTTTCATACATACCATCTATGGATGCAAAACTAATATGATTAACTCCATAGTTAATATGCTCGTAAATTTCATCCGATATAACAAAAATGTTTTGATATTTACCAAGTACTTGGGCGATTTTTTTTAATTCACTTTCACTAAAAACACTCCCACTTGGATTATTTGGAGAGTTTAGTATTATCATTTTGGTTTTTGGACTAATTGCTCTCTCGATTTCATCAGCATTAACTTTAAAATTTGAACTGATATCACTGTTAATAATTTTCGGAACTCCTTCAGCCATTAATACGATAGCTGAATAACTTACCCAAAATGGAGCTAATAGAATAACTTCTTCACCTGGTTTCACCAATGCTTGAACAACATTCGCGATGGATTGCTTCGCGCCTGTTGAAACTACAATTTGATTTGATTTATAATCCAATTTATTGTCTCTCTTAAACTTCAGAGATATTGATTTTTTTAACTCTGCATAACCATCTACAGGTGTGTAAGAATTATAGTTATCTTTTATTGCATCTATAGCAGCATTTTTTATGTATTCTGGTGTATTGAAATCAGGTTCACCAAGACTCAGACCAATTATGTCAATTCCTTTGCCTTTGAGTTCTCTAGCTTTTGCTGCCATAGTTAATGTTGCAGAAGCTGGTAAATCATTAATTTTACTACTTAAATGTTTTTTCATTTAATAAAAATATTATACTCAAATATATTTAAATTACATTAGTATCAATCTTAAAAATGTCCTTGATTAAAAAATATTTTCCACAACTCACATATGGTCAATTTAATAAGTTGTCTCAATTTGAGAAGCATATGATAGAGTGGAATAAAAAAATAAATTTAATTTCAAGAAATGATATTGAAAACTTCGAAACTAACCATATTCTTCACTCACTAAGTATAAGTAAATTAATAAGTTTTAAACCGAAAACTAAAATTATGGACCTTGGAACGGGAGGAGGTTTACCAGGCATTCCATTATCAATAATTTTCCCCGAAAGTATATTTCATTTAGTTGACAGAAAAGAAAAAAAAATTATAGCATTAAATTCAATGGTCACAGAACTTCAATTACAAAATGTTACAGTTCATAGATCCGACGCTAATAATATTTCAGACCAGTTTGATTTCATATTAAATAGGGCAGTAGGTTCCGCTGAAAATATTATAAGAATTTGCAGAAATAAAATCAAAGAAAAAAGTTTTAATAAAATGTCAAATGGTATAATATGTCTTAAAGGAGGGGAGCTTGAAAGGGAGTTTAAAAATGTTAGTGGGCACAAAATTATTCATCTAAATAAGTTCTTTATGGAATCTTTTTTTCAGACAAAAAAAATTATTCATATCCCTATTCCATATACTCATAAGGGTAATTAGTAGGTGGGTTTTTAGTTCTGCTAACTAAACGAGGACTAACCCATCGCAATAAATTCAGTTTAGAACCGGCTTTATCATCAGTGCCAGATGCTCTACAACCGCCAAATGGTTGTTGACCAACTACAGCACCTGAAGGCTTGTCATTTATGTAAAAATTGCCAGCACTATATTTTAATTTTTTAAGTGCATAGTTTATACTGTCTTCATCTTTTGAAATAAAAGCTCCCGTTAATGCATAATCAGAGGTTTTATCTACTATGTCAAGCATATCTTTCCATGCATTGTCTTCATAAACATATAAAGTTACAACTGGTCCAAATATTTCTTCCCTCATTGTTTTAAATTGGTGGTCTGATGTCAAAATTATTGTTGGTTCCACAAAGTAACCTACAGAATCATCATAATTCCCACCGCTCAATATCTCACAATCTTTGCTGTTTTTTGCATATTCAATATAATTTGATATTCGCTTGAAAGCATCTTTGTGAATAACTGCAGTCATAAAATTGTTAAAATCTATTGGTGAGCCCATCTTTATTGTTTTAGTCTCACCTACAACTTTAGAAATAAGTTTTTTAGAAATTGACTTAGGAATATATATCCTAGAAGCTGCTGAACATTTTTGACCCTGGAATTCAAATGCACCTCTTATAATTGCAGTTGAGGAGACATCAATATCAGCTGTTGGATGACAAAAAATAAAATCTTTACCACCTGTCTCTCCAACAATTCGAGGATAGTCTCTGTATAGTGAGATATTGTTTCCAATCTTTTTCCACAAATTTCTAAAAACAGTCGTTGACCCAGTAAAATGCAAACCTGAAAATTCTGGATGTTTTAGAGCAATATCACTAATCATCTCAGGATCACCAGAAACTAAATTTATAACACCATCAGGGAGACCCGCTTCTTTGAAAATGTCCATTGTAATTTTTGCAGTATACATTTGATTATCACTTGGCTTCCACAAAACTACATTTCCCATTAGTGCAGCACTAGCACAAAGATTTCCACCTATGGCTGTAAAATTGAATGGAGTTACAGCATAAACAAAACCTTCAAGTGCTCTATATTCCAAATGATTATCTTTACCTGAACCATCAATTGGTTGCTCATTATATATTTCAGTTAGGTATGAAACATTAAACCTTAAAAAATCAATGAATTCACATGCTGCATCAATTTCAGCTTGAAATATATTTTTTGACTGTCCAATCATTGTTCCTGCTGTTATAATAGGTCTATATTTATTGGCTAACAAATCGGCAGCCTTTAAAAATATTTTACATCTTTCTTCCCAATGTGTATTGGACCAAGAATTTTTAGTTTCAATTAAATTTTCAATTGCTTGAACAACATGTTTTTCAGATGCTTGACAAAATGTCCCAACAATATTTTGATGGTCATGTGGAGGTAAAATATTTTTTTTTTCATTAGTAAAAACATGCTTACCATTGATATATAGTGGAACATCAACTTTTGAATTGAACATTTTTTTGTATTGCTCTTCAACTTTTAGCCTTTCCTCCGAGCCAATTTTATAGCCTAGAACAGGCTCATTTTGTGCAAAATATTTTTTAAAATTTTTCATAACCGTCTTTAATTCTAATTTACAATATTATCTGAACTTTTTTTTAAAAATCCAATGATATTATAAAATCTTTCTGTTAGTTTTTTTTCGTAAAGAATAGCATAATAATCATTTTCTGTTTGCCAAAAATTGGTGTTATTTTTATACAAACCATTTTCTTCAATTATATAACTATAGTTGTAAAATCCTTGTTTTAGTTTGAGTGTGATTTTATATAAATTTTCTGACTTTTTAAGCTCATATTTATTAAACAATTCAAAATTATTAAAAGCTCCAACCAAGTATATTTTTTGATTAGAATCTAGTTTTTCATTATAGCTAAAGTGAACTCTAGTATAATCAGATTCTACATGATTTTCTAAAGATGTGCTATTTATTAAGTATTCACCATTAATATCTGGATTGAAGCTGTAAGATTTTTGTTTGAAGTCGTTGTACAAAATTGTCTCATATATATTATTAAAGTTTACCGATTTAATTTCGCTGTTCGACGAAAAAATATTTTTTGTATCAAAATTATAAAACTCATTTCCACCTTCAAAAACTAAATTATCATATATGAGTTGGCCACCAGTTTTATATGTGGGTTGATTAATTATTTTTTGTTTATTAAGGTTGCTATTTTGAAATACAATAAGCTTGTAATCGGATTTTGAATCAAAAATACACCCATTACAGTAAAACTTGACTTTGAGGTTCTGGTGTGTTTGTATTAGATTAATTTTCTTGGCACGTGATATCTCAATTGAACCTGAGATTAATTTATTAAAAAGGAATATTTTTCTTTCAAAAATTAATTCATCATTTCTGTTTTTGACCTTTAATAAATAATTACCTCCTAACTTAATTGTAAAATTATTATTTGGAAACTTAAAGTTGTAATTAGTGTAGTTCTGAAGTGTATTAAATGATCTTCTATAATTGAGTATTCTTATGTCGTCCATGCCAACCAAGTATTCATTTTTAAATAAATTTGATGGCACCCAATTGTAATCACAGTGAACTAAGGAATAATAGTAATCATTTACTCCAATACCTAAATCATCAAAGCTAACATTAATGCTTTCTCCCAATTTATAATTAAACTTTTGTGTCTTGTTTTGAGCTCCATGAACTCTTATACTTTTAATTGTATTTTCTTGACTAAAGCAATAAAAATCTAAAAAAAATATAAATATTAAAATTGTGTAAAAATTTAATTTAAAATGCATAAAAAAACTCTATAATATTAGTAATAAATATTTTACTTCGTCGTATATTTGAATAGAAATTTATTGGGTTTATGTCTGAAGACATTAGAATCAAAAATGGTTTATCCATAAATATCAAAGGTGTAGCTGATAAAGAATTAAAACAGGTTCCTTTATCGCAAAAACTTGCCCTAGTTTTAGATGACTTTCACTTAATAATTCCAAAACTACTTTTACGCGAAGGTGATGCCGTTAAAAGAGGACAGCCCATTTTTTACTCAAAATCAAATGAAAAAATAAAGTTTGTTTCACCAGTTTCGGGAACCATTCATAAAATAGTTCGTGGTGAGAGGAGAAAGATTTTAGAAATCGTCATTAAATCTGATAAAAAAGATATAGCTATCAAACATAAAATCCCAACTTTAGAAAAATTAAATTCCAAAAAAATAATCGAACTAATACTTAGTTCTGGTTGTTGGCCATTAATAAAACAAAGACCTTTTGATATTATTGCAAATCCTGATTTACTACCAAAATCGATTTTTGTATCTTGTTTTGATAGTGCTCCGCTTGGAGTCGATTTTGAATTTATTCTAAAAAATCAAATTGAATCTTTTAAATATGGTTTAAAAATTCTTGAAAAAATTTCTCCAAATAAATTAAAAGTTGCGCTTAGTGTTGAACAAAAATATTTGTATAATGAGTTGGAAGAATTTGATAAAAAAACTTTTTCAGGCCCACATCCATCTGGAAATGTTGGTGTACAAATACATCATGTAGATCCAATCTCACAAGGTGAATCAGTGTGGGTATTAAGACCAGAAGATGTATGTATTTTAGGAAATCTATTTAAAAATTCTGAATATCAACCAACTAGGACTATTGCAGTTTCAGGCCCACCAGTTAAAAATCCTAAATATTTTAAAACGATAATTGGATCAAATTTAAGCTCCATTTTTAAAGATGTCAAGTTTGATGGCGATGATAATCTGAGAATCATAAATGGTAATGTTCTTTCGGGGAAAAAGGTCAATTCAGATGGTTATCTAGGTTTTTACAATAACAACATATCTATTCTTAGAGAAGGTAATAATTACAAATTATTTGGTTGGATACCATTTATAAACAATGCTGTTCCGAGCATTTACAAATCCTCTTTTAGCTGGCTAGCGTCATCAAAACCTAAAGATTACGATACAAATTTGAATGGTGAAGAAAGAGCTTTTGTGGTAACTGGAGAGATGGAGAAGTTTTTTCCAATGGATATATACCCAATGCAATTGATTAAAGAGTGTATGACTGGCAACATCGAAAAAATGGAAAAACTAGGCATATATGAAGTAGCTCCTGAAGATTTTGGTTTAATTGATTATGCATCTTCCTCTAAAATAGAGGCTCAATCAATTGTAAGAGAAGGACTTGATTATTTAATAAAAGAAACTTTATAAAATGAATATTAGAGAAATTGTTGATAAAATGAAAACTCCTTTTGAAAAAGGACAAAAACTTGAAAAGTTGTACCCTGCATTTAATGCTTTTGAAACCTTTTTATTCGTTCCAAATCATACATCTAGGACTGGTGCTCATATAAGAGATGCAATTGATTTAAAAAGAGTCATGATTACAGTTATTATTGCTCTATTACCAGCTTTGATCTATGGAATATACAATACTGGATACCAGTATCTTATTCAAACAGGGGAGAGTTTTACAACATTTGATGCAATATTACATGGCTCCTATAAAATTTTTCCAATGATAGCTGTTTCATATATTGTTGGTTTAGGAATTGAGTTTGCCTTCGCTGTATTTAGGGGTCACCAAGTTAATGAAGGTTATTTGGTAACTGGTCTTCTAATTCCAATGATAATGCCGGTTGATATACCCCTTTGGATGGTAGGTGCGTCTGTAGCCTTTGCAGTTTTAATTGGAAAAGAAGCTTTTGGAGGTACTGGGATGAATATTCTAAATCCTGCTTTGACAGCGAGAGCATTTGCATTTTTTGCATATCCAACTTATATGTCTGGGAATCAGGTTTGGGTTTCTGAAGCCTCCAATGTTGATGGCGTTTCTGGAGAAACAATTTTAGGTATGTTAGCAGCCGGTAGTAGCCCAGGCCAATATAGTGTATTTGATATGTTTATTGGCTCAATTCCGGGGTCCATTGCTGAGACCTCTACCTTAATGGTTTTGATTGGTGCTTTTATTTTAATTTATACTGGTGTTGGTAGTTGGAGAATAATGCTTGGATCTGTACTAGGAGCTGCTTTTACTGGAATCCTTTTTAATCTTTGGGGAGCTAATGAACTCATGAGTTTTAGCTGGTTTAATCATTTGATAGTTGGTGGCTTTGCATTTGGTATTGTTTTTATGGCTACCGATCCTGTGTCTGCTGCTCAAACCTTAAAAGGAAAGTGGATTTATGGAATTTTAGTTGGTGTATTTTGTATTTTAATAAGAGTATTTAATCCAGCTTATCCTGAAGGTGTTATGCTTGCAATTCTATTAATGAACGTGTTTGCACCAACAATTGATCATTATGTTATTGAAGCCAATGTAAAAAGAAGAGAAAAAAGATTTCACTCTAATTTAAAAACAGTTTAATGAACAGAGATTCCAATATTTATACTTTTCTTTTTGTGGGATTCATGGTAATTGGAATTGCTTCAATTCTTGCTTTCACATCACAGACTTTAAAACCATTGCAAAAAGAAAATGTTAAGAATGAAAAAATGCAAAATATTTTATCAACAGTAGGTGTTAATGTTTCAAGAGATGAGGCAAAGGAGCTTTACAGCAAGTATATTGTTCAAGAACTTGCATTAAAAATTGATGGTTCAGTCAATAAATCTATAAATCCATTCTCCGATTTAAATCTAGCTAAAGAAATAAAAAAAGATTATGATGAACAACACTTTCCTCTATACATAGCTGAAATTGAATCTGAAAAATTTTATATTATTGAATTAAGGGGCGTGGGATTATGGGATGCAATATGGGGTTACATATCATTAAAAAGTGATTTTAACACTATAAATGGTGTTTCATTTGATCACAAGGGTGAGACTGCAGGCCTAGGAGCTGAGATTACTAAAGCTTGGTTTAAAGAGAGCTTTGTAAACGAAAAAGTTTTTAATTCAGACGGGGAACTAGTAGGTGTAACAGTTTTAAAAGGCAACAACGATCCTAAAAATATTGATAAGGATGATCATGAGGTAGATGCTATTTCTGGTTCAACAATAACAGGAGATGGTGTAACAAATATGATAATTGAAAGGTTGAATAATTATTTACCATATCTAGAAAAAATGAATATTGCTCAATTATAAAAAATGAAAAAAGAAAAAAATAAAAAACCCTTTTTTTTGTTCATTGGTAGAAATAGTGAGCCAATTTTTTCTAAGAAAAACAGGAAATTACTTTCAGATCCTTTAGATGATAATAATCCAATAACTGTCCAGGTTTTAGGTATTTGTTCAGCATTAGCCATAACAGTGCAGCTTAAGCCTGCAATCGTTATGACAATGTCTGTAATTTTTGTTATGGCTGCTAGTAATGTTATAATTTCTGTTTTGAGGAATCTAATACCAAACAGAATAAGGATTATTGTATTCTTAGTTGTTATATCCTCACTAGTAGCTTTAGTTGACCAATTCTTAAAAGCTTACGCCTACGATGTCAGTAAAGAACTTTCAATATTTATTGGGCTAATAGTAACAAATTGTATTGTTATGGGAAGATTAGAAGCATTTGCCCTAGGCAATGGAATATGGAAATCATTTCTAGATGGTATTGGAAATGCTATTGGTTATGGTATAATTTTAATACTGGTTGCATTTTTTAGGGAACTTCTTGGCTCTGGAAATTTAATGGGTTTTCAAGTAATACCAGACTTTATATACGAAATGGGCTATGAAAATAACGGATTAATGTTACTCTCGCCTATGGCACTTATAACAGTTGGACTAATTATATGGGTTCAAAGAGCAAGAAATACTAACTTAATCGAAGATAACTAATATGTTAGAAGATTACTTAAATCTATTTGTCAAAAGTATTTTTATTGAAAATATGGTTTTTGCTTATTTTTTAGGCATGTGCTCTTATTTAGCAATTTCCAAAACATTAAAGAATGGGGTTGGAATGGGTTTTGCTGTGATTTTTGTACTCACCATAACAGTTCCCCTAAACTATTTGATTTTTGAGTATTTATTATCAGATGGTGCTTTGAAATGGATCGGTCCAGAGTATGCACAGCTTGACTTAAGTTTTTTGAGTTTGATAATGTTCATTGCTGTTATTGCATCAATGGTGCAGCTAGTTGAAATGATCGTTGAAAAATTTTCACCCTCATTGTATGGTTCCTTGGGAATTTTTCTTCCATTAATTGCTGTTAATTGTGCAATATTAGGTGGCTCACTTTTTATGCAAATAAAAGATTTTTCAGGTGTTTCTGAAGCTGCCGTATATGGGTTTGGGTCAGGTGTTGGCTGGTTCTTAGCAATTGTAGCGATTGCAGCAATAAGAGAAAAAATTGCTTACTCTAACGTCCCTGCTCCTTTGAGAGGTTTAGGTATAACTTTTATAATTACTGGATTGATGGCTTTAGGTTTCATGAGTTTTATGGGAATTAAATTATAATATATGAGTGTTTACACATACATATTAATCAGTGCTATTATATTTATACTAATAATTTTTATTCTAGTCGCAATGTTACTCGGAGTTAAGGCTAAACTATTGCCCTCTGGTCCAGTAAAAATTTTGATAAACGATGAGAAAGAAATTGAGGTAGATTCAGGAAGCACTCTTTTATCAACATTAGGAAACAGTAAGGTTTTTTTACCCTCCGCATGTGGTGGTGGTGGTACCTGTGTTCAATGTAAATGCATAGTAAATGATGGTGGTGGTGAAATTTTACCAACAGAAGTCCCTCATTTTTCTAGAAAAGAAATTAAAGATGGTTGGCGTTTAGGTTGTCAGGTGAAGGTTAAAGAAGATATGAAAATTCATGTTCCAGAAGAGGTTTTTGGAATTAAAAAATATGAGGCCAAAGTAGTAAGAAACTATAATGTTGCATCATTTATTAAAGAATTTGTTGTTGAGATCCCTGAGGAAATGAAGTATAAAGCAGGAGGATATATTCAAATTGAAATTCCAAAATGCGAAGTTGATTACAAAGATATTGATATCACCTCGCATCCTAAAGAACATCCAGATGACTCCAACAAATTCAAAATGGAATGGAATAAATTTGGTTTGTGGGATTTGAAAATGAAAAATGATGAAGATGTTGAAAGAGCCTATTCTATGGCTTCTTTTCCTGCAGAAGGTAAGGAGATAATGTTAAATGTTAGAATTGCAACTCCTCCTTGGGATAGAAATAAAAATGCTTGGATGGATGTTAATCCGGGTATTGCATCGACTTATGTTTTTTCTAAAAAGCCTGGGGATACTGTCACTATCTCCGGACCATATGGTGATTTTTTCATAAATGAATCTGATGCTGAAATGTTATATGTTGGAGGAGGAGCAGGTATGGCACCAATGAGGTCGCATTTATATCACTTATTCCGAACAATAAAGTCTGGAAGAAAAGTAAATTTTTGGTATGGTGGAAGATCAAAGAGAGAACTTTTCTATGTTGATCATTTTAGGGCTTTAGAAAAAGATTTTCCAAATTTTAAATTTCACATCGCTCTTTCCGAACCAATGGAAGAAGATAACTGGAAGGTCAAAGATAGTATTGAAGGTGAGGGAGATGGTTTTGTAGGTTTTATACACCAGGCTGTTATTGATAATTATCTTGCTCACCATGATTCTCCTGAGGATATTGAAGTTTATTACTGTGGACCTCCCTTAATGAATAAAGCTGTAGGAAAAATGGCTCTTGACTTTGGTGTCCCACCGGAAAATATCAGATTCGATGATTTCGGTGAATAAGTTTTATTTTTTAAAAAAATATTGTTTAGTTACACTAGCTTCTTTTTTATTAATTTCTTGTAATTATCAAAAGCCCTACAAAGAATATCAGGGATCTGTCTTTGGGACTTACTATAATATTAAGTTTTTTAGTCAAACTGAAGATTCCATCAAACAATCTGATTTAGACTCAATTTTTTTAATATTTAATAATTCATTATCTACTTATATTGATAGATCGATC
>TARA_B100001057_G_scaffold210479_1_pt1 | contig 11848 bp, 11 predicted proteins | sample TARA_B100001057 | Tara Oceans TARA_B100001057 (sample SAMEA2621839) | marine metagenome | biome: marine biome (ENVO:00000447); feature: surface water layer (ENVO:00002042); material: "saline water (ENVO:00002010), including plankton (ENVO:xxxxxxxx)" | depth 5 m | reverse complement strand
TGATTCCATTATATCACTATGTCAATATATTAATTTATTTTTTTTCATGACATATTTAACTTCCTACTATGAAAACAAATCACAATATTTGGCAAAGATGTATAGATATTTTGTCTCAAAGCCTCACAGACAAAGAGATGCGTCTATGGATAAAGCCATTAACTGTTAAACATGACGAAGCTGGAATAAATCTCTATGCTCCAAACAAATTCATGAAAGAGGAGGTAGAAAGAAACTTTCTTAAAACAATAACTCAAACAATGTCTGAAATTGTAGACGGCGTTCCAATAAACCTGAAGATAAACACAATATCGGACAAACAAGATGCAATTGTTGATACCCCCAGTGGATTCAAAAGTAACTTGAACAAAGCAATGACGTTTAATACCTTTGTTGAAGGTAAATCGAATCAGCTTGCAAAAGCCGCATGTCATTCAGTTGTAAACGAACCCGGTGTATTTAATCCTTTGTATATATATGGGGGAGTGGGATTAGGAAAAACACACTTGCTGCACTCGATAGGTAATGAGCTTACCAAGCATAACAAAAAGGTAGTTTATTTACATTCTGAAAAATTTGTACAAAATATGGTTACAGCCCTAAGGAACAATCAGCTAGAAGAATTTAAAAAATTTTATAGAAACCTAGATGTTCTATTACTCGATGATATACAATTTTTTGCAAATAAAGAAAAATCTCAAGAAGAGTTCTTTCATACATTTAATGCGCTATTTGAGTATAAAAAACAAGTAGTTTTAACGTGTGATAAATATCCAAAAGAAATTAATGGGCTTGAAGATAGAATTAAATCTCGTCTAGTTTGGGGATTAAATGTATCCATAGATCCCCCGGATTTAGAAACAAGAGTGGCAATATTACAGGCTAAAGCAATAGCTTTAGAATCACCAATAGATACAGATGTTGCGTTTTTCTTAGCAAAAAATATAAATTCTAATGTTAGAGAATTAGAGGGAAACCTTAGAAGAGTAATAGCAACAGCAAAATTCAGAAAATGTATGATAAATCTAAATTTCACGAAAGAGACACTTGCTGATCTTCTTTCGTTAAACCAGAGACTCATTACTATAGAACAGATTCAGAAAATTACAGCTAATTATTATAAAGTTAGGGTGAGTGACATACTTTCTTCTAAAAGAGACAAAAAAAATACGTTACCGAGACATATGGCAATGGCGCTATGTAAAGATCTAACAAATAACAGTTTACCATCAATAGGGGATGGTTTTGGTGGAAGGGATCATACAACAGTCCTTCATGCAAATAAAAAAATTAAGAAATTGAGAGACGAGGATTCTCAGGTTGCTCAAGACTACACGAATATAGTCCATATATTAAACAACGGATAACCTGTTGATAAAAAAGATAGTAGAACTTATCCACATTCCATTCACACTAAAAACAAGCTAAAAAAATGCTAGGTAAACAAAGAAAATGAGAATCTTCGTGATAAAAATAATGAAAAAGAAAATGTAAAAATAACATATAATATATATATGAAAATAGTATTTAATACGGCAGCATTAATATCAAGAATCAAAAACATTGCACCCACTTCTGAAGCTAAACAAACGTTAGTTGTATTAGGAAACATGCTAGTCCGTGTATCAAATGGATTTGCTGAATTTACGGCATCAGATCTTGAAATAGAAATCATGTCAAAAGTAAAATGTGAAGCTGATACTGATGTCGAATTCACAATTCCAGCTAAGAAATTTCTTGAAGTGTGTAATGCTCTATCTAGTCATGATGAAATAGAAGTGTTTGTAACTGAAAATAAGGCTGATGTAAAAGCTGGTAAAAGCAAAGTTTCACTTCCTACACTTCCCGCAGATGATTTCCCTATTATGAGTTTTGAAAAAACTGAAAATAAAACAGAGATAACAACTCTCCAGTTAATGAATTTGATTAATAAAACATCATTTGCAATGGCATATCAAGATGCTCGACATTTTCTTAATGGATTACATCTGTGTTCAGAAAATGGCAAACTTATATCTGTATGTACAGACGGACATAGACTAGCTAAGTACCAATCAGACACGTCATACATGGATGAGTTATCAATTATAATTCCTAGGAAAGCAATTATTGAAATTAATCGTATTTTAGCATCTTTTAACAACAATAAAGATGATTTAATCGAATTTACAATCAGTAATAACGCTGTTCAGTTGTACATAAACGAATATCATGTTACGAGCAAGCTTATTGAGGGTAACTACCCTAATTTTAATAAAGTGATACCGAGTGACACGAAATCAAAAATTAGTGTTGATAAAGCAACATTTAAAAACTCATTAAACATCATTTCCAAAGTTGTCAATCAACAATACAAAGGTGTCAAGCTTACTCCAAACAAAACAGCTTTACATTTAATAACAAGCAACACCGAGAGTGAAATTGGTGAAGATGAAATTGAAGCAACATACGATGGTGATGATATGTCTATTGGTTTTAATATATCATATATTCAGGATGTAATTGATGTATTAGATAGCAACTCAGTAGATATCTGTATCAATGATCAAAATTCAGGCTGTATTCTACTTGGACCTTCAGACCCCAATAGTATTTTTGTAATAATGCCTATGCGCGTATAGTTGTGCAAATAACCTCAATAAGTATTCAAAACTTCCGCTCTATCGTTTTGTCTAACATAGATTTTATTACACCAATAACAGTTCTGTGTGGAGAGAACAATGCTGGAAAAACTACTATTCTCGAAACACTTTATTTTTGTTCAACTCTTAAATCTTTCAAATCTGTATCAAATTCAGAACTGATTGCTAACAACCACAAATTATTTAAAATTTCTCTTAAGTTCTTGCAAAATTCAATAAATAGCAACATATACATTGAAAAGTCTTTAAATTCTTCTAAATGCCTTTACAATAATAAAAAAATAACTAAATCAGCATTAAATCTTAATTATCCATGTTATTCTCTTGTTTTTGGATTTAATAACATTCTTCTAAATGACTCCTCTTATAGACGGGATTTTATTGATTCTGGTCTGTTTCACGTGGAACCTGGATCTCATAAACTCTTATCATTGTTCTCAAAGTCCTTAAAGCAGAGAAATTATCTACTTAAAACAAAAAATGTATCAAACATCAACTTCTGGACTAATGAGCTAATATTAGCTAATAACAAGCTTCACGATGCAAGACTGAAATATTTTCAGCTCTTAAATACAGAGTTCAACAAAATTTTAGACTCAATAAGAATCGACATGCCAACCCTGTATGATGATATTTCAACTATAAACATGACTTACAAAAAAGGTTGGTTAGAGAACTATTCTGATGTTCTTTCACAAAATTTTGATAAAGATTTAGCTGTCGGTTATACGTCTGCTGGTACACACCGAAGTGATATTGAGGTACTTTCTAAGTCTAAACTTGTTAAAGAATCTGGATCTATGTCAACTCTAGTGCTGGCTTGTTTAATCATTTATTTAGCAAAAATAAGAGTGTTCCACGTGAAACATGGCTTTAAACCTCTTTTGCTAATAGATGATCTATTTTTTGGAATAGATAATAAAAATCTAGATACTGTGATAAAATTACTTGTCTATTCCAATAGCAATATTGTCATGACAGCACCAAATATTTATAGAAAAATATTAAAGGATTTATGTAGTGTGAATAGAAAAATATCGATCGTTGACATAGGAGTGAAATAGTGGCGAAAAGCGCATATACATCAGAAAGCATAAAGGTGCTTAAAGGGCTAGAGGCTGTTCAAAAAAGGCCTGGCATGTATATTGGCGACACAGACGACGGAAGCGGTCTACATCAAATGATTTATGAAGTGGTAGATAACGCAATAGACGAAGCGCTCGCTGGACATTGTAAGAATATAGATGTGGTTTTGAATGAAGATTCATCAGTCACTGTTAAAGACGATGGGCGCGGTATACCTGTTGATACACACAAATCTGAAAATAAGTCTGCCGCTGAGGTAATTATGACTACATTACATGCTGGCGGGAAGTTTGATGATAATTCATACAAAGTCTCAGGTGGCTTACATGGTGTAGGTGTATCAGTAGTTAATGCTTTGTCTGAAAAGCTGTCGATAACTATAAACAAGGATGGCTACACGTATGAACAAGATTATGTAAATAGCGTTCCTACTAAACCACTAAAAAAGTGTGGTAAAACTGACCTTAGTGGAACATCCATACAGTTTCTGCCAAGTACGCATTACTTCAAAAATTTAGACTATAAAGAAGAGACCATAAAGAAAAGGCTTAAGGAATTAGCATTTCTTAATTCTGGCATTCGAATAAATTTCCTTAATGATATATCAGGTAAAGAGACTAGTTACTTTTATGAAGGCGGTTTACGTGAATATATAAATGAGATTTTGAATAATAAAAAAGAAATTCATACTGAATTAATATATGTCGATCCTATACAAAAGGGTCTTAATTCCATAGAGATATCTATGAAGTGGACGACATCATATTCGGAACAAATACTTTGTTTCACAAACAATATATTTCAAAAAGATGGTGGTACACATCTGAGCGGGTTTAAGTCTGCTCTCACTCGTTCAATAAATAGTTATTCTAATAAAACTAACGGTAAACAAAAATATGAGATTACTGGTGATGATTGCCGCGAAGGCCTTGTTGCGATTATATCTATCAAAATGTCTGATCCAAAATTTTCTTCTCAAACGAAAGATAAACTTGTCTCATCAGAAATAAAAACTCTCACTGAATCAACGCTGTCTACAAAGTTGTCTGAATTTCTAGAGGAAAATCCAAAGAATGCCAAACAAATCATCGGAAAGATACAACAAGCAGCAATGGCTCGTGAAGAGGCAAGAAAGGCAAAAGATCTTATAAGGCGTAAGGACCCACTAGGCATCGCAAATCTCCCAGGCAAGCTTGCTGACTGTCAAGAGAAAGACAGAGAACTTTGTGAATTGTTTATTGTTGAGGGAGATTCTGCCGGCGGCTCAGCTAAGCAAGCTAGGGACAGAAAGACTCAGGCAATACTTCCTCTTAAAGGAAAAATACTTAATAGTGAGAGGTCACAAGATTATAAAATACTGTCCTCGTCTGAAGTAGGGTCTTTGATTTCAGCACTAGGTTGTGGTTTTAATCATGAATCAGATGGTGATTTCGATATATCAAAACTTAGATATGGGAAAATTATAATCATGACAGATGCTGATGTTGATGGTGCACATATCAGAACACTGTTGTTAACACTACTTGCAAGAAAGATGAAACCTTTATTCGATCAGGGCAGGATTTATATTGCACAACCACCACTATATAAGATCAAAAAAGGTAAATCTGAAAAATATATATCAAATGATAATGATTTAAATTTATTTCTATCAAATAGTTTTTTCGATGATAAATCAGTACATGTAAACAAAAAACAGCTTAACAAAGAAAAATCGGTTAAGCTCCTTCTTAATTACAGTAAGATTGATTCTATCTTAAAAAACCTTTCTAAAAACAAAGATAGGCTTATTGTAAAATGCATGGCATTGATCAAGCCACTTGACTCTTTTGGACAAGACACAGATGCATTAGAAAAATATTTATTGAAACTTAAATCTATTATTACTTTAATGTCACCAATCAACATTGCATATAGTCTCCATCTAGAAGAACTAGAACAAGAATCTTTTCAAATAATGGTTGAAAAGAAAATAAATGGAATACTAGACACTGTTGTCAGCCCTATTAACAAAAAATTTTTTTCTTCTCAAACATATAAACAACTTGTCTCGCTAGATTTACATACTCTTGCTGATACAAAAATTATACTTTCACATGATTCTGAAGAAACAGAATATAAACATGCTCATCTTCTTTTTGATTATGCCCTTGAATCTGCTAGAAAATCTATATCACTACAACGTTACAAAGGCCTAGGCGAAATGAACCCATCACAACTTGCTGAAACGACAATGAACCCAGTTACAAGAAGCCTCTTACAAGTCTCGCAAATTCCTGATGATGATTATTCTATTTTTGATACTTTAATGGGTGATGATGTTGAGAAGCGCAGAGATTTCATTGTTTCTACTGCAAAAACGCTCGACTATCTTGATGTATAATGAAAATTGTAACCTGGAATGTTAACTCCGTTAATGTCCGCTTACCTAACATATTGAAGTATCTCACAGAATATCAACCTGACATATTATGCTTACAAGAACTTAAGTGTCTAGAGAACAAATATCCCATTGCAGAGCTAAAGGAAGCAGGATACAGAACAATCCAATCCTGTCAAAAAACATATAATGGAGTTTCTATAATATCTAAATCTTTAGGCAAAAATATTGACTACAATCCTGTTTATTTAGATAAAGATGAAAAAAGATCTATAGCTGCTACTTACAATGATATTAGAGTTATAAATTTCTACGTAGTTAACGGCCAGTCCATTGACAGTGACAAATATCTCTATAAACTCAGATGGCTCAAGAAGGCAGAGAAGTATATAAAAGAACAGCTTAAACTATATCCAAAATTAGTTGTTGTTGGAGATTTCAATATCATTCCTAATGAGTCAGATGCATACGAGTATTCGCCTGATAATATTCTATGCTCACTAAAGGAGAGAAAAGCTTTGCAACAAATTTTTAATCTAGGTTTAATAGATTGCTTTTCACCAAATGATGGTGAATCTCCATACACATGGTGGGATTATCGTGGAGGTGCATTTCATAGAGACATAGGTTATAGAATTGACCTTATGCTATCGAGCAATAATCTATATAAACAAGTATCGAATTATCAAGTTCATAAAAACACAAGACACAAATCTTGGTGTGAAAAACAACCTAAAACATCTGATCATGCTCCTGTCATGATCGAGTGTTAAAAAAGATTTTCTGTACTAATACCCCTATTCTGATATATTAAAATAGAAGAATATATGTCTACTATAATGGTCATAAACGCCAAAGGCGGTTCAGGTAAAACTACTATCTCTACAAATTTAGCAGCTTATTATGCAAACGCAGGCTACAGTGTCACTCTCGTCGACTTAGACCCACAAGGATCAGCATTAAATTGGTTATCTTTTAGGCCTTTAACCAAGCCTAAAATCAAAGGAGTAACATCAATAATGCCCAAGAAGGTATCGAAAAAATCCAATGAGATAACAATTTTTGATGTTCCTGCTGCTATATACGGCGCAAGATTAGAGAATTACATCAAAAAAGCAAAAAAAATCATAATACCAGTTCTTCCATCGCCTATAGATATGGCAGCTGCAAAAGATTTTCTTCAGTCCATTAGAAACTTAGGAAGTGTTATTCGAAACAGAACAGAGATCTGTTTAGTTGCCAATAGATGCAGAGCAAATACCAACATTTTCATGGAGCTGGACACATATTTAGTTAAAGAGAAGGGCATCAGGTATGTTACAGCATTTAGAGATAATACAAACTACATCACATCCTCTAGAAAAGGAATTGGCATCTTCGAAATGGGAGAATCAATGACAGCACAAGATAGAGAAGAATGGAAACCGCTTATATCTTGGTTAAAGCCAAGGAAAAAGAAGTAGTTTTACTGCAAGCAATCCTTTATACCTTCAGTTACATCTCTAAACCTGATGATATCTGGCATTAATTCATTTAGCCTAGATACATCTAATATTCTTGATTCATTAATGAAGCTCTTTCTTTTTTCATCGTATATTTTATTGGCTATCTCGTAATCAATAAATTCTGGATAATCAATTTTTAATGCATCGTATATTTTAAGATAATAATCTGTAGTTTTTATCGGCGTACCATCACTAACATTCATTGTAATGTTGTTTGTTTTTTCATTCGATATACAGTTCTCAATTATACTAGAAAGATCTTTGGCATGTATGAGGTTGGTGTGCTTACATATATCATTTTTTATTAACGGCATCCGCTCTTTTACTCTTTGTATAGGCAATCTATTTGCGCCATAAATACCTGGCACTCTAAGAATAGTATATTTGATAGAACTGCATTTTATTTGATTTTCCGCATCCACTCTTCTTATCGCCCTATCAGTTATTGGTTCAAGTTTAGCTTGCTCATTGACCGTTCTATCTTTTTTATCTCCGTATACTCCACTTGTACTGATGTAAATTATTTTTTCAACATTACATTTCTTTATAGATGTTAAGAAATTACTCAGTGTTGTGTCCACCAACCCTTTTTTTTGAGGAGCAGCCAGATACACAATAATCCCATTTAGCTCAATTAGGTTATGCAACGCCTCTTTATTTTTTGAAATATCCAAGGATATATTTATGTCACAGTTTCTTTTCGTGGATCTGCATATTCCCACAAAGTGATATTTATCCTTAAACCCATTAGATAGGAAGTCTCCTATGTACCCATTACCTACGATATAAACTTTACCCATTTATCTTACTTATTTTCTCCGCCAATTCATTAACTTCATATATATCATCAATCTTTGTTAATGAACCTACTAACTTTTCATCAATAATATCCTCTTCAGACTTATTCAACACAAAAAAATGAATCTTCTTTAGATCTATATCCTTGTCTCTTATTAAGGGTTCTACACTACTTTTGCTGAAACCAACAATCACAATACCATTACTTACTCTCTGTTTAACTTCTTCTAGATTTTCCTCATTTAAGACTCTTTCATAAACATCACAAATCTTAAAATCTATTTTTTTTGTTATGAGATAATCTCTAATGATATCTTTTCCACCTATACCTTTCAGCAGTAATGTCTTCCCTAAATTATAATCATCACTCTCAATTTTCTCTATTAATCCTTCACTAGAAAAGTTACTACCTGGAATGATACATCTCACACCAAATTTTTTTTCTGCCCATTTCTTACAGTTAGGACCAATTCCGTAGATTCTCTCTGTGTTATATATATGATTATTACAAGAGTCTATTTTTTTGATAGCATTAGCACTTTGTATAATTATCGATTTATATTCATCGTCTATAGGATATCTTTCTATATGATGTATATCTTGTATTAAGCAGTTATGGAGTAAACAATTTCTCTCCTTCAGAGCTTCTGCAAGTTCATCCTTCATGGAAAAATTGGATACCAGTAGTATATTTAGCATTTTAATAGCTTCTTAGAACCCATATCAATAAATACCTTTGAGAGCTCATTAGCAAGTTGGGCAGAATCTTCTTTTTTTCCGGATATTTTATTTTTAATATATTTTTTTCCATCAAGAGAAGCTACATATCCAGTCAGAGTAAGTACATTGTTTTTAATTACAGCAAAAGCCCCTATAGGAGATAAACAGTTACCATTCATATTTGCTGCAAATAGTCTTTCAGCAGCACTGCAAATTTCTGTATTGCTATGCATTATTTTTCTTAATTTTTTTTTAACCATCATATTATTACTTAAATACTCAATGCATAATACTCCTTGGCCAGGAGAAGGAACAAATTCATCTAGACTAAGTTCTTCAGTAATTAAATGTTGCATATCCATTCTTTTAAGCCCAGCTTTGGCGAGAATAATGCCATCGATTTTATTCATACCTATTTTATCTATCCTTGTATGAATATTCCCACGAATCTCTAAAGTATTAATATTCTTGTTTTTATGTTTGATCATAGCTTGTCTTCTTGGGCTTGAAGAGCCAATAGTTCCATATTTAATATCACTCAAAGACTTATATGTTTTTGATATAAATACATCGCTAGGATCTTCACGCTTCATTACACTAACTACTTCAAACTTACTATCAATCAAGGCAGGAACATCTTTCATGGAATGAACTGCTATGTCAGCTTTTGACTCAATGAGTAACTTCTCTAATTCTTTTAAAAAAAGTCCTTTACCACCCTCTTTTTTAAATGTTTCACTATCCACTATATCACCACTTGTTCTCATTGGAATTATTTCAATTTTCTCGAACACATTGTTTCTAATTAGATATTCTTTCACTGTATTAGCTTGTTTTAAGGCCAATGGGCTTTTACGCGTCGCTAGTTTGATATAGTTTGTCATTGTTGTATTTCCAGATTTACATCTATATTATACTGTCATTAGAAGATATATAAAAATATCAAGAGGATTAATATGAAAAACTCGACATGGTCAGGAAGATTCAAAAAGGGGCTTGATGAAGAGGTGCTTGAATTTAGTGAGAGTATAAGCATCGACCATCTCTTATTTGATGCCGACATCAAAGTCTCTATTGCACACGCCGAGATGTTAGCAGAATGTAAAATAATTACTAATAAAGAATCAAAGTTATTAATCAAAGGTTTAAAAAAAGTCAGAGACAAATATGACAATGGAAAATTATCATTATCAATTAAGTATGAGGATGTTCATATGAACATTGAACAAGCATTGATAAAAGAAATTGGAGAAGCTGGCAAGAAAATTCATATGGGCAGATCTAGAAATGACCTCGTTTCTACAGATTTCAGACTTTATTTGAGAGACTGCTCTGATTTAATGCTGAACAAGATTAGAGATACAAGATATGCATTGGCCTTATCAGCAGGTACATACTCACATGTAATATTTCCAGGTTATACACATTTACAGTTAGCTCAGCCTGTTACATTTGGGCATCACTTACTAGCGTGGCATGAAATGTTGGCAAGAGACGAGGATAGAATCTTACAGATGCAAGGAAGACTTAATATCTTACCTTTAGGTAGTGCAGCACTCTCAGGAACAACATACAAAATAGATAGAAAGTCTGTAGCAAAAAAGCTTGGTTTTAAAACTGTTTCCAATAATTCAATGGATTCTGTAAGCGACAGAGATTTTGTGTGTGATCTAGCATATGCATGTTCAATGATTATGATGCATCTATCTAGAATTTCAGAGGAATTAATTTATTGGATGAGCACTCACATAAAGCTTGTTGATATTGATGAGGCATTCTGTACAGGATCGTCGATCATGCCTCAAAAAAAGAATCCAGATGTCCCAGAACTTATTAGAGGAAAGTCAGCCTCAGTAATAGGCTCATTGAGTTCTATGCTCGTTTTACTTAAGGGTTTGCCGCTGACGTACAATAGAGACCTACAGGAAGACAAAGCTATTATAATTGAATCGATTAGCACTGTTGTATCTTGTTTAAGTTTAATGCCAAGACTTGTCTTAACCCTGGATGTGAATGAGCAAAGAGCACTAGATTTCTCAAAACAGGATTATTCCAATGCAACCGATTTAGCAGATTATCTATCAATGAAGGGCGTTCCATTCAGAACATCTCACGAAATCGTCGGCAAAATTGTTAAATTTGCTGAATCTAAAAAAATTAATTTAGTCGATATAAAGCTTGATGACTTTGTTAAATTTTCAAAAAAAATATCAAATGATGTATATAACTTTATTGATATTGAGAAATCAATTCATAACAAAAAAGCACTTGGTTCAACATCGCCAAGCAATGTAAGCAAGGAATCAAAAAAAATACTAACAGCTTTAAAATCTATGGGATATGAATAAGATCATAATTACATTATTTCCATGTCTCTTTTTTTGTAGTAGTTTATATGCTGGACCAAAAACTCCTAGTATTAACGAATATAATAATGATAAATCTGGTATATATGATTCTTATATTTACGGCCTTGAGAGCGGACTAGAGTGGGCCTCAGAATATTATTACAGAAAGCATCAGATAGAGCTATTTTGCAAGCCAAATGGAATTAAATTACCTTCTTCCCGGCTTCGTGAAATTATTGATAGAGAAATTAGAAAAAAACCCGGGTTTTTCGATAAATACAAGAATGAGCCACTCCTAGGGCTTGCTTTGCGTAATGGATATATTGATGAGTTTCCATGCCGATAACTCTTGTTACAAGGTTTTTAATT
>TARA_B100001057_G_scaffold496277_1_pt1 | contig 11851 bp, 12 predicted proteins | sample TARA_B100001057 | Tara Oceans TARA_B100001057 (sample SAMEA2621839) | marine metagenome | biome: marine biome (ENVO:00000447); feature: surface water layer (ENVO:00002042); material: "saline water (ENVO:00002010), including plankton (ENVO:xxxxxxxx)" | depth 5 m | reverse complement strand
TCAATGGTAAATTTATCATTGTTCACTCTAAAGTTGAATTTACTAAAAGGATGGATTACTTATATACAAAATATAACAATGCTTCAAAACAAAATTTATCAAAACTACTTTATTGAAATCTTAAAAACCTTTTTAGTTATAGTTTTAGGCCTTTCATTAATAGCCTTAACAGTAAGAGCTGTTAATTTCCTAGAGCTTATTGTGGATAACGGTTATCCAATAACGACTTATTTCAAGTATTCTCTTTTAAATATGTTTGGAATAGCTCCGAAATTTATTCCTCTTTCATTTTTCATTGCCATTATTTTATTCATAATTAAACACTTGGGTGATAGTGAATTTATAATTTTATGGACTTCGGGTGTTAAAAAAATAAAGCTAGTAAATTTAATCTTATTATCATCTTTGAGTGTCACAATATTTTACTTAATCTTATCCGCTTTTTTAACACCACTTGCTTTAAATAAATCAAGACAACTATTAAGTGAGGATCAATTAAATTCTTTTTTACCTACTATAAGATCTCAACAATTTAGTGACTCCTTTAAAGGATTTACTTTTATAGTTGATAAAAAAATTAATAATGAAGTCGATAATATATTTATACATGATACTGGAGATAATTTAAAAAATTTTTCTTCTAATGTAGATGATGTTTCTAGTACAACAATCATAGCAGAAAAAGGAATTATAAATGATAGAAAAATGTTTTTGGTGGATGGGCAAATTATTTCATCCAAAAAAAAGGATAATGTTGAAGTAATAGACTTTGAACAATTAGATATAAGCTTAAATCATCTTTCAACATCGACTATTAAAAAACCAAAACTACAAGAGATCTCTACGTTTAGATTACTAAGTTGTTTTTTAAAGAAAGATGCAAAAAGTAATCTTTGCAATGAAGACGCAAAAAAAGAAATTTTACCTAATTTAATAAGAAGATTAATTTTGCCTTTTTATATACCTGCAATATCTTTAATGTGTTCGTTTTTGTTAATCAAAAATGGAACGATCTTTTTAGATAAATTTTTAATATATTTTACAAATTTCTTTTTACTGGTTTTTACTGAACTCTTTATTAGATATACAGGCATTAATTCCTTAGTGAGAATTACTTATATAATAATGCCTTTTATCATAATTATAATTTCTTATTCAATTCTAAACTACAAATTTAAAAAAGGACCTGAAGTTTATGAATAAAGTTATAATAAATTATATTCTAAAGAATTTTTTTAAATATTTTTTACTTTTAGTTTTAGTAATTTATGGTTTCGGAGTTATTTTAAATTTATTCGAAGAAATCGAATTTTTCAAAAAAATTGATGTTAGTATTTTTTTACCCTTAATGCTCACTAGTATATTTGTACCTAGCATGATCTTAAATTTATTACCATTTATAATTTTTATTTCAAGTATGCTATACATGATTAAAATCAGAAATAATAAAGACTTGTTAACTTTAAAAATTAACGGCTTTTCAAACATTAAGATTTTTTTTATTTTTGCACTTACTTCGTTCTTTCTTGGGTGGTTAATACTTATTATTTTAAATCCAGTTACTTCATCAATGTTGCAGTTCTATGAAAAGACAAAATCTCAATATGCTAGAGACATAGATCATCTAGTTTCATTCAATAAGAATGGAATGTGGATAAAAGAAAATTTAAATTATGGAAATAGAATTATCACAGCAAAAAAACCTGATGGTACAAATTTAATTGATGTAAAAATTTTTCAATTTGATGAAAACTTTTTATTGAAAAAAAAAATATTTAGTAAGGAAGCTGATATAAAAAATTTTGATTGGAAATTGACTAATGTTACAGTTTTTGAAGCTGAAAATTCTTTGTTTATAAGAAAAAAATTTCAAAACTATGCAATTACATCTAATTATAATCACGAAAAAATTATAAATCTTTTTAATAATTCAAATACTTTATCATTTATCGATTTAGTCTTTAATTATAATGATTTGGTAAATAAAGGATATAACAAAACATTTTTAAAAGAGAGTTTACATCTAATGCTAGTTTTACCATTTTTTTTATTCTTAATGACTGCTATAGCTTCTATTTTAACCATGCATACTTTAAAAAAGTCAGAGAATTTAAAATTTTTAGTTGTTGGATTGGCCGTTTGTGTATTAGTTTATTATTTAAAGGACTTATCTTTAGCACTTGGGAAAACTGGAAGAATATCAATGATATTATCAATTTGGTCTCCTATAATTGCCTTAGGTTTGTTTGCTTTCATCGGATTACTACAAATAAATGAAAAATAAATTTCTTTTAATCTTTATTACAATTTTTTTGAGCACAAAGTTGTTTGCTGAAAATATATTTATAGAAGCTAAAAATATTTCACTGGATAAAGAAAAAGAGATTTCTATATTTAGAAATGATGTAACCGTAAAAACGATTGATAAGAAAATTACTAGTCAATACGCTGAATATAATAAAGTTATTCAAGAAATAATTTTGAAAGATAAGATTATTGCTGAAGATAAATTTGGAAATATTATTAAAGCTGATTATGCAGAATATAATAATCTTGAAAAGATGTATAAAACAGTTGGTCCTACCACACTAATAACATCTGAAGATTATTCTTTAAAAGGTTCGGATATATTTTTTGACAATAATAATAAAATTATTAGATCTGATAAAAAATCTATATTACAAGATATTAGTGGAAATAAAATTTTCTTAGAAAATTTTGAATACCTTGCAAATGAAAACATCTTTAAATCCGTTGGATACGTCAAAGTTATTGATCATCTACAAAATAAATACGAATTTTCCCAAATTTATATAGATACTAAAAAGAGAGAATTGTTAGGAACCGATATTAAAGCTTTTTTGAATCATCAAGACTTTAAAGTTAATAATAAAAATGACCCTCGTATATTTGCAAATACTATGAGATTAAATGATCTGGGTAGTTCGTTTAATAAAAGTGTATTTACATTATGTGAGTTTAAAGAGAATGAAAAATGTCCTCCTTGGACGTTACAAGCAAGCAAAATGACCCATGATAATAAAAGTAAGACTATCTATTATGATAATGCTGTAATAAAAATTTATGATGTTCCAATTTTTTATCTACCTTTTTTATCACACCCAGATCCTTCAGTAGAAAGAAGGTCTGGACTACTGCCACCAACCTTTTCTGATAGTAAAAATTTAGGTTCAGGGATAGCCATTCCTTATTTTTGGGATCTGGGAAAAGATAAAAATTTTACAGTTACTAGCAGACTTTTCGTAGATGAAAACCCTCTTTTTATTGGAGAGTATCACCAGGCTTTTAAAAATTCAAATTTCTTGACTGACTTTGGGTACACCGAAGGTTATAAAAAAACTAGTAGGTCTAAAAAAGCAGGGAGTAAATCTCATTTTTTCACAAAATTTACAAAAAATTTTAAAGGTAAGTCTAATTCTGACAACTCACTAAGTTTAATAGCTCAAAATATTTCTGATGATAAATACTTAAAATTATACAAAATAGAGTCTAACTTAGTAGACTATAATAAAGATACTTTAGAAAACTCTATTGATTTCAAACACACTGAAAAAGATTTATTCTTCGGTTTCAATGCAAGTATGTATGAAACTTTAAAAGATGATTACAATGATAAATATGAGTATATTTTTCCTGAAATTACTATAGATAAAAATATTTTAAGTAGCGATAAATTTGGTAATTTAGACTTACAAACAAATCTTGAAGTACATAATTATGATACAAATAAACACACAAATTTTTTTGTTAACGATTTTGAATGGGACTCGAATGATATAATCCTAAATTCAAAAGTTAAAAATAGATTTTTAGGGAAATTAAAAAATATTAATTATGAGGCTAAAAATGTTGATGTTTACAAGAAAGATACGACACACGAACTATTTGGAGCAATAGGTTTAATCTCAGAAATAAATTTTAAAAAGAAAGAAGCATTTGCGACTCACTTATTAACACCTAAGTTATTATTGAAGTTATCGCCAGGTCAAATGAGGAAAGAAACAAGCGGTTCGAGGTTAACTCCTATTAATGCGTTCAACCTAGATCGATTAAATACTATTAATAATTTTGAAACTGGAAATACTGCTACCTTAGGTTTTGATTATGATATTAAAAAAAAAGATATAGATAAATTCAATTTTTCAGTAGCACAAATTATCAATGAAAAAGAAAATAAAAAACTTGCTCAAAAATCAAGTTTAGATGAAAAGATTTCAGATCTAGTTGGATCAGCTAATTTATATATCAATGAAAAAATTAGATTCAGTCATAATTTTGCAATCGACCAAAATTATCAAGAATTGAATTACAATGATTTTGGTTCTAATATTGAATTCGGAAATATGAATATTGGTTTTAATTATATTGAGGAAGATAAACATATAGGGAGTCAAGAATATTTTAAATCTAAAATAAATTATAATAATAAAGATAAAAGTTTAGTATCTTTTGAAACTAAACGTAATTTAGTTACTAATTCTTCAGAATTTTATGATTTGAGTTATGAATATATAAATGATTGTCTAAGGGCAGGCTTGGTTTACAGAAGGGAGTTTTATAATGACTCAGAATTGGAAGCAGAAAACTCTTTGATGTTTAATATTACTTTAACACCCTTCGGAAGTATTAACTCACCAAAAGTTAATAGATGAAAATAAAAAAAATTTTTCTTTTTTTAATTTTATATTCTTCAATTTTTTCAGCTAATACTGCTGAGGTAAACAAAATTTTGGTAAAAATTGATAATGAATTGATCACCAGCTATGATGTTAAGAATAAAATTATAACTGCACTATTATTAGCTAAGAAAGAGATTAATCAGAAAAATATAAATGATTTAAAGAGAAAATCTCTTGAAGATTTAATTCAAAATAGATTAAAAAAAATCGAATTAAAAAAATATAACCTTGCAAAGGACTCTGCCCGTATTAACTCATATCTAAATTCAATCAGTTCAAATAATATTACAGATTTAGAATCTTTATTTAAAAAAAATAATGCAGATTTTAAAATCTTTGTAGAGGATATTGACTTAGAATTTAAATGGAGACTTTTAATATATAATATGTATTCAAAAAAAATTGAAATTGATCAAGATAATCTTAATAAGCAAGTTTCTAGAATTATGCAAAATCAAAATAGTTCAGTTAAGTATAATTTATCTGAGATTGAAATTCTTTCAAATAATGATGATTTAGACTCTGAGAAAATTTTTTTAGTTAAAAATGAAATAAAAAATTCTAGTTTTGAAGATGCAGTTGTAAAATTTAGTATATCTCCCTCGGCCAACAATATGGGTTTATTGGGTTGGGTAAATTCTGAGTCTATGTCGAATGAAATTTTACGAGCTTTAAATAAATTAAAAATTGGTCAAATTTCTAATCCCATTAAAAAACAAAATAAAATTGTTTTTTTAAAATTAAATGATAAAAAAATGTCTAATTATGACAATACTAATGTTGATGAGTTGAAAGCTGAATTGATTGAACAAAAGAAAAATGAACTTTTTATTTTATATTCAAGTAGCTTATTATCTAAATTAAGAAATACAAAATTTATTGAGTATTATAAGTGAGTAATTTAAAAAAAAAAATTATAATCATTGGTGGTGACCCAAATAGTATTAATTCTGAAATAATATATAAATGTTGGAAAAAATTAAGTGAGTCTTTGAAAAAAAGGATTTATATAGTCGCTAATTATGAACTATTAAAAGAGCAATTACGACAGCTTAATTACTCTATTAAATTGATCAAAGTCAAAAATATTTTTGATATAAGCAAAAAAAATCAATTAAAAGTAATTAATGTAGATCTTAAATTTAAAAAACCTTTTAATGTTCCAAAAAAAAATGCAGCTCCTTATGTTAGAAACTGTTTAAATTTAGGTCATGATTTAGGGCTAAATAAATATACTGCTGGATTGATTAATTGTCCTATAAATAAAAATCTTTTATTGAAAAAAAATACAGGCATTACTGAGTTTCTTGCTAGCAAATGTAAATTAAAAGATAATTCAGAAGTAATGATGATAAAAAGTAAAAACTTTTCTGTATGTCCTATAACTACTCACCTCAACTTAAAAGACATTTCTAAAAATATAAAAAAAAAATTGATAATCACTAAGATAAAAACGATTAAAAAATATTACATAAAATTATTTGGAAAAAATCCAAAGATCGCAGTTTTAGGTTTAAATCCTCATAATGCAGAATTGAAAAAAAAATCAGAGGAAGTGAGACAGATAATTCCAGCGATATCTTACTTGAAGAAACTTAATTTTAATATTAAGGGTCCACTAGTAGCAGATACTATTTTTATTGAGGATTATAAAAATTATGACGTGATTGTTGGCATGTATCATGATCAGATTCTAGCTCCTTTTAAAACTATCTTTAAATTTGATGCAATAAATGTGACTTTAGGTTTGAAATATTTAAGATTGTCACCAGATCACGGTGTTGCATTAAATATCATTAAAAAAAATAAAGCAAATCCATTAAGCTTATTCGAATGTATAAAATTTGTTAATAAATTTAGAATATGAAATTACCAAAAAAATCTTTGGGTCAAAATTTTTTAATTGATAAAAATATTATAAAAAAAATTTTAAGTTTAGCAGTTATAAAAAACAGGCATGTAGTTGAAATTGGGCCTGGTAAAGGAGCTTTGACAGATGAAATATTAAAGAATAAACCAACTTCTTTAATCGTTGTTGAAAAGGATTATGAGTTATCTGAATATCTTAAAAATAAGTATTCTAAAAATAAGAATGTAAGAGTCTATAACAATGATATTCTTAAATTTAATCTTGAGAAAATTATTAAAAAAAAAACAATAATTTTTGGAAATTTACCTTACAATATTTCTTCTCAAATTTTAGTAAAAATTATTAAATTCAAAAAATGGCCGCCATCATTTTTAGATCTTATACTCATGTTTCAAAAAGAATTGGGTAACAAAATTATAGGAAAATATAAATCTATTAATTATAGCAGATTATCAATTTTAACTAATTTAAGATTGACCGTCATAAATAAATTTTTAGTTTCTCCTAATTGTTTTAGACCAAAACCAAAAATAAATTCAATGGTAATACATTTTACTCCAAAAAAAATGATGTATAAAATAAATAATATTTCTAATCTTGAAAAAGTTACAAATATTTGTTTTTCAAATAAAAGAAAAATGATAAATAAAAATATTAAAAAAATTTTAAGTGTAAACCAAATTAAAAAAATTGATGAGCTGAATTTAAATTCAAGGCCATCAGAGATTAAACCAGATATTTACTATAAAATTACCGAGTTATGTGAAAAGGTTAATTGACTTAGTCTTGTTAATTTTAATAATTTCCTCGATCTGTTTAAAACAAATATCAAGATTTTTATTTATTACAATATAATCATAATCATTCCAATGTTTTACGTCTTCGTCGAAAGATTGAAATCTTAAATCTATTTCTTTATGGGAATTTTGATTTCTTTTAACTAGTCTTTTTTTAAGTTCTTCTTTATTTTCTGTTATTAAATAAATTTTTAATAGATTTAAATTGGAATATTTAGATAGTTGTTTGGTTCCTTGCCAATCTATATCAAATAAAATATCATTATTTTTTATATTCTCGTCAACATTGCTCTTTAAAGTTCCATAATAGTTATCAAATATTTTGGCATATTCGTAAAATTTTTTTTCTTTAATTAATTTTTCAAATTGAGAATGATTTATGAAAAAATAATCTACACCTTCGACTTCATTAGATCTTGCTGCTCTAGTAGTGTGTGATACAGAAATTTTAAAAGATCTGTACTTTTGTTGTATTTTTTTAGTAAGTGTAGTTTTACCAACACCTGACGGTGAAGACAAAATAACCATTATATTTTGATCACCATTTACCATTTAAGTTTTTAAAAGTTTTTTAACTACTTTTGCTTTCAATAAACTTTATAGCATCGCCTACAGTTAAAATCTTTTCTGCTTCACTATCAGATATTTCTGAACCAAATTCTTCCTCAAACGCCATAACTAGTTCTACTGTATCCAGGCTATCTGCGCCAAGATCATCTATAAAGCTAGCTTCTTCTGTAACTTTTTCTTCTTCGATACCTAAGTGATCTGCTACTATTTTTTTTATTTTTACTTTAACATCCTCTGACATGAAATCCTTTCGTGTTTATTTTCTTATTAGATTATTCGTAAGAATTGTCAAGCCATATACATTCCACCATTAACGTGTATGGTTTCGCCATTAATATAGTTTGCCATTTCAGAAGCTAAGAACGCTACGCAGTTAGAAACGTCTTCACCCGTGCCCAAATCCCCAGAAGGGATTTTACTTATTAAAGTTTTTTTAAATTCTTCGTTTATTTTTTCAGTCATTTCTGTTTTTATAAATCCTGGAGAAACACAATTAATATTTATATTTTTTTTCGCGTATTCTATAGCTAAACTTTTTGAAAAAGCTACGATACCAGCTTTTGATGCAGCGTAATTAGCCTGACCTAAATTTCCTGTATGACCAACAATAGAAGTAATATTAATTATTCTTCCAAATTTATTTTTAAGCATTTTTTTTATTACATATTTGCATAATAAAAAACTTGCTGTTAAATTTATGTCTATAACTTTTTTCCAGTTTTCTTCAGTTAATCTTATAGCAAGGTTATCTAAATTTATTCCTGCATTATTTACTAAAATATCGATTCCATCTAAATCTTTGTTGACTGTCTCAATAAAGTTTTCGATTTTATCGTGCTCATTTAAACTAAATTTTTTAATATGAATAGTGGGGAACTTTAATTTTAAGTTGTTAAGTTTTTCCTCATTGGTTCCCGTAGCCATTATAGATGCTCCCAGACTATTGAATTTTTCAACTAAACAATTTCCAATCCCTCCAGTAGCACCAGTAATTAAGATTTTTTTATTTTTTAAATTCATTAATAAAATTTTTAATATCAGTAATTGAGTTAATTGAAAAGCAATTTGCTCCTTTCACAGTTCTTTTAACCATACCAGTTAAAACTTTTCCTGGCCCTATTTCTACAAAATTTTTAACACCAGATTTTGACATGTTAATAATGCTTTCGCGCCATTTTACTGTAGAGAAAATTTGTTCAATTAATAATCTTTTAATATTTTCAGGACTATTTTCTGGCTCAGCAGTCACATTATTTACGATTTGGAATAAAGGTTTGGCAAAGTCTATGTTTTCAATTTTTTTTTGCATTTTATCTGCTGCTGGTTTCATTAGAGAGCAGTGAAAAGGTGCGCTTACTTTTAACGGTATTGATTTTATTTTTTTTTCTTTTAAAGAGATTTGTAAAGATTCTACGCTTTCTTTGTTGCCACTTAATATTATTTGTCCATCTGCATTGTCATTTGCTATTTCGCAAACTCCTTTGCTGTCGTTTCTAGAATTCAATAAATCTCTAATCTCACCAGGCTTCATTCCCAAAATTGCTATCATACTTCCCTTGCCTACAGGTACAGCCTCTTGCATTGCTTTTCCTCTTTCATGAAGAAGATACAATGCATCATCAAAAATTAAAGACTCTGAACAAACTAATGCGCTATATTCGCCTAGTGAATGTCCTGCAAAAAATTTAAAAATATTTAAATCATAATCAAATTCTTCTTTTAAAACTTTAAAAATTGAATAGCTTACTGTTAAAATTGCAGGCTGAGTATTTTCAGTTAATTGTAATTTATTTTCTGGACCTTCAAGAATTAACTTGGATATAGGGTAATTTAATTTTTCATCAGCTTGATTAAATATTTTTTTTACAATTTTGAAGTCTTTATAAAACTCTGCCCCCATACCAACAACTTGTGATCCTTGACCTGGAAATAATAAAGCGCTCATTTATGTAAGTTTATTAATCAATTATTAGTGTTGCTATAATTTGTTATTATAGTATAAACCAGCTTTTAAAAAAGAATTATTAAACTTAATTAACATAATAAATTATGGCTTTTTACGAGAATACTATTGTAGCAAAACAAGATTTAGGTGAAAAGGATTTAAAGATTATAAAAGAAAAATACAATGAAGTAATTAATAATTCTTCGGGAAAAGTATTAAAAATTGAGGAGTGGGGTTTATTAAATCTAGCAAATAAAATCAAAAATTATAAAAAAGGTTTTTATATACACTTTAAATTTGAAGGAGACGGTAAAACCTTAAATGAAATTGAAAAAAAGGTTAAAATAGATAGTTCTGTTATAAGACACTTGACGGTAAAATATAAAAAATTAGATACGACGAGCCAGTTCTTCAAAAAATGAAAAAGAGAAATAAAAAATTTCAAAAAAAAGGTTCAAGTTCACTCAATAAACTAAGTTTATTTCAGAAAAGTGACAGTAGATTTTCAAAAAAGTGCCCTCTTTCAATAAAAAATGGTCCAATAATTGATTATAAAAACATAAGTTTATTAAAAAAATACGTATCTGATAACGGTAAAATCATGTCATCAAAAATTACGTCTGTTTCATTTAGTAAACAAAAAAAACTTACTAGAGAAATTAAAAAGGCAAAATTTCTGGGTCTTATATAAATGGAAATTATATTATTAGAAAATATTCTTAATTTGGGGAATATAGGTGATAAAGTATCCGTTAAAAATGGATATGGTAGAAACTTTCTTCTTAAACAAGGCAAAGCACTTAGATTTAATAAAGAAAACGAAGAATTGGTAATTAAAAAAAAAGTGGAATTAAATAAGAAAAATTCAGAAATTAAGAATAAATTTAAAGAAGTGGCTAAACTGGTTAATAATAAAATTTTTACTTTTTATAAAGAAAGTAAAGAAAACGATGAATTATACGGCTCTATAAAACCTAAAGAAATCACAAATTTGATCAAAGAAAAAGTTAATGCAGATGTTGCTCCTTCCCAAGTAATTTTGAAAGATGAATTAAACAAAATTGGATTATTTAAGGTTGATATTAACTTTCACGCTGATGTTAAAGCAAATATATCTATTAAAATTGACAAAATTCAATCTAAATAACTTTTCCACAGACTAAAAAAAAAGTGCGTAACTTTTTCCTTTATAGCAGTTTTCGGTAACATAATATGTTTCTGTGGAAAATATCAAATCCGTTAAAAATAACACGGAAAATAAGCAACCTTCAAACTTAGAAGCGGAACAGGCTCTTCTTGGTTCAATATTAGTAAATAATGATATCATTGATGAGGTCTCTACTTTAGTTAATTCAAATATTTTTTATGATCCCGCTCATATAAAAATTTATGAGGTGATTGAAAGTTTAAATAATAAGGGAATGGTAGCTAATCCTATAACTTTAAAAAATTTTTTTGAGAAAGACAATATGCTGAACGAAGTTGGTGGAACTGAATATTTAGTAAAACTTACTAGATTTTCAGGTTCTGTAAAACAAGCAATTGATTACGCAAAAATTATTCATGAAATGTATCTCAGAAGAGAATTAGTTCTTATTTCTGACAATTTATCTAACGATACTTTAAATGCAAACTCTCAAGAACAAAATGCGGAAAATATAATTGAAAACACAGAGAAATCTCTCTTTGATTTAGCAGAAAGAGGAAGTTTTTCTCAATCATTTTTGAAATTTAATCAAGCTTTGGATCAAACAATTGAAATGGCTACTATGGCAATGCAAAATGATCAAGGTATTGTTGGGGTACCCACAGGGCTAACAGATTTAGACGAAAAATTGGGTGGTTTACATAAGTCAGATCTAATAATTTTAGCAGGTAGACCTTCAATGGGTAAAACAGCTTTAGCAACTAACATTGCTTACAATGCTGCTCAACATATTCTTAAAAGACAAGAGAAGTCTTCAATAGC
>TARA_B100001057_G_scaffold186201_1_pt1 | contig 11852 bp, 10 predicted proteins | sample TARA_B100001057 | Tara Oceans TARA_B100001057 (sample SAMEA2621839) | marine metagenome | biome: marine biome (ENVO:00000447); feature: surface water layer (ENVO:00002042); material: "saline water (ENVO:00002010), including plankton (ENVO:xxxxxxxx)" | depth 5 m | reverse complement strand
GATCCTAAGTCTAGCGTGTCTACCAATTTCACCACACCCGCAAATGGAAAGCAAATATAAGTAACATATATTTAATAAACCTATGTTTTTTATGGGATGAGAAATCAATAATTACTTAAATTTGTATAATAAAATTGATGGATTTTAAGAGATACATAGAGAATAATCAAGAAAGATTCATAAGCGAATTATTTGAATTACTAAGAATCCCTTCAATAAGCGCCAATAGTAATCACGACAAAGATACCAGGGCTGCAGCAGAGTTATTGATTTCTCATTTTCAAAATCTTGGCCTTGATGAATGTGAAATTTGTGAAACAAAAGGCCATCCAATCGTTTACGGAGAAAAAATAATTAATAAAAACTTACCAACTGTACTAGTTTATGGGCATTATGACGTTCAGCCTGTCGATCCAATCGAACTTTGGGATCAGGATCCATTTAAACCATACATAAAAAAAACGTTGATTCATCCTGAAGGAGCTATTTTTTCAAGAGGAGCTTGCGATGATAAAGGTCAGATGTTTATGCATTTGAAAGCTCTAGAAACAGTGATGACTCAGGATCAAATGCCGTGTAATGTAAAATTCATGATTGAAGGAGAGGAGGAAGTTGGAAGTGATAATCTTGAAATATTTGTAAAAGAAAATAAATCAAAGCTTTCAAACGATATAGTACTAGTTTCTGACACTGGAATGATTGACAAAAATACTCCCTCAATAACTACAGGTTTGAGAGGATTAAGTTATATGGAAATTGAATTAACAGGACCAAACAGAGATTTGCATTCAGGACATTATGGTGGAACTGTGGCAAACCCTATCAATATGATTTCCAAAATAATTTCTTCTTTACATAATTCTAAAAATCAAATTACCATTCCAGGTTTTTATGATGATGTAGTAGAAATCTCTGAGTCTGAAAGATCAGAAAGTCGTAAAATTCCTTTTGATCTAGAGGATTTCAAAAAGTCCATAAAAATTAATTCCGTTCATGGTGAAGATGGGTTCTCAACGTCTGAAAGACAATCAATTAGACCAGCATTGGATGTAAATGGTATTTGGGGAGGATATAGCGGAGAAGGAGCAAAAACTGTACTACCCAGCAAAGCTTATGCTAAAATTTCCATGAGATTAGTTCCTAATCAAAATTGGAAAAAAATTAGCTCTTTGTTTTCTGATCATATAAATAATATCTGTCCAAAGGGAGTGACCGTAAAAATTAAAGAACATCACGGCGGACAACCTTACATAGCTCCAACAAATACAGTAGGATTTAGAGCAGCAAGCAAAGCTTATGAAGAGGTTTTCAATAAGTTGCCTTTTGCAACAAAGGACGGAGGAAGTATCCCAATAATTGCTCTTTTTGAAAAAGAATTAAATAGTAAAACGATTCTGATGGGTTTTGGATTAGATAGTGATGCGATACACTCACCAAACGAGCATTATGGGATATCGAATTTTTTGATGGGTATTGAAACAATTTCAAGATTTTATTATCATTTTACTGATCTTTCAACGAACCCTCAAATCCATTAATTACGAATAAATCCGACGAAATCCCATCGGCTAAAAATCTACCCTCAATTGTTGTTGTTACAATGTTATTTTCTTTCCTTAGATAATTTAAATCAAAATATTTTCGAGATTTCTCCACAAAAAATTCTTTACATTTTTCACCAAATTCTACCTCTAAGTATTTAAGAGATACTCCCCACACGGTTCTTAAACCTGTCATTACATACTCGTTATACTTATCTATAATTGATAAGTATTCACTTTGAAAAAAATCCTGTCCGTTATTTATAGCATTGATATATTTAGTATTGTTAGACAGGTTCCATGTTCGTTTTTCACCATCAAAACTGTGAGCAGATGGACCTACTCCAATATATTTTTTTCTCAACCAATATCCAGAATTATTCTTTGAAAAAAAACCCTTTTTTGCATAGCTAGATAGCTCATAATTAATATAATCTTTTTCTGAGAAAATTTTATTTGTAAAATAATACTGATCATAAACCACATCATCATCTAATTTTTCTATTATATTATTATCAGTATATTTTTTTAGAATTGTTTTGGGCTCTAATGTCAAAGCGTAAGCAGTATAATGATTCAAATCAAATTTTAACGAAATATCCATATTGGATTTCCATGATTTCATATCTGACTCAGGCACTCCATAAATTAAATCAATCGAAATATTGTTAAAGAACTTTAAAGATAACTCAACTGATTTCTGAGCTTGAATAGAATTATGTATTCTCTTCATCATAATAAGTTCTTTTTCTATGAAAGATTGTACTCCAATACTGAGCCTGTTTATTTTTGTGTCTGCAATTTTAGCTAATTTGTTTTCTGTAATGTCATCTGGGTTGGTTTCCAAAGTAATTTCTACATAATCTGAAACATTATAGTTTTTAAAAATTTTTGATATAATTTGATTAATTTCTTGAATACTCAAAATTGACGGAGTTCCTCCTCCAAAGTATATGGTTTCAATTGTTTCTTCATAATCTATAGACTTTAAAACAACTTCTTTAATTATACTTTGAATCATAGCATCCTTAGATCTGAGTGAGGTAGAAAAGTGAAAATTACAATATGAACATGCTTGCTTGCAAAAAGGTATATGTATGTAAATCCCTGCCAAATAAATTATTTAACCCTATTTGGGTTTTGTTTAATAAACGAACCCCAACCATTATATTTACTTTCAAAATTATTTTTATCAGAGTTATAAAAATGACACACTGCCGCAGCTAATCCATCTGTTGAGTCCAAATTTTTAGGCAACTCCCTAATGGATAATAATTGTTGCAACATTTTTGCAACTTGTTCTTTTGAAGCATTTCCATTTCCAGTTATTGCCATTTTAATTTTTTTTGGTGAGTATTCAGTAATACTAATTTCTCTGGATAAACCTGCTGCCATTGCAACACCTTGAGCTCTCCCCAATTTTAACATAGATTGTACATTTTTCCCAAAAAAAGGTGCCTCAATCGCAATTTCATCGGGACTGTATTGTTCGATAAGTTCAATGGTCCGCTCAAAAATGTACTTCAATCTTAAATAATGGTCTTTGTGTTTTTTTAAAATTAACTCATTCAACTGTATCAATTCCATTTTATTATTTTCTATCTTAATTAATCCGAAACCCATAATCGTAGTACCTGGGTCAATTCCTAAAATTATTTTCTCTTTCTTCATTTTTAACTATTAATTTGTTTTTAAAATTAAGGGAAGTTCAAATTTTGAATCAACTTCAACACCTAAACCAGTTTTTATTGCGGGAAGAACAGTAGGTAGTTTAGTTATTGCTGAGTCTAAAATTAATTCTATTGATGGTATTTGGTTTTTTATGAGCTTATTAATTTTTTTATTGAGTAGAGATATTTCCCCTTTTTTATTAACTAGAATATAAAGTTTAATTGTATCGTTTAAACTCTCAAAAACTGAAACTGATTCAAAATCAAAGGTATCTAATATTAATTCTGATAGTTTGTTTTTAAAACAGTCGAATCTCTCTGAATTCAACTTGAATTGATCACAATACTTAATAGATGGAAATTCGTCATTATTTTTCCAGCTTATTTGGTCGTTTGAGATTATTATTTTGCTTTTACTAATACTTGTGTCACAGCCAACGAATAGAAATAAAACAGTGATGTAAATAAACAACCTCATAAAAGTTGAATTTACAAAAAATTCACTTTTATATTTTGTAATTTTGTGACAATTGATGGATATTTTCTTTGTAATTACCGGAATAATTCTATGTTTTGTAGGAATTATTGGTAGTTTTATTCCTCTAATTCCTGGTCCAATCACTAGTTTTTCGGGCCTTCTATTTTTGCACCTAACTACCTTTGTCCCATTTGATTTTTATTTTATTATCGGATGTTTCACGATAGCTATTTCGGTATTTATGTTGGATTTAATTATACCTATAATAGGATTAAAAAAGCTTGGTGGAACAAAAAAGGGATTAATAGGTGCTACAATTGGTCTTTTATTAGGGTTTTTTATAGGGCCAATTGGACTGATTTCAGGTCCATTCATTGGGGCACTTTCAGGTGAACTTTTAAACAAGAATGGGATAAAAAAATCTATAAAAGCTTCATTAGGGACAATAATAGGTTTTTTGGCGGGAGTAGCAATGAAGTTTTTGGTGTCTTTTGTTTTTACAATACTTTTCTTTAAAATATTACTAACTAGTGGAGGGTATTTTTAATCAATAATAAGTCGATCGATTATCCTCAATTTCCGCAATTTCTTTTAAAGCTACGTATAATGAATTTGTAGACATTGGTCTTTTAGATTGAAGTAATTGATTTTTGTAAGGCTCGTAACTTTCAATTCCCTTTGATATTTCCTTTTTAATAACTCTAATTTTGTAGACACCGTTTTCACCAATTATAAAGTCAGACACTTCGTTTTCTCCTAGACCAAAAGCATGCCCAACAACAAGAGGTTCAATACCTGCGTTAGTTACTGTAGCACTTTTTTGGTTCAGTGCTAAAGCCTTATTTATCTCTATTTCGTTGTAACTTGCTAAATCCTCCAAGGATTTGATTTCAGCGTTTTCTTTGATAATCATTTTTGCTTTTTGCAAATTTCTGACCTTAGGAACCGCAGTAAACTTAACATCTTCAATTGTAGCTAGCCCTTCATTTTTCATGCCACTTACTTTAGCAATGATGTACCCTCCAGCAGACAGGTCAAACCGTTTGTAAGAATCAATTTTAGTTTCTTCTGAAAATAACCATTGAATTAATCTTCTTTGATTTGGGAGACCAGGAAGGTTCTCATCAAGAACTTTTATCGAGTTCACAGTCTTAACATCATACTCATTTTCTTCGGAAAGTATGTCAAAGTCAGCTCCTTTTGATAAACCTATTTCAAATTTAGTAGCGGAATTAAATACTTTGTCACTAGTTCTCTCTGAAGGTAAATTTTTAATTGCTATTGAAGCTAACAAAACAAGATCTTCTTTTGCAACAACATTAATAACATGAAAACCAAAATCAGTTTCAACCATTCCAATTGTTCCTACTCTTTTTGAAAAAATGAAATCATTAAAAGGTTTGACCATTGCACCGTCTTGAACAAACCCAAGATCCCCACCAACAGATTTTGATGGTCCATCAGAATATTCAGATGCAATAGAGGAAAATGAACTCGGATTCTTTTTTACTAGACCTAGAATCCGAATTGCTTCGTTTTTTGCTTCATTTTTTGATCGCGAAATTTGTGGTGAAGCACTTTGAGAACCTTGATAGGCAATTAAAATATGACTGGCCCTAACATTTCCTCCCTTTTTTCTATCTAGCATTCTGGATATTTTGAAATAATCTCCGTCAATGTATGGACCATATGTTTGATTAATGTCCAGATTGAAAAGAATATTTGCATCATCCAAAGGTAGATTACCCTTGGGAACATAAATTGAATCAAATGGAATCTCTGAATTATCATTTATAAATTCAGTTAAGTTTTTAGAACTACTTAAACTTGGAATTATTTCCTCTTGTTTGGAAACAGAATTAAACTCTTTCTTTTCTTTTAACAAATTTTCTAAAACACTTCTCGTATCAGTCTCATCTTGATTAGTGGGTTTTTCGTCAAAAAGAACATACTTAATATTTCTAGAGGATTCTATTTGGTAATCAGATTGGTTTTCGTTAATATACTTTTCAATTTCAGACTTCTTTAATTTTACTAAACTATCTTCGATTGAAGAATATGGAATTTGAATGTATTCGATATCAACCTTATCGTTTTGGGTAAAATATTCAAATTGAGCATCTTTAAATGAAAAATTTATTCCTGATTTGATCAAATCAAAATAAATTTTTTCATTTGACTGGTTTTCAAAAATTAATTCTTGATTTTTCCATTGTTCATAAGCTACAGTATTTGTTGTTTTTAATTCAATAACAAAGTCAATGAATTTATTTACATCAAAGTTCCCAATATCATTTAAAAATCTAGGATCAGAGCTGAATGATGGATTTTCTGAAATTAAACTTTCTAAATGATCTTTGCCAGAACTAATTCCACTTAATTTGAATTGATCACTCAGTATTAGGCTTCTTACCTTTTGATCCCAAACTGAATTTACTGCGTTAAGACCAGAAAGATTGTAATTTGTTTGTAAAAAATCCACTTGATCCCTAAAATCTTCAATTGAAAGATCCTCACCGTTTACTACACCAACAGGAGATTGTGCAACATAACCTTTACCATCAAATACACCCGAAATTACAAAAGCAAATAAAGCCATCCCTATGACAGTAATCAATACTACAGAATTCTTCCTTAAACTACCTAGAATTGCCATGTTAAAATTTTTGAAAAACGAAAATACAATATAGATTTCAATAAAAAAAAGGTAATAGTCTAATTTCTAATATTTAAAGATAATATTTCAATTTTAGTTTCAGTGACCTCTTTAACTTCAAATTTCAAAGATTTTATCATTAAGATTTCTCCTTTTTTTGGAATTTCCTGTGTATTGTGTACAATATACCCTCCCAAAGTTTCATATTCTTCACTTTCAGGTATTTCCAAGTTATATTTATTATTTAAGTAATCAACTTCCAACCTTGCTGATAATAAAAAGTTTTTTGAATCAATTTGTATTTCGGTAAATTCTGTAACATCATGTTCATCCTCTATTTCTCCAAACAACTCCTCAATCACATCTTCAATTGTGATTATTCCGGAGGTTCCTCCATATTCATCAATCACTACAGCTATTCCTATTCTCTTTTTGGTTAATATGTTCAGAATATCATTTATTAACATTGTTTCAGGGATAAACTCAACATTTCTAATTATTGATTTAATATTTTTTGGTTTACTAAACATATCATATAAACTGACATATCCTAAAATATGATCTATATTTTCTCTGTGGATCAATACTTTTGATAAACCATTAGAAATAAATTTTTGATTAATTTCAGATCTACTGGTGTATCTATCAACTGAGATTAATTCTGCTCTTGGGACCATAACCTCTCTTGCTCTAACACTAGAAAAACCCAAAGCATTTTGAAAGATTTGTATTTCAGTTTTTTTTTCTTGATCATCTAAATCATTAGATAATTCTTCATTAATATAATCCCCAAGTTCATCTTTGCTAAAGACAGCACTTAGTTCGTATTGTTTGGTTTTCGTGTATTTATTTAAAACTCTACTGGAAATTTGATCTAAGACAGAAGATATCGGTCCAAATATCAGGTAAAAGAAATAGGCAGGAATTGATAAATATTTAAATAATCTGTTTGAATATATGTGGAAGAAAACTTTTGGTAAAAATTCGGCAGTCACCAATATGACGAACGTAGAAATTAAAGTTTGATAAATTATGTGTTTAAATTCAACAGGAAAAGACTGATCCAGCTCAGGAAATAAATAACTTAAAATTAATTTCCCAGAAAAAAGACCATAAATCACCAATGCAAAATTATTACCTATGAGCATTGTAGCAATAAACTTAGAAGGAGACTTTTTGATTTTAATTAAGAGAGTTGAAAAAACACTTTTTTGTTTTTTTTCAATTTCTAAAAAAATTTTATTTGTAGATACAAAAGCGATTTCCATTCCTGAAAAAAATGCTGAAAAAAAAATCGCTGTAATAATGATAATTAAATCGATTTGCACTATTTATTATTTCTTTTTTCAAATTTTTTTCTAAAATATCTTCTAAAAAAAAACATGAATAGTGAAACAATAGCAAAAATTAATAGAATATTTTTTCTTTGGGTATCGTCATCGGAACCAAAAAAGTATTCATAACTAGAAATAAAAAAAATAGCTAGGTATACTTTTTCAAATATTTTTCTAATTTTCACTTTCTTCTACAGTTAAGTTACCATCAAGTTTGCCCGTATTAAAAATTGTAAACTGTCTGTTTGCATCAAGTCTTTTAGCCTTTATATCATAGTCATCATTTTTAAAAGTAAAATTATGTTCTGTAAAAAGCCATTCTTGCTCAGGATCCCAAAATAACTGAGATGTTTTTAGGACTGAGCCATCACTCAGTTCAATAAGAACGTTTCCAATCAAATCAACGATATTGGTTTTGTTATAAGTAACAGCATAGTTGGAGCTTACAAAAGTTTCGTTTTTATTAGCATCAAAAAAAGTGATTTTGACCCCATTTGGAAACTCAGAGAAAGGAAATTTTAAATTGGTGAAATCTTTGTTTAATGGTGATTTTAAAATTGCTTTTACTTTTGCTGAATCAGTATATATAAGATTAATATTCTCAGCTATTCCAACTGGCAAATCATTAATGTTATTAATTTCTTTTATTTCGACAAAGTCGTTGTTGCATGAGACAACAAACAATGTAAAAAATGAAAGTAGAATTTTATTCATTATTGCAAATTAGGAACGGAAATACTTTTCCCAATCCAACATCCAATGGATATACTTTCACCTTCTCTTCCTTCTGTAAAAATATCTGTTTTGGATGGGGCTCTGCCTTCATAACTTACAGCAGTTCTGTTTGCAGTTTTTCTAATAGATGCATCGACTGATGCGGCTCTTCTGGCTTCTTTGGCAGCAAGCCAATATACAGCTCTTTTATCAAACTGAGAGTTTCCGCAATTATTTGCGCTAGAAGCATATAAATTCGCTATTAATAAATAAGCACTCCCTAGAGATGGTTGAAATTTTAGAGCTCTATTGGCATAATTTCTTGATTGACTAAACTGATTGGATTTTTTGAACTTTAAAGCAATTTTGTACAAAGTTTTTGCTTTTTTCAAATTATCAGTTTCAAGCTCAATTGATTCATTATAAAATTTGATAGCAGTTTGGCTGTCACCTTTCTTGTCATTCAACAATCCTAAATAGTAGGCTGAGTTGGCAGAGGGGTTTAAGTCATGTAATGCCTCAACTAGCTCAACAAAAAGAGGATCGTCCGAACATTCTTTACTATCCATCCTACTAGCTGCTCTGTTTAGCCAAACCGGATCACTTTTAAAATTATCAAAACTTTTTCTATAGAGTGGTATTAAGTTTTCACATGTAGATTCTTTGGCAATGATCGCATTAAGATTATTTAAGTAAGTTGAACAGGCTATCATATTTACCTCGTAGACTCTTTTATTTTTAGTTTCTCTGTTGGACAATGGGTCATCATTTGCAACTTTATTTAATAGTAAATCTAGCTTCTTTGTGTAAGAATCCATTTCAAACTCAAATTTTTCAACAAGTTCCTCATATTTATTAAAAAGTTCCTCCAAAGAAACATCGGAACCTTCTTCTTTATAAAGATTAAAATAAACCTTAAAATAATTGTATAAACCCTTAGGAGACGTAAAACTATTTTTATCTTTTTTGAATGCCTGATCAAATACTTCATAAACCTCACGATTTTTAGCGAGTTTATAATCTACTAAAGATTGTCCCTTGACAGCTAAAATCTTTCCAACTTGACTTCGACCAGATTTAGTCTTTGGAAAATATTTAAGCCACTCATCATATAAGCTTATAAGGTCAGATTGAAATTTTAATTTTTTTTCTCCTTCATTTTTTTTGATAAAATCTTTTAAAATTCTTTCTCCATAAATATAAATCGCTGAATTTAAATCAGGACATTCGCTTTTCACTGAAATCCAAGGTTCATAAGCTGAGTCATAATTTTTTACCTTGGCATACTCGGCGAAAATTGAGAGATTTGACATACAGTCATTAACGGGTCTAGAATGGGCCTTAGAACTAATTGTAATCAAAGCCAAAAAGATAATAAGTACATTTTTCATATCAAAAAAAAATATTCAAGTCGATAAAAATATTAATTATACTTGTTTTTTACAAACCACTTGTCGTTCAAAGTAAGACCCAGGCGAAAACTTGAAAAATTTTCTTTTACCAAACCAGCATTTTTTGTTCCTCTGCTTCCAAATTCATAACCAATATTGACATTTTGAAAACCTAGGAAAGGGAACCCAATACCCAAATTGATCCCAAATTCGTCAATAGGCTGGTTTTGTACGATCAAGCCCGTTTTTTCAAACCTTAAGCCAAATCTGTAAACAATTCTACTCAAATAACTTGTAAATGAATCATAGTCAGGTATGTAAAATCCTCCAAATGACAATTTTGAACCTTCTTGATATTTTACGTTTTGTAAATTCAAAAGTTTGTTTTCGTAAGCACCAGCACTAGATCTGGTATAATCAATCCCAACAAACCATTTTGTGTCTTTTCCAATACCAAAACCGATTGTATTTATTGAAGGTAGGTTAATAATTGTTTCTTCTAAATTTAATGCTACCAAATCAATATCTTGGCTGTCTCCTCCCAAACTATTATTTACAGAGTTCGTTGACAAAACTTGGGTATTTTTGGAGGTCAGTTCTGATTTAGGCTTAAAAATATAGCTAGCATGCAAAGTCAAGTCACCTGAAAAAATCTTTTCTCTAAACAAAAATGAATAATTGTAGTTTATACCACTTAGAGATGAATTACTGACTAATTTTGTGTACAAATTAATTTCATCTAAATATCTGGAGTTAGAATGTTCTAAATTTCCAAATTCATAATTTGCGGAAAAACCGAGTCTTAATTTTTTAAAAATTTTGAAACCAAAAGTCAAAAACGCAGTATTTACGCCTCCATTTCCCTCATATCTATTAACTTGCTTGGGGTCAGTTGAATTATCCGTGCTTTGAAGAAGATATCCAACTGAAGATTTTGGCATAATACCAAATCCGAATGCTAATTTTTTTGTAGGTATTGCAACAGCAAGATAATTCATGTTAGCAGTAGTTGCTTTTTCATTTGAATTATCAGAGATCAAATTAAAATTGTTATAGTCAACACCAACTGAGTAATTAACATATTTAAGCTCTGAGAAAGCTGCAGGGTTTGTCAGATTAAGATGTACGCTGTCGCTGTATATATTAAGTCCTCCCATCGATCGATTTTCAATAGTACCCTTAAAGGTGTTATCTCCAACTCCAAAAAATGAGTATGGTGACAAACTTCCAGATTGTGAAAAAAGCAAAGAAGTCGAAAAAATTAGTACAATAGTATTGAAATATATTTTCATCGTTTTTTATTCAACTCCAACAATAGATTAAGACCAGATAGAAGAAAATTTGAATTCGCTAATATGCCATTTTTTATATGATTAAACAAAAATTTTGAGTCTCCTCCTGTTAAAATTATCATAATTTTTTTAAACTTATTTTTATATAGATTACTGATATAGTTAATCTCCCCCAATGTACCATTTATCACACCAGATACTATGGAACTGTTGGTTGATGATCCAATAAACGAATCTATTTTGATTTTTTCTGCTAAAGGTAAATTATGAGTTTGATTATTGAGAGCTTTGAACCTCATACTTAAACCTGGTGATATACTTCCTCCTAAATATTCATTTTTTTCATTTAAAAAATCATAGGTAATTGAGGTTCCAATGTCAATAATCAATATATTTTTATTTGAATATAATTTGGATGCTTGACTCACTAAACCGACTCGATCATTTCCTAGTGTTTCTACCGAACTATATTTGTTTGTAAATGGGATTTTTAGTTTTGAATTAAAATTAACCAAATTGGAGTTTTGTCTTAAAAATTTTAAAACTTTATTATTTGGCTCACCCACATTGGAAAAAATTGAATTCGTGATTTTTCTTTGAAAAAAGATTTGCTCAATGTCATTTAATGTCAATTTTTTAAACTGAAACCGATCAATTATGGCATCATTCTCAAATAGTCCTACTTTAGAAAAACTATTACCGCTATCTACAACTAAATTCAAATATTTGAAATTATTTGTTAAAAATAAGTAAGATTTTTAACTTGAGTTTTGTTG
>TARA_B100001057_G_scaffold209621_1_pt1 | contig 11853 bp, 13 predicted proteins | sample TARA_B100001057 | Tara Oceans TARA_B100001057 (sample SAMEA2621839) | marine metagenome | biome: marine biome (ENVO:00000447); feature: surface water layer (ENVO:00002042); material: "saline water (ENVO:00002010), including plankton (ENVO:xxxxxxxx)" | depth 5 m | reverse complement strand
AGACCTTCTTTTTTTCTTTTTTGAATTTCTGGATGAGGCTCTGTAACTATATATTGATGTTCAACTGGAATTACAGGTATATCTAAGCCAACCATTTTACCAGTTTGTCTTGCAAAATTTCCAGAGCATGAGATTACATGTTCACATTCTATTGACCCTTTATCTGTTTCTACTACCCATCCTTCTTTAGTTTGTTTGATTCCAATAACTGTCGTATTTCTATAAATTTCAGCTCCCCTATTTCTTGCGCCAGTTGCTAGTGCTTGTGTAAGATCTGCAGGCTGTATATATCCATCCTCTGGATGTTGTATTGCACCCACAAGATCAGATGTATTACATAGGGGCCAAATTTCTTTAACCTGATCAGGAGTCAAGAATTTTACATCAACACCTATTGTTTGCGCAACACCTGCATACTGGTGATACTCGTCCATTCTGTCTTTATTATTTGCTAATCTTATATTTGAGACGACACTAAAACCCACATTTTTACCAGTCTCTTCTTCCAATGACTTGTAAAGTTTTACAGCATATTTGTGTAGCTGACCTACAGAGTAACTCATATTGAATAATGGTAAAAGACCTGCGGCATGCCATGTTGAACCTGAGGTTAATTCTTTTCTTTCAACTAAAACTACATCTGACCAACCTTTTTTCGCTAAATGATATAGAGCACTTACACCTACAACTCCTCCCCCTACGACAACTACTTTAGCTTTTGATTTCATAAATCAGATTCCTACAAGATTTTCGATTTGAACGAAACAAAATTTTAATAATCATCATCTCCATCTCTCCAACCTTTAATATACATTAAATATGCAGCGACTGTTACACTTATTGCTCCTACAACCATGCCTAAGTTTAAACCAAATTGTTTACCAAAGAAATACCAACCCAGTTGGGTAGATCCTATTGTTGGTACACATAAAATTATCATCAAAATTGGAATTCTTTCGTAGAAAGGTTTTTTTTTCATTTAAATTGATGATCCTAATAATGATGGTTGCGAAACACCAGTTGTTAACCAGCAGTTTTGAAGTGGACCAGATTTATCATATTTTTGTACTATCCACTCGAATTCATAGTATTTTTTCTTATCATCTAAAACTGTAACTTTATAAGACATGCTTTTTTCAGACATAGATACTATATCAATTTTGTACTCTATGTGATTAATTAACATAACATACATCTCGCTTTTAAGCATTGATTTAAACTTCTCTAACGGACCAGTATATTTCTTATTGTTAGGATGTGCAAACTCCCATGTTTGCTCGATACCAAAATCTTTATATGGTTTGTTATTATTTTTTAATCCATTTAATTGAATCTCTACAACTTCTAATGGCTTAATTGTATTTTTGGGTTTTATTATTTCAGCAATAGAAACACTGTGAAATAATAAGCTCAAGAATATAGAAACTATAATTTTACTTTTTAATAAATGCATTTTTAAATAAACAATATATCATGATACTAACAAAATTAACTTTACAATAAGGACGCAAATGAGAATAGGTTTTATAGGTTTGGGCAATGTTGGAGGAAAATTGGCTGGAAGCTTGATAAGAAATAATTTTAAACTAACTGTATTTGATCTAGATGAAGAAATAATGAATGATTTTAAATCAAAAGGTGCAAATACTTCTAAAAATCCAAAAGAATTGGCTGAAACAGTTGACATTGTAATTACATGTCTACCATCGCCTGATGCTTGCAAACATGTAATGGAGTCAGATGATGGAGTAATTGCAGGATTATCAAAAGATAAGGTCTGGCTTGAAATGAGTACTACAGATGAAAACGATGTAAAAAGAATAGGAAAATTAGTAAATGAAAAAAAAGCAATAGCTTTAGATGGTCCTGTCAGTGGTGGATGCCATAGAGCAGCCACGGGAAATATTGCAATCTTTGTGGGTGGAGATAGAACCGCATTTGAAAAAATATTACCAGTGCTCTCAGCTATGGGAGAAAAAATTCTTCATACCGGTGATTTAGGTTCTGCAACAGTTTTAAAAGTAATAACAAACTACTTAGCGTCTGCTCATTTGGTTGCTTTAGGCGAAGCATGGACGGTTGCAAAAAAATCAAATTTAGATCTAGAGAAAACATTTAAAGGGATTATGGTTTCGTCTGGTAATTCATTTGTTCATGAAACTGAAAGTCAGGTAATACTTAATGGTTCTTATAATATTAATTTTACAATGGATTTGGTATTAAAGGATACCTCTCTTTTTGATAATTTGGCAAAGAAATTAAATGCAACATTAGAACTATCTCCTTTGATTGTAAAAACGTTTAAAGATGGTCTGGAAAAATTTGGACCAAGGGCATGGTCATCAATGATTGTTAAAAGGATGGAAGATATTAACAATATTAATTTTCGAGCAAAAGGATTTCCGAGTGAATTGATAGATAATGATCCTGAAAAGAAAGGTTATGAGATCTAATTTTCAAAATCTTCAATTAATTCATAGAGGTTTAGCAAAAAAAAAATTTAAAGAAAACTCACTGCAAGCGTTTAGATACTGTTTTAAAAAAAACTATGGAATAGAGACTGATCTACATGCAACACATGATAATGAAATTATATGTTTTCATGATTTCAATCTAAAAAAATTTAAAAGCTCAAAACTTATTAAAAATTTAGATTATAAAGAAATAAAAATAATCGCAGAAAAATTTAACGTATATATACCTAAACTTAGTGATTTAATCAAAATCCCTAAAAAAAAATTTATTATGCTAGAAATAAAACCTAATTTTTCAAAAAAAAATTTGATTAATTTAATTAAACAAACAAAAAAATTAAAAAATTTTTGTATAACCTCTTTTAATGAAAAAAATATTCAAAATATCTACAAAATAAATAAAAATTTAAACTTAGGGATTGTATTTTCCTCAAATTCTTCTATCAAAAAAATTATTAAAAAGAGCAAATTAAAATATTTAAAAATACTAGTTTTAGAAAAAAAGTTTATTAACAACAAAACAATCAATAATTTAAATAAGTCTTTATACTTTTATACTATCAAAGATAAAGGTTTGAGAAATAATCATTCAAATAAAAATCTTATTTTTGAAAATCTTTAATTTATTTGTTTAAATAACTTAATCTTCCTATAATTTCATCTCGATCTATATAATATCCTTGTAGATGTCTGTGACCTGAATTTGGATCGAAGGCTGTTCTTCCATGTAAAACTCTTCTATTATTAAATGAATAAATATCTCCAGGATTTAATCTAAATCTAATTACAAATTGATCATCATGTAATAAATTACCAAATCTGTGATGCGCAGAATATACTTTATCCATCACATCAGGATGACAATCGAGAGCATCCATAGTTGCTACGCTGAACCTGATATCATTAAAATCACCATCTTTTGTAAGGCTGACTGCTGGTGCATAAAAACTTCTATGAGATTGTTGAGTATAATCTTTATCTCTAAATTTAAGTGGCACGTTTATCAATGTCTCAAAAACATCTTTTTCATTTTTTTTCAAATATTCTGCCACTGCAAATCCATCAACAGCTGATGAGTCACCTCCATTTGCTGAATTAATTAAGCAATGTAGAAACTGATAACCAGGAGGATTTTCAAACCATGGTAAATCCATATGATTTTTTAATGCATGAGCTGTGTATGCGGAGTTATTAGGTTTTGGAACATTTATAACCTCAAAGGGTGTTTTAAAAAAAGTTTCTCTTGTGTGACTAATTCTATTTAATACTTCAAAAGCTGATTTTTCCGTTGTTGGTGCATTCTTAACTATAGCAATCCCTTTAAAGTGTAAAAGTTTTAACCATCTTAAAAGTCCTTCATTTGAAGACATTATTTCATCACAGTCTATACTGATTGAGTTGATATCCTTCTCAAGAGAATTATCCCAAAGTTGATAAGGGGAAATATATTTTTGTTTGTTTTTAATAGTGTAACAATTTTCTCTTAACCAGTTAATATCGTAATGGCTTGTATGCTGCCCTTCGCTCCACTCTATTTCTAACTTACCATTACTATTTAATGTATATTTTTTCGGATTTATATCCTTTGATACTTTTAATATGTCAAACATTCTGTGTCTTGAATCTTTATCGTGAGCAGTCGGGCAATTATCTCTAAGCCACATGTAATTAAATTTGCTTTCCTCACCGTCATCCCAAACTACTTTTAGATATGTCCCGTTTTTTTCAAGTTTTGAAATACTTGCCATGGTTAAAACTTATTATACTTATTTACATTTTCAATGCAATTTATAGTTGATAAATCATTTATTATTTTAGTAATGATGAAAATTCATATTAGATACTTTGCAAGAGATATTCACAACTGTTAAAACATTGTAAAAAAATGAACAAAATTGAAATAAATAACGTTTATAAAATTTTTGGCCCTAATCCAAAAAAGATATTGCCTATGGTTCAAGATGGGGCATCTAAAGAAGAAATTTTGGAAAAAACAGGACATACTGTTGGTTTAGATAATGTGTCCCTTAAAATTGATGAGGGTGAAACTTTCGTATGTATGGGGTTATCTGGCTCAGGAAAATCTACTTTAATTAGACACATTAATAGATTAATTGACCCAACATCAGGAGTAGTTTCCGTAGAGGGTACTGATGTAATGACTTTGGATAAAAAAAGACTAATAGATTTTAGAAGACATAAAATGAGCATGGTCTTTCAAAGATTTGGTTTATTTCCACATAAAACAGTTTTGGAGAATGTTGGATATGGACTTGAGGTTCAGGGAAAAAAATTTGAAGATAAAAACAAAGTTGCAATGGAAAAAATAGAAGCCGTGGGCTTAAGTGGATTTGAAAATCAATATCCAAACCAATTATCAGGAGGTATGCAGCAAAGAGTAGGTTTAGCAAGAGCACTCGCAACTGATACAGATATATTATTGATGGATGAAGCATTTTCAGCTCTCGATCCATTAATCAGAAGTGATATGCAAAAACAATTATTGGACTTGCAAGGAGAGTTAAAAAAAACAATTGTTTTCATTACACATGATTTAGACGAATCTTTAAAACTAGGTGATCACATAGGTATTTTAAATGGTGGAAGATTAGTTCAGGTAGGAACTCCAATAGAGATAATAATGAAACCAGCTGATGATTATGTTGCGGCCTTTGTAAAAGATGTTAATAGAGCAAAAGTAATTAAAGCAAAGATTATAATGAAATCTATAAGTGAGTCTGATGGTATTGATAAAAATAACACAGTAAAAGTAAATGAGGATCAATTTTTAGAGGAATTTTTACCGCAAGTTGTTTGTTCTAATGCTAATTGTGAAGTTGTCGATAAAAGTGGAAATGTTAAAGGTTATTTAACTCAGAATGAATTATCTAAAGCTTTAGCCAAAGAACACTTAAACGAGGCTATTAAATAAGAGGCTTAATTAAAGTTTACTTATAAGATCTGGTGCGATTTTTTTAGATTTTCCGAAAAATTTAAGAGATTTAATTGCTTCTATATTAGATTTATCTCCGCCAACCACTACGAAACCAATCATCCCCATACTTTTATGTGGTGTGCACCAATAAGCGTAAATACCTGGTACAGTAAAAGTATATTCTGTATCTTTATTCATTTTTGATTTGAATTTTTCTACACCTTCAGGTACTCCGCCCTTCATAAACTGAACATTGTGACCTTTAGTTGTAGCTTTCCAAAAAACAGTATCGCCAACATTAATATTAACAATTTTTTGTGAATATACCATGCTCTCTTTACCTTGTTTGTTAAGCATTTCTATAGTCGTATCAGCTGCTAATACAAAGTTTGGAAGAAACAGTATTGTTGCGTAAGTAAGTATTTTGATTAATGATTTCATGAGACTTATTTAGTATTAAAATTTAGGATATCAATTTAATTATCAGAGCAAGTTGCCACAGTTAATTTTCTAAATTTCCTATTTAGTTGTGTTTGATCAGTTTTAATTTTTCTCTCGTTTCCTCAGGAGTCATTATAGATGCACCAAGGTCCTCAACGATCCTTCTAGCCTTTTCAACTAACTGAGCATTTGTTGCTAGCTTTCCTTTTGAAATATAAAGATTATCTTCAAGTCCAACTCTAGGATTTCCTCCCATTACCACAGTTTGTGCTACATAGGGCATCTCGTTCTTTGATATTGCAAAACCTGACCATACAGCTTCTTTCGGCATTATATCTTTCATAGCCTGCATAGCTGATGTAGTAGCTGGCGCTCCCCATGGAATTCCTAGACACATTTGAAACATTGGAGGATCACTTAATAATCCCTCTTCATAAAGTTGTGCACCGAACCACATATTTCCAAGATCAAATGCTTCAATCTCAGGCTTTACTTTTATTTCTTGTAATCTCTTCGCAGCTTTCCTTAAATCTCTCGGTGTATTAACTGTGATGACAGATCCATCTCCAAAATTTAAAGTTCCACAATCTAGTGTACATATTTCTGGCAGAAATTGTTCCGCATTCGCTATTCTCTCCATTACATTTACCATGTCTGTTAACGGTCCAAACTGAAGTGGACTATTCTCGCCAATATCTAAATCTCCACCCATACCTGTTGTCAAATTTAAAACTACATCAGTGTCTGATGATCTAATTCTATCAACTACTTCTTTATATAATTCTAGTCTTCTACTAGGTGTTCCATCTTCTTCTCTAACATGTACATGAGCTATTGCGGCTCCTGCTTTCGCTGCTTCGATCGCAGATTTAGCAATTTGCTCTGGTGTCTTTGGTAAATCTGGATGCTTTTTGGCTGTATCTCCTGACCCTGTAACTGCGCATGAAATAAATACTTTATTGTTCATAATTTATTAATAATGTAGTTTAATATAATTAAAATGGAAATAACAGAGTTAAAAAAGGATTTAGCTGCAACATTTAGATGGGCGGCAAGATTAAATATGAACGAAGGAGTGGCAAATCACTTCAGTGCGTGCGTTCCTGGTTCCTCTGATGAATTTTTGGTTAATAAATCTGGGATTCATTTTAGTCAAATTAAAGCAAGTGATTTAATTTTGGTAAATAAAGATAATATAGATGAGCTTAAAAAAAAACCTGATTTAGTAGATGCTACTGCCATTAATATACATGGAACTATTCATCAAAAGGTGCCTCACGCAAAATGTATATTTCATGTTCATTCTAAATACGCCACTGCACTTTCTGCTTTAAAAGATCCTTCTCTTCCTCCAATAGATCAAAATACAATGAGATTTTACAATAGAGTCTCTTTATATAATGAGTATGGCGGCATGGGTTTTGAAGAGGAGTCGTTAAAAATGGCAGCTGCATTAGGAAATAAACAAAATTTATTAATGGCTAATCATGGAATTCTAACAACAGGTGAAACTGTTTCAGATGGTTTTGATGCCTTATACTATTTTGAAAAATCTGCAGAAACATACCTAACAGCTTTGGCAACAGGCAAAGAATTAAATATAGCTTCACATGAAGTTGCTGAAAAAACAGCGCAAGAATGGGCAGACTATCCATCAGATCTTGGAAGAGCTCATTTAGATCAAATTAGAATAATTTTAGATAAAGAGGAACCTGAATATCAAAATTAAAGATCTATTATGCAAGATAAAAGAAAATTTTATATTAATGGTAAATGGATTAATCCAATCAAACCAAACGATTTTGATGTAATAAATCCATCAACAGAGGAAGTTTGCGCAATAATTTCACTAGGCGGTCATGATGATACTAATTTAGCAGTTAAATCTGCAAAAGATTCTTTTGAGACTTGGAAAGAAACGTCAAAACAAGAAAGATTAAAATTATTAGAAAAATTATTGGAAATATATAAATCGAGATGGGATGAAATGACTGATGCAATATCAACTGAACTTGGCTGTCCTAAAGATTGGTGTTCTGCTAATCAAACAGCATCAGGTGCCGGACACATAGAAGATTTTATTAAAAGATTAAAAGAATTTAATTTTGAACCTGGTTTTGACAATGGATCTGTTAACCACATAGTATATGAACCTATTGGGGTATGCGGTTTAATTACTCCATGGAATTGGCCAATAAATCAAATAGCTCTAAAAGTTATCCCAGCATTAGCCACTGGGTGCACAATGATTTTAAAACCTTCTGAAATTGCACCTCTGTCTGGCATGTTGTTTGCAGAAATGATTCATGATGCAGGATTTCCTGCTGGTGTTTTCAATTTAGTTAACGGGGACGGAACTGGTGTCGGCACAGATCTGTCAGGTCATCCTGATGTGGATATGGTTTCTTTTACCGGGTCTACTAGAGCAGGAAAGTTAATAACTAAAAATGCAGCTGATACAATTAAAAGAGTTTGTTTAGAGCTTGGAGGTAAAGGTGGAAATATTGTATTTGCAGACGCTTACCCGGATGCAGTGAGAGATGGAATTAGAAATATAATGAGTAACTCAGGTCAATCTTGTGACGCTCCAACTAGAATGTTGGTAGAAAAATCTATATATAAAAGGGCAGTTGAAGAAGCAGGTGACGAGGCTAATAAAATTAAAGTAGATCTTGCTTCAAAAGAAGGCGAGCATATTGGTCCGGTCATATCTAAAACTCAATTTGATAAAATTCAAAACTTAATAAAAAGTGGAATTGAGGAAGGTGCAACGCTTATCGCAGGAGGACCTGATAAACCAGAAAATTTTAAAAAAGGGTATTTTATTAAACCAACTGTTTTTACTGATGTAAATAATGATATGCGAATTGCAAAAGAGGAAATTTTTGGTCCTGTATTATCGATAATTCCTTTTGAAAATGAGGAAGAGGCAATTAAAATAACAAATGATACTGAGTATGGACTTGGGAATTATCTTCAAACCGAAGATGATGAAAAAGCTAAGAGAGTATCAAAAAAATTAAGATCAGGAATTGTTTATGTGAACCACAAACCTGCTGACTCTGGAACACCTTTTGGTGGTTATAGACAATCTGGTAATGGTCGTGAGGGTGGTACATGGGGTTTACATGAATATTTAGAAGTGAAAACTATTACAGAGTGGAAAAATTAAAATGATTGGTTACGTAATGGTTGGAACAAATAATCTTGAAAAAGCGATTATTTTTTACGATGAGGTTCTTAAAATTATAAATTTACAAAGAAAAGATACTGATGAATTTTGTGCTGGCTACACCCAGAAAGATGGTGACGGGTCTATAGAGTTTTATGTTACAAAGCCAGCTAACGCTAAGACCGCAACGTTTGGAAATGGAACACAAGTCTCTTTTATTGTTTCATCTAGAGAAATAGTCGATAAATTTTATAATACTGGTTTAAAAGCTGGAGGAACTAGCGAAGGAAGTGGCGGGGAAAGACCAGAGGGTTCTGGTGTATATTATTCATATATTCGAGATTTAGATGGAAACAAAATTTGTGCATTCACAAATAACAAATAAATTAAATGCCATATTCATTAATTGAAGATCGATTAGCTCAAGGCAAAACAATTATACTTGATGGTGGTATAGGCGGCGAGCTACAAAAAGTTGGAGCAAAAATAGATGATGGTTTGTGGTGTGGAAGATGTTCTATAGATAGTCCTAATGAACTTTTAAAAGTTCATCAAAATTATATTGATGCAGGTGCAGATGTTATTACGACAAATACTTATGCCTCAACTCCCATATCAATGAAAAAATATGGTTATCAGGATCTAATTAAAGAGTGTAATTATAAAAGTGTAGAAATTGCAAAAGAAGCAGCCAAAGATAAAGGTGTTTCGGTTGCTGGATCTGTTTCAACGTATGGTTATTTTTATAAAGATGGTACTGAAAAAATGAAACCCTACTTCAATGAACATTTAAAAATTTTATCTGATGCCGGTGTAGATCTTATAATACTTGAAGCAATGTCTTCACAGGCTGATATTGTTGAGACTCTTATTGAGTGTTCGAGTAAAATTAAATTACCTATATGGCTGTCTATATCCTGTGTGTTTAACAAAGATAAAGAAATCAATCTTGGTTATGATGATGATGTCTCAAAAAATAAACCTCAAATTTATGAAAATTTAAAGGATTCATTAAAAAGGTTTAAGAAATTACACTCAGGACCAATGCTTGTTGCACATTCTAACATGAGTGTAACTGAAGATGCAGTTAAAATATTTAAAAATAATCTTGATAATACTATCGGTGCCTACCCAAATAGAGGATATTTTGTAAAACCAGAATGGAAATTTACAGATAAAATTAAACCAGAAGACTATCTTAAAAGTGCGAAAAGTTGGATTAACAGTGGTGCACAGATAATTGGTGGATGTTGTGGGATTGGAGTTGATGAAATTAAAGCAATTTCAATTTTAAAAAATTAATATAAAATAAGAATTGTGAAAACATTTATTGGCGGTATTGGCTGTTTTTGGGACGAAACTAAATACAAAGATATTAGTGGAGTAATTTCTACAGAGTGTGGTTACTGTGGGGGTGATGAACCCAACGTAACTTATAAAGCAGTTTGTGGAGGTGATACTGGTCATATTGAAGTAGTAAAAGTTGAATACGATGAAAAAATTAAATCATACGAAGATATGGTGAGACTTTTTTTTGAATTACATGATTCTACACAAGTAAATCGTCAAGGAACATATGTTGGCATTCAATACCGTTCTGAAATTTTTTATAATAATGATGAAGAAAGAAAAATTGCAGAAAAAGTTTTAAATGAAATGAATAATAAACTTGGTGGGAAAGTATCTACTAAAGTTTCTAAAGAGAAAAATTATTCAAAAGCAGAAAATTATCATCAAAAATATGAGGAAAATAAGTCTCTTAAATTTGACTAGAATTAAGTTTTAATTTGAAAAAAATAATTTCATATAAAAATCCAGAACTTGCTACAATTAAAGATAATAAAGCTTTGTGGAACCTCCCTAAAACCAGAAGATATGGTTATAGAAATCTTCATAAAATAAATAGATATGGATTATTTTTAAGATCTGACTTGGTGTTAAAACTTGAAGTAAAGCCAAAAAAAAAAATTGGTCAAATCCCGCTCGTGAAAAAAATGATTAAAAATAAATATTTTTGTTCATTAATAGTTGGAAATAATCAAAAAATTCTATTTGAAAAATATGCAAATGACTTTCCAAAGGACCAACCTCAAACAATAATGTCTATAACAAAGATGTTCGTTAATCTTTTTGTGGGAGAATTAGTCAAGAGTAAATCTTTAAATTTAAATCAAAAAGTCTCATTTTATCTGCCCAAAATTGGTAGTGGGTATGCAAACGCAAAAGTAAAAGATGTATTAAATATGAATATCATAAATGCATACACAGAAGATTATACAAAAGCTCGTTCTTCATCTTTTTTACACGAACCTGTTGGTGGTTGGCGACTTCCAATAAATAGAGATGTACATTTAAGCCAAGAAGAATTTTTAAATACTATAAAATCGAAAAAAAATCGTAATTTAAAAAATTCAACAGATGTGGCTTTTTATAAATCCGCAAACACTGATGTGATTGGATTAATCATTGAGAAAGTAAGTGGTAAATCATTAAGACATTGGATGTTAAAAGCAGTTGAAGCAGCAGGTTTTGAAGATGGACTTTATATTGCATCTGATAGATATGGTATGCCGTGGATGTCAGGTGGAGGCTGTTTAATAACAAGAGACTTTTTACGAATGGGTCTTTTATTTGCAAGAAAAGGTAGAGGTGTAGGAAATAGGAAAATAGGCTCTTCTTCTTTTTTAGATCAAACTATAAAAAAAGTTGGTCCAAAGTATATGAATTTATCAATAAATAAATATTTGTATTACTCTAACTCAACTATGGTTTCTGGAAATATGGTGGGACACTCTGGATACGGTGGTCAATTTTTAGCTACTAATCTTAAA
>TARA_B100001057_G_scaffold499695_1_pt1 | contig 11854 bp, 8 predicted proteins | sample TARA_B100001057 | Tara Oceans TARA_B100001057 (sample SAMEA2621839) | marine metagenome | biome: marine biome (ENVO:00000447); feature: surface water layer (ENVO:00002042); material: "saline water (ENVO:00002010), including plankton (ENVO:xxxxxxxx)" | depth 5 m | reverse complement strand
CGAGTAAAGCGGTGTGGACAGGTGTTTCTGATTCTCTTGGGCACTCCTCGGCTTCTTCGGCTGGCATTGGTTCTGCCTCGTTTATAAAAGTTGCTGCGATTGTTGTAGGTGTTTCCGCAGCGTGTGTCGTTGGATTTATGATGATGAATTCGGACGAAACGGAGCCATTGAAAAGTATTGAAAAAACCGTTTTACAAGAAGAGGATATAGATGAGTCCGTTTCTTCTGAAACCAAAGATTCTGATGTTGAGGAAAGTAAATCTCCAGAAATAACGCTTTCCGATTCGGAATCGCTTTCATCTGAAAAGGTAATTTCTAGTGAAAGTATTCGGGAAACTCAGCCTGAATTGATTACCATAAACGAAAGCTTGCCTGTGTCAACTCCTTTTGAAAGTCAAGCAAATCCTATTATTATTGAGGAAACGGATATTGAAAATCTTAATGAAGAAATTCCTTTGTCTTCCGAAGTTCCTTTAACTGTTCCGTCTGCCTCTATTGACGAAGATCAAGATAATGAGAATCAAGTTCCTTCTGAAACGGTGGCAACACTTGTTGTGGAAGAAACTTCCGAAGAAATTGTTTCTGAACTAGATGAATCTGCAGATATTTTTGTTGAAGAAAAGATTGTATTGCCAAATATTTTTACACCCAATGGAGATAGGGTTAATGACCTATTCGAAATTAAAATAGGAGATAAACTTGAATTTCAAATTGTGGTTCTGAATCAACAAAACCAACTCGTATTCAAATCAGGCGACCCTCAATTCCAATGGGATGGCACGATGTTGAATGGAGAGCCCGCTCCAGAAGGCATTTATCTTTACTACTTCTCTGCAAAAGATATGAATGGAAATGACATCACCGAGTCGTCTGTATTAACAATAAAGCGTTAAACAAAAGGCGCCTTTTCTGCATCAATTTTTTTAACCCCAACATAATACAGACAAACCCCAATTGTCATGAATATGTGAGATAAATCCCCTTTATCAAACCACTGAAATAGATTTATTTTCATTAAAAATATGGCAGCGCTCGGCAACATTGCCAAAACACCAATAAGAAGCCATTGAAACCCTCGCTGATTCTTAATATTTGCAGTGCCTATAATACTCACTGAGATTAAAACACCTAAGATTGTATTAATTGCTATAGGAAGGAATCCAATAGTATGGTTTCGATCAAATTCAGCGGAAGAGATAACGGTAATTACCAATAGAAAAACAAAAATCATTTTGAAAAAAGCGATTTTCCCAAGAGTATTGTTCTTGTTGTAACGTTCATAAGATTTTATCATGGCTTTTTCAATAAAGTAAGTACTTAGGATAGCCGAAATCCAAGTAGGAAATTTACCTTGAGGCCCTAAGTAATAAAATAGACCATGTCCAATTGAACCTAGGATTGCTCCCAATGCAAATGTCAAGAAAAAGTAATACCAGTATTTGACAAACCCATGGCTTCTTCTTTTTTGATATAATTTGCTCGCTATAAAAAAGCTTGCCAACGCCATGATAAAGTCAGAGATAATGGCGTTGGGTTCAAGTAAAATTAACCCATTAAGGTCCACTTGTATTTTTGAAAAATCTTCACCTATCAGCATTATGCGGCAAATTTAATTTTTAAAAATGAACCAACAAAGAATCAAAACTTTTTTGGTATCATGACTGAGATCCTTTTCATTATATTTAATCTTTGAACCTGTATTGGATATTTTGAGGTATGTGTCTTCCTTTTAATATTTGGACAATCTAGTCAGCCAATGAAGAGACCGAATAATTTGAAAAAAGGGGATTTAGTTTACATCGTTTCTCCTGCTAAAAAGATAGATCATGTATCGATTGATTTTGCAAAAAAGCTGATTGATTCATGGGGTTTTAGGTCTGAATGCGCAGAACATGCTTTGGGAGAATATAATTACTTCTCAGACAATGACATTAATCGTACTGTCGATTTCCAATCAGCGATTGATCATCAAGAGGCAAAGGCTATACTTTGTGCACGAGGAGGTTATGGGTGCATAAGGATTGTTGATCAATTAAATTGGAGCAACTTTCAGCGCTCTCCAAAATGGCTTATTGGCTTTAGTGATATTACTGTAATGCATCATAGAGCCCAACGATTGTCCATAATGAGTTTGCATGCTACAATGCCTCTTAATTTTCAAGTTAACTCCAAGCAAGCACTTGAGTCATTGCGGGCTTCACTTATGGGAGAATCTTTTACTATTGGTTCTCGGCCAAACTCATTAAATAGAATGGGAGCTGCCCAAGGTCGTATCTTGGGGGGTAATTTGAGTATTATTTATAGTCTTTTGGGAACACCTGATGCTTATAATTTCAAGGGGGCTATTTTATTTCTTGAAGATTTATCTGAGCAACTTTATCATATGGACCGTATGTTTTTTGCACTTCAGAAGGCAGGTGTTTTTAATGAAATAACGGCATTGGTTGTTGGCGGCATGACTGACCTAAAAGACACAAGTACTTCATTTGGAATGACATGTGAAGAAATCGTCCTTGAAAAAGTAAAGGATAGCAACATCCCTATTTGCTTTAATTTTCCAGTCGGACATATTGAGGATAATAGGGCTATGATTATAGGAGCGAACGCTCTAATTGAGGTAGGGCCTCAAGGAGCAAACCTTTGTTATATATAATTATTCTAAATAAGAACCTTTTTTTCATTCATACGTTCTTTAGGTGTAACTTTGCAAAGAGAAAAGAATCGTATTTCTACATGAGCAATTCGGCATTTATAAAATCCTCACTAGCTAAAAAATATTACATGGCCCTCACAGGGCTTTTTCTATGTCTTTTTTTAGTCGGTCATCTTTTAGGGAATTTACAAATGATTTTTAAAACAGGTGAGGAGGGCAAAAGAATCTTCAATGAGTACGCTTACTTTATGACTCATAATCCTGCAGTTATGCTACTTTCATATTTGACCTATTTCTCCATTATATTTCATGCTGTGGATGGAATAGCATTGCTTATTCAAAACAGAAGGGCGCGACCTGTGAGGTATGCATATTCAAAGCCAGCAGCTAATTCTTCTTGGACTTCCAGGTATATGGCTCTTTTGGGAACTTTAGTCCTTGTTTTCATAGCAACGCACATGTCTAATTTTTGGTGGAAGATGAAGTATACGACAGAAGTCCCTTTGCATTCATATTATTCACAGACAGCTCAAGACACTCTATATCTAACCCATAAGGGGGAGCAGATTACAACGGCACAGCTAAGATTAATCGGTGAAACGGAAGGAACGCAACTAGTCATGAAAGCTGATAAGATGAATCAATCTATTGAAAAAGAATTTGATGCCTATGTAAAATCGAATCAACTCTCAAAGGAGCAGTTAGTGGAGTTAGAGAATGCCAAGAAGAAACAAATAAGAAAAGAGGATGAGGTGTTAGGTGAAGGCTACAAGGACTTGCACACGGTTGTGATGCAGTTCTTCAGTAAAGAAAATAAAAGCGAAAGCGGTTTGCCTTATGGGCTGATAGGAGCGTTGTTTTATGTTTTGTCGATGTGTGTTCTATCTTTTCACCTTTGGCATGGGTTTTCATCAGCCTTTCAGTCTCTTGGTTTAAACCATCCAAAGTATACACCATTGATAGGTGTTATAGGTCGTGGATTTGCTATTGTTGTACCGCTATTATTTGCAATTATACCAGTCATAGTTTATTTTAAATCGTAGAAGTTTGGGTAATTAATTTTTATCAAAGTAAAGCAATGTCGTACACTATGTCGTAAATATTAATATTTTTGTAGCCGATGAATGTTTATTATACATATGGAAGAGTAAAGGATGATTCGAAAAAAGACGAACAAACGATATATGTTCGCCTTTTTTACGGTCGAAATAAGATACAAGTCAAGGCTAGTACGCAGTTGACTATCCGAAAGCATTGTTGGAATTTCAAAAAAGGTGAAGAAGCAGATGTTATTGATTTAACCAAAAAACAAATCCCATCTCAAGATTTAGAACATTGTAAAAACATTAAAAAAAGACTTTCTGAAATCAGAGTTCATTTGAAAAATGAATTCAGAAAACTGATGCTCTCAAGAGAACATAATTCCTTCACACAAATCGAATGGAACGATTGGGCAAGAGCACAATTAGTTAATGCGCTTGCACAAGAGCAAACAAAATCTGAATCGGCTCCAAAGTTTTTGCGAAAGAGAGAAAATATTAGAGGTGCTGAACCTTCTTCTTCAATCAATCTAGATTCTAAAACACCCGAAGGTCCAATCGATGCGAAATGGACAAACCACAAAAATAAAATGAAGCTGGTGGCTCCGAACAACCGACCGAAGATTGACGTAATTGTTGTCGGTACTGGTTTGGCAGGCGCATCGGCAGCGGCTTCTTTAGGTGAAATGGGATACAATGTCAAATGCTTTTGTTTCCAGGATTCACCTCGTAGGGCCCATTCAATAGCTGCTCAAGGTGGTATAAACGCTGCAAAAAATTATCAAAATGATGGAGATAGTATCTATCGATTATTTTATGATACAATTAAAGGTGGTGATTACAGATCGCGGGAAGGAAATGTTTACAGATTAGCCGAGGTTTCTGTGAGTATTATAGACCAATGCGTGGCTCAAGGTGTACCTTTTGCCAGGGATTATGGTGGGCTTCTCGACAACCGTTCTTTCGGTGGTGTTCAGGTTAGAAGGACTTTTTATGCTGCGGGTCAGACAGGCCAACAACTGCTTTTAGGAGCGTATTCGGCACTGTCTCGACAAATTGGACTGGGTCGCGTGAACATGTACAATCGTCATGAAATGATGGATGTGGTTAAAATAGATGGAAAAGCTCGTGGTATTATCACAAGAAACTTAATTACTGGTGATATTGATCGCCATTCAGCACATGCTGTTGTGCTTTGTACAGGTGGCTATGGTAATGTATATTTTCTATCTACCAATGCCATGGGAAGCAATGCTTCTGCGGCGTGGAAAATACATAAAAAAGGCGCTTTATTTGCTAATCCGTGCTATGTACAGATACACCCAACCTGTATTCCGGTTCACGGAACCAATCAGTCCAAGCTAACCCTAATGTCAGAGTCTCTTAGGAATTCTGGAAGAATATGGGTCCCTAAGAACAAAGAAGATGCTGAGGCGATTCGGGCCGGTAAGTTGAGGCCTACCGAGATTCCCGAGGAGAATCGTGATTATTATCTGGAACGTAGATATCCAGCCTTTGGTAATTTAGTGCCACGTGATGTTGCATCGCGCGCTGCCAAAGAACGATGCGATGTTGGTCATGGGATTGAGGCAAACGATACAAATGAGGGAGTTTATTTAGATTTTGCTACCGAAATCAAAACCAAAGGTAAACAAGTAGCGTATGCGCAGGGAGATAAAAGCCCAAATGAAGATAAAACCATAGAGCTAGGCAAAAAATGGGTTGAAGAAAAATATGGAAACCTCTTTCAGATGTATCAGCAGATTACAGATGAAAACCCTTATGAAACACCAATGAAGATTTATCCTGCTGTTCACTACACGATGGGAGGAGTTTGGGTAGACTACAATCTTCAAAGCACCATTCCAGGATGTTTCGTAGCGGGCGAGGCAAATTTTTCGGACCACGGAGCCAACCGCCTTGGGGCATCTGCTTTAATGCAGGGTCTTGCTGACGGATATTTCGTAGTTCCTTTTACTTTGGCAAACTACCTTGCAGACGATATTCGAACAGGTTCAATTTCAACAGATTGTAAAGAGTTTGACGATGCAGAAAACGAGGTTCAAGCTCAGATAAGTACATTAATGAACATTAAGGGAACCAATTCTGTTGATTATTTCCATAAGAAGCTTGGAGTAATTATGTGGAACAAGGTTGGAATGAGCCGAAATAAAGAAGGTTTACAGAGTGCGATTGATGAAATTCAAGTACTTCGGGAAGAATTTTGGAAAGATGTATTCATACCAGGCGATGCTGACGAAATGAATGCCGAACTGGAGAAAGCATTACGGGTGGCTGATTTAATGGAATTGGGCCAGTTGATGGCTGTGGATGGTTTAAACAGAAAAGAATCTTGTGGAGGACACTTTAGAGAGGAATACCAAGATGAAGAGGGAGAAACATTGAGGGATGACGTAAATTTCAAATACGTTGCAGCATGGGAATACATTGATGCAGATGCACGAAATTCAGTGCTTCACAAGGAACAATTAAAATACGAATCAATTAAAATAGCAGATCGTAACTATAAATAAAGGAATGGCGGCTAAAAGCATAGACATCATATTAAAAGTTTGGCGACAAAAGAATTCGAATTCTAAAGGAAAAATCGAAACCTATGAGCTAAGTGAGGTTTCTACAGACAGTTCGTTTTTGGAAATGTTAGACCAACTCAACGAGAAGTTATTAGGCGAAAAAGAAACCCCCATTACCTTCGACCACGATTGTAGAGAGGGGATTTGTGGCTCTTGTTCTTTGTATATCGATGGAAGAGCACACGGCCCTCAAACTGGAAATACAACCTGTCAGCTTCACATGAGAAGTTTCAATGACGGCGATACAATCTATATCGAGCCCTGGAGATCAAAAGCATTTCCAATTATAAAAGATTTAATGGTCGACCGCTCAGCCTTTGACCGAATTCAACAGTCAGGAGGTTTTGTTTCCGTTAATACATCAGGAAATACCTTAGATGCAAATGCAATCCCAATTACAAAAGATGACGCTGATAAGTCATTTGAAGCAGCGACTTGTATTGGTTGCGGCGCGTGTGTTGCAAGTTGCAAAAATAGTTCAGCCATGCTCTTCGTTGGTGCGAAAGTTTCGCAATACTCTTTGTTGCCGCAAGGTCAAGTAGAGGCTAAAAATAGGGTCCAAAATATGGTCCGGCAAATGGATAAAGAGGGGTTTGGAAATTGTACCAATACTGGCGCATGTGAAGTGGAGTGTCCGAAAGGAATTTCATTGGAGAACATTGCAAGAATGAACCGTGATTTTTTGCTTTCCAATATAAGTTCTGATAAATAAATGACTTACCTAATCACGTTCACTATTCCGTGAACAACAATCTTACCATCCGAATCCCTCGGTTTGAATTTAATAAGCCAGCTGTATTGGCCTTCTTGAACAGGCATCCCTTCATTTGAGGAATAAGTTCCATCCCATCCTTGGTTGTGATCAAATGATTTCCAAATTACCTCTCCCCATCTATTGAAGATTGAAATTTCATAATTGAAGGGATCAAAACCACTTGTGAAGATAGGTTGAAACATTTGGTTGTGTTCATCGGCGTCAGGAGTAAAGGTATTAGGGATATAGTAGATAAGATCTTCTTGATAAGCAATTGGAAGCGAAACCGAATCTTGACAGCCAACTGATGAAAATGCGATTAATGTGGCTTCATATCCGGTTTGTTGCGTTATATCATAAGAATGAACATCCTCAAAAAGACTCGAAACCTCGCCATCACCGAATTCCCAAATATAGTATTCTGCCCCAGTAGAGGTGTTAAAGAAATAAACTTCATTATTTCCAGGACCAATAATTCCAGGATTTGTGTAAAATGATGCCTGGGGTTCCTCAACGCATATTATATTATTGTAGCTCAGTGTTGTATCGCATCCATTGTTGTCCACCATGCTTAAATTGAGGTCATAGCATCCGGATTCATTGAAAAAGAAAGGACTTGGATTATTAGGGCCTATACTTTCCGTTCCGTTCGAAAAGTACCAGCTAGTTGCTTCGGCATTTGTATTTAGATTCGATAATTCACAAGACCCACCAATACAGATTGTATTTACCTCTGTATTTAAGACCGGAACTTGAGCTTCGTTGACAATCACCATAACGGTATCTGAATTCAAGCAACCATTTACATCTTCACCTTCAACGATAAATGCGGCATCGTTATCTACAAAACATGTTATCTCATTTGTTGTATTATTTAATCCCTGAAATCCTTCAAACCAATTATAGCTTATACCTCCCGATGCCGAAAGAACGATACTTTCACCAAAACAAACTTGTTCGTCTGGACCCGCAGAAATCGAAGGTAAAGGGTTTACTTGGACCTCTGTAGTTGCGTTACAAGTATATCCATTTTCATCCGTCGCTGTAACTATATATGAGTAAGAACCTGGGGTATCGCTTGGTATATTCATTATATCTTGACCACTTCCTACTTCAATCCCTGAAAGTTCCCACTGATATGTGCAATTGCTTGATGAAAGTGCAGAAAGGTTAAAGCTATTATTGACACAAACCGGGCTTGTATTAGATGCGGTTACCGTACAACTACATGCGGGGTCAGTCTCCGATAGGACCTCTAATTGTGTCGTTGATGTGCATGTCAACCCCTCACCATCTGTTGCGCTGACCTGAATGGTCCAAATTCCGGGTTCTAAGGCGGGTAATCCTGTTAAATTCTGTTCGTTTCCGATAATATTTCCGTCAACCGACCATTCATAGGTTCCATTGGTAACTGAGGTTGCGGTTAAATCATACGTCTGATTGTAGCAAATCGGTCCTGAATTTAACGCACTTATTATGCAACTGCATTGTGGATCTGTTGGAGGAACAATGATCAATTGAGTGACATCTGTACAAACAAATCCATTATCATCTGTGGCAGTTACTTGAATTGGCCATGTTCCGGGAGCTAAGGCAGGAAGTCCTATTAAATTTTGTCCTGTTCCAATGACATCTCCGATAATATCCCATTCATACGTTCCATTACTCACGGCGCTTGCGTTTAAGTCGAATGTTCCGTTAAAACAAATGGGGCCATTGTTCGAGGCCAATACTGAGCAACTGCATTGAGGGTCGTTCTCGTCTAAAACGATTACTGTGGATTGGCCCAGACCAACTGTTTCAACCCCTGTGGGTAAGGTTTCGGTCACCGTAACAGTGTATACAGATGTAATAGATGGTGACACAGTTATTGATGCACTTGTTTGGTTCCCTGGGCTCCACAAATATTCAAGTGTACCTGTTGCTGCTGGTGCCGAGGCTGTCAATACCACTTCATCGCCTGGACAGATATTTGCGTCATTTACGGTTACCTCGAGAGGGTCACATGTAACTCCGGAAGTACCAAAAAAGGATAGTGGTAAATTCGTGACTGACGAGCTAAAGTTAGACATGTGTAATAGATACTGCTCACCTGCGATAACGTTGAAAGGGGGCTCGAAGTTTGCCGCAGATGCCCCTGCAGGAAGAGGGTTGGCTATACCAGTGAAACCCGCTGACGGGCCATTCCAGTTACACCTTATTGGAGGCAGCGTATTGTTGGCAATTTCATCACAAGCTGTTGGAGAGTATGGCCACATGATCCAATCAAAAAAACCTGTTCCACCTGCGGCACCAAATGAAAATTGCAACTCTCCACTGCTGGCTATTGTAATAATCATCCATGTGCTATTGGTTTCGCCTTGCCCCAGAATACATCCTGCATTTCCAGAGGCCGGATTGGTTTGGGGATTTGAAATATTGTTACCTAAAAGTTCTTCGACCCCTTGTCCATTTGCAGTTAGCTGAAAGTCAGCATCTTCACAAATAAAATTTCCTAAGGCATCGGCACAATCTGGTGCATTAGCAATTTGAGCGTATCCCACAAGACTGCAATAGAAAATAGAAAAAAACAGAAAATATCCCTTCACGGCTTATAATTAATATTAGTCTAAACGTAAGCTCAAGGGTGGAGTTGCCTAATAACTATTTAAGTTGTCGGCCTTTTTCTTTATACCATCCCTTTCCTTCTTTAACTTCTGCAGGAACATTTGATAATTTACTAAGCTTCTTCTGAACGGTCATCCAATAGCATAGTCCTCCGAAGATCAGTATAATGAAAAGGTAATTAATATAATTACCAATGAATGTGAAGAGCTGAAATGTCCATTGAAATAGGTCACCCACGATGAAGAAAATGTCTGTAGAATTCATTGTTGTTGTTTTAGAAAGTAGGTTACAAAGTAAGCAAATAAAACGGTTAAATCAAAATTCAAATTTCTCCCAATAACTCAAAGGTTTCTCTCGCCGCATTTTGTTCGGCGACCTTTTTGGAAGGGCCTTTTCCCATACCGTATTCTTGCTGATTTATCTGCACCTGAATATTGTATTCCCACTTTCCTTTTTTGTGTTCCTCTGATAGCAAATTAAACTTGAGATCTAGCTTTTTTCTCTGGCACCAAATAAATAATTTTGATTTGAAATCAATTTCTTCCTCTAAGAGCTTCGTAAAATTTAAGTAACGTTTGAAGATATATTGTTCTATTATCTTCTTTGTTTTGACGTATCCTCCATCCAAATAAATAGCTCCTATAAGGGCTTCAAAAGCATTCCCCTCGAGGGTCGAAATATTTATTGATCTATTGTTGTTGTAGAGCAAGACTTCTCGTATTCCAATTTCTTCTCCAAGTTTGCATAGGTTTTTTCGATTGACAATTTTTGATTTAAGTTTTGTCAATGCTCCTTCATTACTTTCCGGAAATTTTAAAAAAAGAAATTCAGCGGTAATAGAATCTAAAATGGCATCCCCTAAAAACTCAAGACGCTCATTAGAGTAGTCGCTTTGTGCATGAGAAATAAAAGATTTATGGGTGATGGCCTTTTGAAAATAGAAAATTTTGTTTGGCCGATAACCAAATTTACTGAGAATGAAACGATAGAGTTTAAGTTCACCCTCTGTCTTTTTCTTTTTGAACAAAGGAAGCTTCAGAGTTTAAGGCGTATGTTTTTTAACTATTATACTTGTATTGTGTCCACCAAAGCCAAAGGTATTCGAAAGCGCAATATTTACTGTCCTTTTTTCGGCTTTATTGAATGTAAAGTTCAGCTTTTCATCGAGCGCGGGATCAGGAATTTTGTTGTTGATGGTTGGCGGGACGATGTCTTTTTTGACCGATAAAACGCAAGCTATGGCTTCAATCGCTCCTGCAGCACCCAATAGATGTCCTGTCATTGACTTTGTAGAGCTTATATTTAAATTGTATGCATGTTCACCAAATACGTCTTCAATAGCCTTCACTTCAGCAACATCGCCTAGAGGCGTTGAGGTACCATGTACATTTACATAATCTATTTGCTCCGGATCAATTTGTGCATCTTCAATCGCTGCGATCATGGTGTTTTTTGCACCTAATCCATCAGGGTGCGGAGCTGTCATGTGATAAGCATCACCCGACATTCCTCCACCTATCACTTCAGCATAAATTTTTGCTCCCCTTTTGATAGCGTGCTCATATTCTTCGAGTATTAAAGCTCCTGAACCTTCGCCCAACACAAATCCATCTCGCTCAGCATCAAATGGTCTTGAAGCAGTTTCTGGGGTTTCATTTCTTGTGGACAAGGCACGCAGGGCATTGAACCCCCCCATACCCATTTCGTTAACACATGCCTCAGAACCACCGGTTACTATGGCATCAGCTTTGCCAAGACGAATGATATTGAAGGAATCAATAATGGCATTTGTTGCTGAGGCACATGCAGAAACCGTGACATAATTTGGACCTCTGAGGTTGTTTTTAATTGAGATTTGACCAGCGGCCATATCTGCAATCATCTTCGGGATAAAAAAGGGATTTAAGCGAGGAGGGCCGTCACTGGCAAAATAAGTTTTGGCCTCTTCTTGAAATGTATTTAATCCTCCAATGCCCGAGCCCCATATCACACCAATGCGGTCGTGGTTCGGGTCTGATGCTAATATACCCGAGTCAGCTAAAGCTTCATCACTTGAAACCATAGCATACTGGGTAAACAGGTCCATTTTACGGGCTTCTTTTCGGTCGATGAAATCGTTTACGTTGAAACCTTTCACCTCACAAGCGAATTGTGTTTTAAACAACGTAGCATCGAAATGAGTAATAGGTGCAGCTCCGCTTTTACC